>Ga0134121_10000690_pt1 | contig 36227 bp, 35 predicted proteins | sample KB301_FD_96463 | JGI IMG/M metagenome (GOLD analysis project Ga0134121, IMG submission 96463) | Terrestrial soil microbial communities without Nitrogen fertilizer from Kellogg Biological Station, Michigan, USA - KB3-0-1 | ecosystem: Environmental > Terrestrial > Soil > Unclassified ...
CACGCCGAAGCGAGATCTTCGTAGAACGCCTGGAGCAACCGCTCCTCGGACGGGGTCGGAGTCAGACCACGCAGCCCGCGGATGAAGTGCCGGTCGAAGTGCCTGAGCTCGAAGAGAAACCGGTCCCGGTCGAGGGCATTGCGGGCCGCGAAGTCGTCCGGGCGCATGGCCTGGCCGGCCCTGGCCTGCATCAGCCCGATGAGGTCACAGGCGGCTATATATAAAGGAAGGGCCATTTCGATCCTATTTTTCGGATCCAGGCCTGTGGCGTCGAGGAGATGCCGCTGCAGCGTCGTGTCGCCGAAGTCCTCGACCAGGACCAGGCCAAGGGGTTCGTTACGGCCGAAGATCTCGGGAACCGGGGCGCCGATGGCCGACAGGATCCCGTGGTTGCTGAAGAGGGGGGCGTCGGGCGCGAGTGGTTCGCCGTGAACCATGAGCACCACCGTGTCGGTTCCAGCCCGGGAGGTGACCCGGAAGAACCTGCGGGTGGACGCGTCGCCGGCGATTTCGACCGCGGTCGCGTCGGGCCCGAACAGCCGCCGGACGAAATCCATGGCGGCCTGATCCAGCGTTCCGGATCCCTGGCTCACCCGATGCGTGCTGCCCAGGCCGACCCGACCCGCTCGAGGTTGTCACGTTTCCCCTGGTAGCCCTCGACCCGGAACAGGATCCGGCCGGACAGGCTCGAGCCCGGGGGCACGAACACCCCGCTCGTCACGATGCTGTCGGTGAGGTGGACCTTGTCGCCGAGGCGGGCGCCATCCCAGATCAGGCTCGACCGAATGGCGCAATTGCTGCCGATGCGGACTTGGCGACCGATGATCACGCCCCCTTGCATCGAACAGTGCTCTCCCATGGCCATGGCCTTACCTATGAGATAGGGTGCGGCGGCCGTGGTTGAGGCGGGCAGGCTCACATTCTCGAGGAAAACGCCGTCCGACTTCTTCAGGGCCGCGAGCGACGGATCGGCTCCCGCCGCAGTCGCCGGGTCCGACGCGGTCGACAGCAGCGCCAGGTTCCCTTCGAGATAAAGGCGCGGCGTCCCCATCTCGAACCAGTTGCCGCGGTGCACATAGCCTTTGACCAGCCCGCCGCTCTGCATCAGGGCCGGGTAGACCTCGCGGTTGATCTCGTATTTCACGCCGGGCGGAATCAGGTCGAGGATGGTCGGTTCAAGGATATGGATACCGCAGAAGGTGTAGCTCTCGATCTCGGCGACGCGCGGCCCCGGCTTGCGGCCGCGACCGGCGATCGACACGACGTGACCGGAGGCGGGGTCCACCTCGACGCTGCCGTAGTCGGTGCCGGGGCGGTGCGGGGTCAGGACCATGGTCGCGACCGCTCCGCTCTTCTTGTGCTCGGCGATCACCGCCGACAGGTCGCAGTCCGTGACGAAGTCTCCATTCATCAGGACGAAGGTGCCGCCGCCCTGGAAGTGCGACTCGGCCTTCTTCAGACCACCGGCGGTGCCGAGGATGAGCTGCTCTTCGGAATAATGAACCTTCACGCCGAGACGCTGGCCATTCCCGATGACGCCGCGAATCGACTCCGGCTGCCAGTGCAGGTTGATCACGGCCTCGTCGACGCCGTGCGCCTTCAGGTAGGAAAGGGTCTGCGAGATGATCGGCCTGTTGAGCAGGGGGAGGGAGGGCTTGGCGCGCGATTCGGTGAGCGGACGCATCCGTTCACCGAGTCCAGCCGCAAGGATCATCGCCTTCATGATGCTATGACACCATAAGTCGGCGGGACGACATCACCGCAACACCGCGCCGTGTCTGCGTTGTGGAAAAACAGGCCATGGCAACCACTCTCATCGACACTGTCGAGCGTTGCTGCATCGGCAACCAAGCCCTTGGAATTAAAATACCATCCGGTCCGCTGAACGTGACCCCTGCAACCCCTGTGCACCTTGGTCGAGATGCTCCAGATACAGATCCCTGTATGACTTCGTGATGAAGTCCCCGGAACGATAACCCAGCGCCTGCGCCCCCGCTTCGATCAACGCCCGGTCTCCTTCGAGCTCAAGGTAGATTCCGATCGGCGTCTCGTCGAGGAGCACGTGCAGCCCCTGCCACTCCCAGGTCGTCCGGTATTTCTGATACTGGAAGACCGGCTGCATCCCCAGCCCACGGATGATGGCGAGCAGCGCGTCCGTTTCGTTGGACGGGATCATCAGCTCGGTCTCGTGGCGGGCCTTCACCGGAGCGTGGGCGGTCGCCGGAGTGGGGGCCGTCGCAGAAGTGCCGGCGGCCTGGGAGGCGCCGCCGGACATCAGACCGGCCAGCGCCGGGGCGGCCGGACCCTTGAACGTCAGCAGGGTGCCCCGGGCCAGGACCCTGACCCTGAGGAGCGACCCGGCCCGGACGATCGAGCGATCCGGAAAATCGAACGCCAGGTTGTCTTCGAACTCGCGGGGGTGGGAGATGGTGGCGCCCATCTCTTCGAGACGGATCTTCGTGGCGGTGAGCCGCTCCGGCGCATCCACCAGCTCGCCGACCTTCAGCTTGACCTCGATCTCCAGACCGCCAGCCACTGTCCGAAAACTATCACACCGGCGGCCGGGATTCGGCGACGCGTGCAAGCAACGCCGCGAAGCGCGGGTCGGAGCGCAGGCTGTCGACCTTGGGTGTGACCTTCAGCATGACGAGCCACGGATGCCGATCCTCGTAGGCCTTGTCCAGCCAGTTGAACGCCTGGTCGCGCTCACCCAGGGCGGCATGAACGACGGCGACGTCGAACGGCGGGACATAGCGGCGGGCGGAAAGCTGCTGCATCCGGTCGAGAAACTCCCTGGCGCGGTCCCGCTGCTCAGCGCGGGCATACGCGTACGCGAGGCCTGAAAGAGTCCGAGGAGTGTCGCCCGCCAGCTTCCGCGCCTGCTCGAGCTCCGCGATGGCCTCTTCGTGCTTCCCCATCTCCACGTATGTCAATCCGAGGTCGTAGTGGGTCGGATAGAACAGGGGATCCAGGTCGATCGCCTTGCGAAACTCAGCGACCGCGTCGTCGTTCCGGCGGGCCAGCGAATAGATCCAGCCGACGACGTCGCCGATGATGAGCGACAGGGGATCGAGCTCGCGTGCCCGGGTGATCTGCGCCACCGCTTCGTCGAAGCGGCCGTCGGACGCCAGGAAGACCGCGTACCACTGGTGGCCCGGCGCGTAGTTGGGATTCAGCGCCAGGCCCTTCCTGAACTCTTCCTCCGCCGCCGGCCGGTTCCAGTCGTACAGATGGATCGCGTAGGCCAGGGCGATGTGCGCCTCCGCGAGCCGCGGGTTCAGCTCGAGGGCTTTGCCGGCGGCCGCCTTGGCCTGCGGATAGGCCTCCCTGGGAGGCACCAGGCCCCAGTTCCCCAGCACGTTGTAAGCGTCGGCGAGCGCGGAGTAGCTCGCGGCGCTCGAGGGATCGGCGGCGAGCGCCTGCTGGAAAGAGGCGATGCTCTTCTGCAGTCCTTCTTCGGTGCGCTGATTCCACAGGTAACGCCCGCGCAGATAGAGTTGATAGGACGCGGGATTCACCGGCCCGGCGCTCGCGAGATCCGCTTTCTCCTGCGGCGTCAGCGTGAGACTGACGGCCTCGGCGACCGCCGCGGCGAAGTCGCTTTGCAGCGCCAGGATGTCGCGCGCCTCGCGCTGATAACTGTTCGCCCACACGTGCGTCTGGTCGGAGGCGCGGATGAGCTGCACGCTGATGCGCACCGCCCCGCCGGCGCGCCGCACGCTCCCTTCCAGGATGTAGTCCGCGTGGAGCTCGCGGCCTATTGCATCCACTTTCTTCGCGGTTCCCTTGTACTGCATCGAGGAGGTGCGCGCGATCACGCCCAGCCGCGCCGGTTGCACGCGGCTGAGCTGCGTGATCATCTCCTCGGTGAGACCATCGCTGAAGTACTCCTCGTTGGGATCGCCGCTCAGGTTCTGCAGCGGCAGCACGGCCAGCATGATGTTCCGGTCGGCGAGAGCCGCCCGCGCGGGTCGTTTCGAGATCCACCAGGTGCCGTAACCGATGACGAGCCCGGCCAGAAGGAACGCCGCCATCCTGACGACTCGCGCTGTCCCGCCGCCCGCGATGGCCGGCGCGCCCCCGGGCCCTGCCGCGGCGGCACCGGCCCCGGGGATCGTCGCGGCCGCAGGCACCGGGCGGGATTCGCGGGCCCCGCTCTCCGCATTCTTCCACCAGGCATCCAGCTCCGACTTGTAGGCGAAAATCGCGGCCCGGAGCTTGTGCTGGTGCCGGTGCACGGGGAGGCCGTCCTTCTCCCAGCGGCGCACGGTGCTTTCGTCGCGGCGCAGGTAGGCGGCAATCTCCTTCCAGGAGTCGAGACGGTCTTCGGGTGGATGCGGTGGCGGGTCCTGCTCGTGCCGGGGTGGCTCGTTCCCGTGCATTTGGTCGTCTTTCCGGGGTGGTGGGAAGAATACCAGCATTCCCCCCTCCCCCTGCGGCTCGATTCCCAAGGTAATGCCGGCCGCTCATTAGCGCTCATCCCGCTCTCGCCCGTTGTAGCCGTTGAAGTTACCGGCACAATCCCTGTCTGAGAATCGGGGGTCCCCTGGTGTGGGGACCGCGACTCATTGGGGGAGGGGTGACATGGGTCCGGGAGTCCCGCGTCCGGGTCGGGTGGGCTGGTTCATCGCCGTTGCGGTCGTGTCCCTGGCGTTGCTCTCGGACCGGGCCCGGTCTGCAGGAGGGGAGCCGCTCCCCGCCGGCGGGGTGACCGCCAGGGGCAGGGGAGCCTCCTCGACCGAACCCGCGGCCGCCCGACCGATTCGCATCGACGCGGCACCCGTGCGCCTCGAGGCCAACGCCGGACAGGCCGACCCCGACGTCCTCAACCTCGCCCGGGGCCCGCGGTTCGCGGCCTTCTTTCTCGCCAACGGGGTCGAGCTGGCGCCCATCGGGGGGCCCGGGGCCGGGGGCGGGACGAATCCTTCCGCTTCCGGGGCCCAGGGCCCCTCAGTGCGACTGTCGTTCGGACCGGGGAACCGGTCGACGGCGGGGGTCGAGCCGACCCCGGAGCGGGTCCACTACTTCACCGGCTCCGATCCCGACCGCTGGCTGCGCGACATCCCCACCTTCGCCAGTGTCCGCTATGCCCCCGCTGGGGGAGGGTTCGACCTCGAGGCGCGCGCCGACGAGGCAGGCGTTCGCCTGCGGTGGACGCTACCACCGGGGACCGATCCCGCGACGCTCGCCCTCGAAACCGATGGGGCGGCGCACCTGACCGCCGAGTTCTTCCAGGAACGGCCATCGGAGACGGAGCCCATCCAGAAGCAGCGGGTCGGTCTCGACGGCCGGGTGCTGCAGCGCGGCGCGTCAGGCATCGGGTTCGAGGCCAAAGCCGCCGATGCGACCTTGCCGCTGATCATCGAAGGGCGTCTCACCCCGGCTCCGGGCTCCGCGCGTGTGGACGCGGATCGCGGGCCGGCGCTCGCGAAGGCGCCGGACGGCACCCTCGTTGCCGTCGGTCGCATCCCCGCGCTCCCTTCGCGCCAGCCCGGCGAGGCGCGCACCGGGCGCGACGGCCGTGACGGGCGCGACACGCGCGACGGGTACGTCGCGCGGCTTTCTGCCGACGGCAGGACGGTCCTCTCCACGACCATCTTCGGCGGCTCGGGCGACGAAGAGCCCGCCGCGGTGACGGTCGGCGCCGACGGGCGCATCCACGTGACCGGCACGACGACCTCGGACGATTTCCCCGCCCGCGCCGCGCTCCAGGTGGGGCTCTCGGGCTCTGCCGATGCATTCGCGCTCTCACTCTCCCCCGACGCCGCCTCGATCGTGCGCGCGACCTGGCTCGGCGGGCCGGGAAGCGAGCGCGGCCTCGGCATCGCGGCAGCCGGCGACACAACCCTCTGGATCGTCGGCACCAAAGACGAGGGCTCCCGGGGTGAGGACGGTTTCATTGCCGCCCTCGATCCGGGCGCTTCTTCCCCGCGCTTCCTGCGCCCGCTCGGCAACCGGGAACAGCCGCAGGCGGTGACGGTTGCTCCCGACGGGTCCATTTTGATCGCTGGAAGGGCCCATGCCGGGATCCCGATCGAGTCGGGCGCGAAGGCCGGTGCCGGTGGCGGCTGGGATGGCTTTGTCGCGCGCCTGTCACCGGTGGACGGGGCGCCGTTGTCCGAATTCCATTTCGGGGGCGAGGGCGATGAAGACGTCGCGGGCGTGGCGGCGGCGCCGGATGGCGGCATCGCCGTCGCCGGCCGCACGACCTCGGCAGCTTTCCCGGATGGAACGGAGGCCCATGGCGGACCGGATGCCTTCCTGCTGCGGCTGACGGCCGACGCCCAGGCCATCACGGGAAGCGCGCGGCTCGGCGGCGCGGAGGACGACGACGTCTCCGGCCTCGCGATGGACGACCACGGCCGCGCGCTGATCACCGGGACGACGCGATCCGCGGACCTCGCGACCATCCGCCCGAGGCAGCGCGAGCGCCGTGGCCCGTCCGACCAGTACGTGGCGGTCTTCTCCGGCGCGGCGGCACGAATCTCCTCGCTGACTTACCTCGGGGGGCAGGGGGAGGAGCGCGGCGGCGGCATCGCCGTCACACAGAGCGGCGATGCCGTCGTCGCCGGGGCGACCGGCTCGCCCGACCTCGGCGCCCTGGGCTCCGCCGATTCCACCCAAATCAGCCGGCTGCGTCCGGACGACGCCGTCGGGCTCGGCTTCGTTGCGAACATCCCGATCCCGGCGGCGACCCCGATCGGCTGGATCAATCCCGCCGGAGGCAACTGGAACAACGCCGCCAACTGGAACCCCGCGCAGGTCCCGGGCGCCGCCGACGACGCGCAGATCACCCTCGACGGCACCTACACGGTGACGCTGGACGTCGACGCCGCCCCCGGCAGCCTGACCCTCGGTGGCACGACCGGGACGCAGACCCTGAGCCTCTCGGCGGCGTTGCCACGCACGCTGACGCTCAATGGTCCGGGGTCCGTCGGGCCGCACGGCGTCATCGCGCACTCGGGTGGAACCCTGCGGGGCACCGGCACCCTGACCGTCGACGGCGCCTACAACTGGTCGGGCGGCACCATGACCGACACCGGAACGACGACGGTCAACGGACCGCTCGCCATCAGCGGCAACGTGGTCAAGAGCCTCGTCGGCGGCCGCGACCTCGAGACCAACGGCACCACGACCTGGACCGGAACCGCCGACATCACCTCCTGCGGGAGCAGCTTCACTTGCGTGATCACCAACACCGGCACCTGGGACATCCAGAACGACCGGACCCTGAACGTCAGCGGCGGCGGGACGACGACGTTCGTCAACAACGGCACCGTCCGCAAGACGGCGGGCACCGGCGTCACTTCGTTCCTCTCGACCATGAACAACGCCGGCCCGACCAGCCTGGTGGACATCACGATCGCGGGCGGGACGCTGGGTCTCGATGGCGGCGGCACCAGCATCGGCTCCTTCACCGCCTCGGCCGGTGCGACACTGCGCTTCGGCGGGGCCACGGCCCTCAACGCCGGCTCGTCGATCGCCGCCCCCACGGTGTCGTTCGGCGTCAACGGCACGATCGACATCAATGGCTCGTACAACGCCGGCACGCAGACGACCGTCGGCTGCCCCAGCTGCACCGTCAACTTCAACGCGCCCGCCACCGTGACGAGCGTGGGGACGACTCTCGCGGTGACCAGCGGCTCCATCATCTTCAGCAGCGGCGAGGCGATCAACGTCACGACGCTGACCCAGTCCGGCGGCCTCATCGGAGGCTCGGACACCATCACCGTTTCCGGCGCCTCGACCTGGAGCGGCGGCACCCAGCAGGGAGCCGGCGCCACGCCGCCGGTGGGGACGACCGTCTACAACGCCGCGTTGACCCTTTCCGGCGCCGTCAAGAACCTCTGGAACAGCCGGCGGCTGGAGACCAGGGGCACCACGACCTGGACCGCCGGCGACATCGCCTCGTGCAATTCCGGCCAGAACTGCGTCATCGCCAACGACGGCACCTGGGACATCCAGAGCAACCAGACCTTCACCCTGAGTTACGGCGGGACGACGACCTTCGTCAACAACGGCACGGTGCGCAAGACCGCGGGAGCCGGGGTCACTTCGTTCCAGGCGGCCATGGCCAACGCCAGCCTGGTGGACATCACCGTGTCGGGCGGGACGCTGGGTCTCGACGGCGGCGGGACGAGCACCGGCTCGTTCACGGGTTCGGCGGGCACGGTCCTGCGCTTCGGCGCCGCGACGACATTCGACGTCGGATCGTCGGTCACCGCTCCCGTGGTGACGTTCAGCTCGGGCGCCGCCACCACCAACGTCAACGGCACGTACAACACGGGCCAGACCAACCTCAGCGCCGGCACCGTCAACTTCAACACCGGCGTCCTGGCCAGCGTCGGGGTGCTCAACCAGTCCGCGGGCGTGCTGGGGGGCGCCGGCACGGTCACCGCCTCCGCGGCCTCGGCCTGGAGCGGCGGCACCATGACCGGCTCGGGAGAGACGACGTTCAACGGGGCGTTGTCGCTCAGCGGAACCACCAAGGTCCTCAGCGCCGGGCGGCGCCTCACCACCAACGGCACGACCACCTGGACCGGCACCGGCGACATCCAGACATGCACGACCGGACAGACCTGCGTGATCACCAACACCGGCACCTGGGACATCCAGAGCGACCGGACGATCAATCTCGCTGCCGGCGGGACGGCGGCCTTCGTCAACAACGGCACCGTGCGCAAGACGGCGGGAACCGGCGTCACGGCGTTCGCGATCGCCATGAACAACGCGAACGTGGCGGACATCACCGCATCGGGCGGGACCCTGGCCTTCGATAACGGAGGAACCAGCACCGGCTCGTTCACCGGCGCCGCCGGCACGACGCTGCGCTTCGGCGGCGCCGCCACGCTCAACACCGGCTCGTCGATCGCCGCTCCGGCGGTGACGTTCCCCATCAACGGAAGCGTGGTCAACATCAACGGCTCGTACAACGCCACGACCTCGACGAGTGTCGGAAGCGGCACCGTCAATTTCAACGCGGCCGCGACGGTGGCGAGCCTGGGGACGACCCTCACGCTCTCGAACGGCACCCTCAACCTGAGCAGCGGCGAGCCGATCGGGGTGACGACGCTGAACATGTCCGCCGGCACGCTGACCGGCAGCGACATCGTGACCGCCTCCGGTGCCTCGACCTGGAGCGGCGGCTTCATGGGCGGCGTGGGCACGACGACCTACAACGGCGCGCTGACACTCTCCGGCGGCACCAAGGTTCTCAACGGCGGCCGCCATCTCACCACCAACGGCACGACGACGTGGTCCACCGGCGCCATCCAGACCTGCACCACGGGTCTGACGTGCGTGATCGTCAATGGCGGCACCTGGGACCTGCAGAGCGACGCGGTGATCAACCTCAGTGGCGGAGGGACCTCGACCTTCGTCAACAACGGCACGCTCAAGAAAACCGGGGGGACGGGGATCTCGGCCTTCGCCTCGAGCTTTTCGACCTCGGGCGCCGTGCAGAGCACCAGCGGGACGCTGAGTTTTCAGGCGGGCTACACCCAGACCGCCGGAACGACGTTGCTCAACGGCGGCAACCTGACTGCGAATACGCCGCTGTCGATCCAGGGCGGGATGGTGCAGGGAACCGGCACGATCACCGGCGGCATGACCAGCGTGGCCGGCCACGTCGTGCCGGGGCAGTCGCCGGGCCTTCTGACCGTCGCGGGCAATTACATCCAGCAGGTGCAGGGTTCGCTCGATGTCGAGATCGGCGGCACCACGGCGGGCACGCAGTACGACCAGCTCAACGTCGCGGCGACCGGCGGGGCCGCCACCCTCGGCGGCAGGCTGAACGTCACGCTGGCGAACGGTTTCGTGCCCTCGCTCGGCCAGACCTTCACCATCGTGAACGCGCTGTCGCGCACCGGCACGTTCGCGACGACCAGCTTCCCCGGCATCGGCTGCGGCCTGACCTGGCAGGTCACCTACACCGCCACGACCGCCGTGCTGACGATCGTCAGCGACGGCCCCTGCTGCCCGGACGCCGACAACGACGGCTTCACCGTCTGCTCGGCCGGCTGCTCTTCGGATGTGAACAAGGTCTGCGGCGACTGCAACGACAACAACCCCGGCATCGGCGCCGGCAGCGCCGAGATCTGCGACGGCATCGACAACGACTGCAACGGCCAGGTGGACGACGGCCTGCAGGGACGCGCCGAGACCTGCAACGGCCTCGACGACAACTGCAATGGCGTCGTCGATGAAGGGGATCCGGGCGCCGGGCTTTCCTGCGGCACCGGCCAGCCGGGCGTCTGCGCCCTCGGCACGATGCACTGCACCGCCGGCGCGCTCACCTGCGTGCGCAACGTCGGCCCGGGACCCGAGACGTGCAACGGCAAGGACGACAACTGCAACGGCGTCGTGGACGAAGCGGGGGACGCCGACGGCGACGGCGTCGCCGACTGCACGGACAACTGTCCCGACGCCTACAATCCCGGGCAGCAGGACGCCGACCACGACAACTTCGGCGACCTGTGCGACTGCACTCCCAACAACGCCGGCAACCCGCCACCGGCGGAAATCGGCAACGTGACCGTGACCCGCTCAGGCGGGGTGATGACCATCGGCTGGAGCTCCGTCGTCGGCGTGCAGCGCTACAACGTCTACCGCGGCTACCGCACCGAGGGCGACACCTGGGCCTACGACCAGCAATGCCTGGTCAATCGCACCAGCAGCCTCTCGACCACCGACGCGCTCGACCCGCGGGCTTTCACCCTCTTCTATTATTACGTGTCCGCGTCATGCCCCGCCGGGCAGGAGAGCCCGCTCGGCCGCAGCTACCCGGGCAACGCGGTCATTCCCCAGCCGAACCTCTGTCCTCAGGCCAGCCTCGACGCCGACGGCGACGGAACCGAGGAGGCCACCGACAACTGTCCCGGCTACAACAACCCGCTCCAGGCCGACTTCGACGGCGACGCCCACGGCGACGTCTGCGACAACTGCCCGGCGGTCGCCAACACCAGCCAGACCGACACCGACAACGACACCCTCGGCAACGCCTGCGACCCCGACGACGACAACGACGGCATCCAGGACGACGGCGACGCCAGCGGCGTCGCCGGCGACCATCCGTGCACGGGAGGTGTCATCGCGTCCTGTGACGACAACTGTCCGCTGGTCGCCAACCCGACGCAGGCGGACACGAACGCCAACGGGGTGGGGGACGCCTGCGAGTAGGGAAGAAGCCCCTCCGCCTTGGAAAAGCCTGGCAGGGCGTAGAATCCGCCGCAAGATGAGCGGAGGAAGACCACCCCGGTCTTTCTATCTCTTTCTACCGAGCACGGATGTCACCGCTTACGACATTGGATCTGAGTGAGCGCGAGGATCTCGACTCCGATCTTCAAGAGTCGGTCGATCTCCGTCTGAAGGAGAGGAACAAGATTCTGAAGGTCGCGATGACACTTGTCGCCCTAGTGGCGGGCATCGCGCCGTTCGTGAACTACCTGACCCTTGAGATGCCGATTTTCGGGCTCCACGAGGCCTCGCTGGTGGATAGCTTTTCCGCTGCCGCCAGAGTGGGCGCTGCCGCCAAAGCGGAAGCTCCCGACACGTTGGGTGCGGTCGATGAAACGCGGGTCGTCGATGCCGATGTCCTGAACGTTCGAAAGGGCCCCGGGCCCGAGTACCCCGCAATGGGACAAGTCACCAAGGGGACAAGGATTTCGGTCGTCGGCGAGGAGCGTGGGTGGCTCAAGATCCCTACGAGTCAAGGTGATGGCTGGATTGACGCTTATTACGTGTCGCCGCCGCCCGGAGGGATGAATCTTTGGGACCACCTTCTTGCTCTCGACAAGGAGGGCATCAACCCGAAATTGGCCGCAGGCATCCGTCGTCTACCGCCATACTCGCCCTGGATTCCAGCGGTTGCGTTGATGCTGGCGGCAGCCTCTCTGGTTTTTCTTCCCTTCGGTCACACCGAGATCGGACTCGCAGCCCTTCGGACGGTCCTTTTCACCTGGGCTCTCCTTTCCCTATATGCGCTGGTGTTCCACCTTCTCCTCGTCCAAGGGTTCAGGAACACCCTTGGCGAGCTCTCGCGGGCGACGGCCGCTGACCTCTCTGAAGCCGGTCCCCTCGGTGAGCTGGCGGGTGTCGCGACTCAGGCCTTCGCCAACAACACCAGGATTCATGTCGGTCCGGCGCTTTACGTGCTCGCCGCGTCCGGTGTTCTGATGTCGTCTCTCAGCCTGTTTCTCGTCGTTGTACAGCGGCGCCAGCTCGTTCGGCCGTACAGAGAGCCGGGGGAGCCGATGAGATACCTGGACCTGTGATCGGCTTGCTCGTCGTGGCTGACATCTAGTCCTGGTGGCGGTACCCGACCTTGCGGACCGTCAGGATGTGGCGCGGCGCGGCCGGGTCCTCCTCCAGCTTGCGGCGCAGCTCGGCGACGTGGGTGTCGACGGTGCGCGACACCGCGCCCGAGGCGTAACCCCAGACCTCGCGCAGCAGGTCGGTGCGCGACACGACGGCGCCGCGACGGCGGATGAGGGCGACGAGCAGGTCGAACTCGCGCGGAGCCAGCTCGACCGGGCGGCCATGGCGCGTCACCGTCCGGCGGGCGTGATCGACCACCACCGAGCCGAACCGATCGGTTTCGGGCGCCCCCGATCGGCCGTTCTCTCCGGGCGCCGGCCCGGACTTCGAAGCCGCCCGCGCGCCGCGGCGCAGGAGACCCTCCACGCGGGCGAGCAGCTCGAGAAGACCGAACGGCTTGGTCAGGTAGTCCTCGGCCCCGAGGCGCAGGCCGCGCACCTTGTCGGCTTCCTCGCCACGCGCGCTCAGGATGAGCACCGGGACCTCGTGCCCTTCCTGGCGCAGCGTTTTCAGGACCTGGAAGCCGTCCAGCTTCGGCAGCATCAGGTCGAGGACGACCAGGTCGGGTCGCCACGCGCGCGCCCGATCGAGACCGGCCTTCCCGTCGCGTGCCACCTCGACCTCGTGACCTTCGATCTCGAGGTTGTTGCGCAGGCCGTAGCCGAGCGTGCGGTTGTCCTCCACGATCAGGATTCGGCTCACGCGTCCGTCCCCGCGGCGGGAAGCTCGACGACGAAGCGCGCCCCGCCCTCCGGGCGCTCCTCCACCCAGCAGCGCCCTCCCTGCAGATCCGTCAGCTCGCGGACCACCGACAGCCCGATCCCGGTGCCGGCCACGGCCGCCGTCTCCTCGCGTCGCAGGCGCTGGAACGGCTCCCAGATGCGATCGCGCTCGCCCGCGGGGATTCCGGGCCCCTGGTCCTCGACGCGGATGCGGCAGACGCCGTCCAGCCGCTCCGCCTCCACGCGGATGCGCTGCCCCTCCGGGCCGTACTTGACCGCGTTGTCCAGCAGGTTGAGCAGCACCTGCCGCAGCGCGCCGGTGTCGAGGCGCGCGGTCAGGTCTCCCGTGAACCGGCTCTCGACGGCCGCGCCGGCCCGGCGCGCCATCGGCTCGAACCCTTCGACGGTCTCGCGGATCAGCGCGCCCAGATCGCGGCGCTGCAGATCGAGCTGCAGCGCGCCGCGCTCGCCGCGGGCGAACTGCAGGACGTTCTCCACGAGGTGGCCGAGCCGCCGTGCTTCGTCGTCGATGATTTGCAGCGCGCGGCGGCGCTCCCCGTCCGTGCGCACCCGGTCGAGCAGCAGCGTCTCGGAGAACATGCGGATCTGCGTCAGGGGCGTGCGCAGCTCGTGCGACACGCGCGAGACGAACTCGGTCCGCATGGCCGCCACCGCGCGCTCGCGCCGCAGCAGGACGAGCCCGGCCGCCGTCAGCCCCGCCGCGACCACGAGGAGAACCAGCAGCTGCGGCAGGCGCGAGCGCGGCAGGCCGCCGATGACGAGGGCGGGCGCGGCCGCCGCGTTCAGCGACACGCGCAGCCGCATTCCCTCGAACACCCCGTCGTAGGCGTCGCCGAACGGAATCTCTTCGCCGAATCCCCCGTAGGTCAGGGCTCCCGAGCGGAAGCGCGTCCGGCCGGAGGCGTCCACGACTTCGACGGTGAGGCGGTCGTTGCCGACCTTGCCATGAGAAATGGACGGTGGCAGGAGCGGCGCACGTTGGAGGACCTGCTGGAACCAGGGGGTGAGGGCGTCCAGGTTCAGCTCGAACCCGACGAGGTCGGCGGGAGCGCTTTCTCCGCCTCTGGCCGGCGCGGCTTCGATCGGGGCCACCACGAAGGCGCGCGCGGTGCCCTCGTCGTTCAGCTGGATGGTGGTGAAGGCCCCCCGGCCCGAGGCGCTCCGCCCCGAGGCTTCGCCGAGCCGGCCGGCCAGCTTTTGGGACAGCGCCTCCGGCAGCGGATCGGTCGCCGCCAGCCGTCCCGAGGCGGCATGGAAGCGCAGGTACCGCGTCGCGAGGTCGAGCGCCCGGCGCGTGTTCGCGTCGAGACGCGCCGCCACCTCGTCCTGCGTCGCGACCTGGTCGCGCGCGGCGGCCGAGCCGGGCGAAAGCGGCGGGGTCGCCTGTCGAATGGCCGTGACGAGCCGGAAGCACCCTTCGTATCCGACGAGCGCCGACGAGCGCCGGACGAACTCGGTGCCGGCGAGCCCGGCGTAATCCCGCAGCACCGCCGCGGTCGCATCCTGGTGCGAGCGGGCGGCATCGGCCGCCTGCCACGCCAGGACCCCCGCCAGGACGAGCCCGGCGACCAGCAGGATCATCAACCCGCTCCCGCGGAGCGCGTCGCGGCGGTTCGGCGCCAGGCTCATGCTCCGACTCTAACGCACCCCCCGTCCGCGCCGTGAGGCGCCCGTGCGAGTTGACGAAACCCTGACAAATCCCGCACCGAATCCTTGCCTCCACCCGCCGCCTTCAGCGGCTAACGTCCAGCCACAGCGTGCGGTGGTCCGAGCGTGCGGAGGACGTCATGACCATGGTGAGCGCGGGGCGAAGGCCGGCCGGGGGCGCAATCGTCGGAGTGCTGCTGGCGGCGTTTTTTTCTCCGGCGCTGGCAGCGCCTGCCCCGGAGATCCCGGACACGTTCAAGAACCTCAAGGTCCTGCCGAAGGACATCAAGAAGGGGGAGCTGGTCGGGGTGATGCGGATGTTCGCCGGGGCGCTCGGCGTCCGCTGCGCGTACTGCCATGTCGGCGAGGACGGGAAGCCGCTGTCCACCTTCGACTTCGTCAGCGACGAGAAGACCACGAAGCGGGCGGCGCGCGACATGATCCGCATGGCCGATACCATCAACAAGAAGTACATCGCCAAGGCCGACCTCGGCCGCACCGAGCGGATGCAGATCAACTGCGTCACCTGCCATCACGGCCTCACCCGTCCGGAGCAGCTCCAGACCATCCTGACGCGCACCACGAACGAGAAGGGGATCGACGCGGCGCTCGACGAGTACCGCGCGCTGCGCCAGAAGTACTACGGCGGGGCGCAGTACGACTTCGGGCCCGTCTCGCTCAACATGCTGGCGGAGCGCCTCATGCGCGACAACAAGCCGGCCGACGCGATCAAGGCCGCCGAGCTCAACGCCGAGCTGCACCCGGAGGACACCTTCGCTCAGTCGGGCCTCGGCGACTTCTACGCCAAGGCGGGGAACAAGCCGAAGGCGATCGAGGCGATGCAGCGCGCCCTCTCCGTCGATCCTGCCAACGACTACGCACGCAAGCGCCTCGACGCGCTGCAGAAAGAGGAGCCGGCGAAACCGTAGGCCCCCGCGAGGCTGCAGCGTCCGTTCGGGAATGTCCGCTTTCGATCCCTCTGCAAGTCTGCTTCATTGACCCGGCCGTTTCCGGGGAGTACGGTCGCGGCACTCGTCGCCGCACCGTCACGCCGGGAACGCCTCTCGGCCCGCTCCCGGAGTGAACCAACCAAGGCCGACCGCGGGAGGGTATGTCCATGTCATTGAAGAAAGCGTTGCGTCTGCTGGCAGTGAGCATCGCCATAGCGGCGTGCGTGCTCCTCATCCCGGCCCACTTCGGCACCGTCGACGATGCCTGCGCCGGTGGCGGTCATTGTCCACACGACTGTCCGCACACAACCTGTGTGACCCCCGGCTGCGGGGATGACGGCATCATGGCCACCACGGCGTGCACCCACGCCGAGTTCCAGGGCCCCATCATCAATGGGTGCTCCGTCGGCTGCAGGGCTCTGACGTGCAATTGACCTGAACGAAGCGGGGCCGGCGCTCCGGCGCCGGCCCCACCTGCGCCGATGAGATGGGTGGTCCGGCCGCTCCGGATCTGGCGCACCGTTTCGGGAAACCAGCGCCCCGGCGGCTTCCGGATGGATCAGTGCTCCGGGCGTCGCTCCGCCTCGGCGAACGGCGGGTCGGCGACGATCGCGGCCTCCTGGCGCAGCACTTCCCGCAGGTCCGGCGAATCGAGGATGATCTTCGCGGCCGCGGCGCGCAGTCGGTCGATGGCCTCGTCGGGCAGGTGGAAGGTCGTCGGCAGCTCGTTGAGAGCGCGGCGCTCCTTCTCGTCCTTCAGCGCCTGGAACGAGACCTCGATGGCGTGGATTTCGGCCTCGGGGGCGTTCTCGATGTAGCCCAGCTTGCTCACCACCCCGCCCCGCACCGCCTTGGCGCGAATCTCGCGCAGGGCGTCCCAGCGCGCGTCGATGTCCTTGAGCAGCTCCACCGACTCGCTGGCGTAGCGGTCGATCGGCACCCCGGCCGACTTCTCGAGGATCTGCAGCGTGCCCGGCGGGTCGACCGTCTCGTTCATGGCGGTCGCAGGGGAGGAGACCGAGTTGACGACGAAGATGATGATGCGGCGGACGTGGTCCAGCGGCGTGGGCTGGCCGCTCATCCGCAGCGCCTCGAAGGTCTCGAGATAGTCGAGGACGCCGCGCAGCCCCAGGTTGTCGGACACGCCGCCATCCACGAGATGGAAGTAGCGGTCTTCCCTGGCGTCGTCCAGCTCGCGCAATTCCTGCAGGCGCTTCAGGATCCGGCCGGCGGGGCGGGGCGGCCGGGAGGCTTGCGTGAACTGCTTCAGCCAGGACGGCTCCTGGTACCCGCAGCGACCGCCATAGTTGTCGATGGTGAGCGGCGACAGGACGACCGGCACCGCCGACGACGCCGCGGCGGCGCGCGCCAGCCGGAACGCGCCCAGGTCGGCGCACATGACGTCGAAGTTCTGCGGGATGAAGGCGACGCGCGAGCCGCTCGACAGGTCCGTCGCGCTCACCGCCACCGCCGGCCCGTCGGTCGCCTCGAGGTCGGCGAAGGTCTTCCCCTGGAACAGCAGCTCGTCGTACAGGTCCGCCGCCATCTCGGAGCGTCCCCCTCCGGGCGAGACGAGCGCCGGCCAGTGCGTGGGGTTGAGAGCCCGGCGCACGAGCATCCCCTGCACGTCGCGCCGCAGGAAGCGCTTTTCGTATTCATCGAAAAGCGCGTCGCCATAGAGCCGGTAGGCGAGGGCGGTGAAGCTGCCCCCCGACACGCCGGTGATCAGGTCCACCTCGTCGAGCATGCGGACCGGCTTGCCGTCCTGGATCATCTGGATGCGCCGCAGCGTCTCGAGGGCGCCGTAGGCGAACGCCGCCGCCCGTGTCCCGCCGCCGGAGAACGCCAGGATGACCAGGTCTTCGTGCGCGCCGCGCTTCAGCTCCAGCCTTTCGAACTGGTGCGCCTCGCTCGCCTTGTACTGCAGCAGCGGCGGATTCACCGGCCGCTCCGCCCGCCCCAGGCGCAGCCAGACCATCGCGGCCACGACGAGCACCGCGGCCACGATCGGAAACCGGAAACGACGCGGGTGAGTGGGCAAGCCGCCTACTGCGTCTGGCCGGAGCCCGGGACGATCGCCAGGAACATCGCTTTGGTCAGGCGGTAGCCCTCGGGCTGGGAGCGGACTCCCAGCGCGGCTCCGACCCCCGGCTCGACGCGCCCGGCCGGCTCGGCGCCGGCCGCCGCACCGACGCGGACGAAGCGGCCGGAGGCCACGAGGCCCTCGAGGAGCAGCCGGTTCTCCACCGGCTTCAGCCCCATCAGGTCTGCCGGGAACTCAACGGGCAGCCCGTGCTTCCCGTCGACCGCCCCCATGGCGTGGAGCGTCTGAATCATGAACCGCACGGCGTCGGCGTAGACGTTGATGCGGCCCGGATGCTTGCGGTTGAGGTGGTCGGCCATCTCGTCCCCCAGAACCAGCCGGACGAGCCGCTCCGTGCCGCCCGGCAGCATGTCTTCGGCGCTCGGCGCATCCATCGCGTCAACAGAAGGGGGAGGTGTCATGGCCACCGGAACGGCGTCCGCACGCCAACCGGAAAACTACCACACCGGACGTAAGATCCGGCCAGCGATGGACCCGGTCTTCCAGAATGCCTATGACGACAACGCCCGCGCGAAGGCCTACGCGGGGCTCGAGTTCCCCGGGACCTACTGGCTCGCCTTCCGCGACCTGCCGGCGGCCCTCCGCGAACACGTCCGCGGCACCGAGGCGCTCGACTTCGGCTGCGGGACTCGCTTCGAGCTGGGATGGGCGGACGCGGCCGCGGCCGCCCTGGTCTTCGTGGTCGTCCGCCTCATGGTCAACGGAATCAGGTTTTCGCCGTAGCCGCCGCCGGGCCGGTCAGCCCTTCCGCGAACGCAGACCCTGCATTGGCCAGACGATGGCGGGAGCGGGGAACGCGGGACGCGCGAAGAGGAAGCCCTGGCCGTAGTGGGCGCCGGTGTCGATGACGGCGGTCAGCTCCTCGGGGGTTTCGATCCCTTCCGCCACGATCTTGGCGTTCATGCCGTCGCACAGCTTCACGAGGGCGGCCACCAGTTTCTGCAGCCGGCTCTCGCCCCGAAGGTTGGCGATGAGCTGGCGGTCGAGCTTGACGACTTCGGGCGCCAGGTCGGCGATGTATTTCAGGTTCGAGTAGCCGGCGCCGAGATCGTCGATGGCCAGCGAGATCCCGCGGCCGCGGATCTCCTTGAGCAGCCCGTGGCAGTACTTGAAGTGGCTGAGCGGGACCGACTCGGTGATCTCCAGGTAGACCGGCTCGTCGTGGAAGAACATCGCATCGTCGGGGCGGACGAGCCAGCCCTCGTTGAACTCGGACGGATGCAGGTTCAGGAAGAGCGCGGTTCGGGGACAACCGCGGACGGCGAGGGCACGCAGGTGCCGGCCCATCTGCCCCATCCCGCCCGCGGCGATCGCGTCGTTGATCAATTCGACGGCGTGCCGGGGCGTCGGAGTCCTGCAACGCAGCAGCGCCTCGTAGCCGAAGACGTCGCGGCGCTCGAAGTTGACGATCGGCTGGAACGCGATGTACAGCTCGTCGGCCGAAGGAATTCCGCCGGCCGTCGCGCCGGGGGTCGTTGAATCGGATTCCGTCATCGGGGCTCCTCCGCTGCGAATCTCCCGTCAGCCGCGCATCGCCAGGCCCGTCGCGAGCACCCGCTCCAGGTCGTGGAAGTCGAACGGCTTGCGGATGTAGTCGAAGGCGCCGAGAGCGAGCGCCTCGGCGGCGGCCGCCTCATCGGTCGCTCCGCTGATCATGATGACGAGCACGCTCGGATCCGCTTTCTTCAGCCGTCGCAGCGCCTCGATGCCGTCCATGCCGGGCATCAGGATGTCGAGGAGCACCGCGTCGAAGCGGCGCCGGCCGGCCAGGGCGAGCGCCTCCGCCCCGCTGTGCCCGACAACGATGCGGTGCCCGCGACCCTGCAGGAACTCGGCGAGCGGGCGGCGAATCTCCTTTTCGTCATCGACGATGAGCACTGTGGCCACGGGGGAAAACTAGGGCCTGGCGGAACGGGGCGCATCCGTGGAAACACGGACCGCGCCGGGGGTTCAGCGGATCGGAGGGTTCAGCGGATCAGGCCGCTCTCGAGGGCTTTGCGGACCGCCTCGGTGCGCGACCGGGCGTCGAGCTTCGACATGATGCTGCTGACGTGGGTCTCGACGGTGCGGATCGACAGGTCGAACTCGGAGGCGATGGCGGCGTTGCGCATCCCCTCGTGCAGGCACTCGAGGATCTCGATCTCGCGCACCGTCAGGTCGAACAACCCCTCGCCGCGCGACGCGGCGCTCGAGTAGGTGCGCATCACCTTCGAGGCGATCTTCGGCGGCAGCACCACGCCGCCCGAGGCGATCTGGTCGAGCGCGTCCACGAGCGCCTCCTGCGGCGAGTCCTTCAGGAGGTAGCCGTGGATGCCGATGCGCGCCAGGGCGCGCACGTACTGGTCGAAGTCGTAGCCGCTCAGCACGAGGATCTTGACGTCGGGCCAGTCGGTGCGCAATCGCCGCGCCAGCTCGATGCCCGAGACGTGCGGCATCCGGATGTCGAGCACGACGATGCCGGGAGTCTCGTCCCGCATGATCGTCAGCGCCTCCTCCGCGTTCGAGGCCTCGCCGACGACGCGGAAGCGCGGATGGCGCGCCAGCCGCGTGCGGATCCCCTCGCGGAACATGCGGTGGTCGTCGACGATCAGGATCCGGGTCGCCTGGCTCATCTCGTCGTGATCCAGCTCATGCCGGGCTCCGTCGCATGCTGGGAATCGCCCCGGCCGGGCACGTCCGCGCCTCGTTCAGCGCCGGGATGAAGGCGGTGACGACGGTGCCGCGGCCGCTGTCGGACAGGATCGTCACGCCGCCGCCGATCTGGCGCAGGCGCTCCCGCATGCCGGGGATGCCGAGACCGCGCGGCACGCGGCCGGCGTCGGCGAACCCGCGGCCGTCGTCGCTGATGCGCAGCTCGAGGCTGTCGTCCCGCTTGGCGAGCGACACGAGGATGGCGCCCGCCTGTCCGTGCCTCACGGCGTTGGTGATGGCCTCCTGGGTGACGCGGAAAAGGGCCACCTCCGCCTCGGGCGCGAAACGGTCGTCCTCGGTCAGGCCCGACAGCGTCAGGCGCGGCACCACCGCGAACTGCCGCGACGCCTGCTCGAGCAGCCAGTCGATGGCGGGAACCAGGCCGAGGTCGTCGAGGATCGCCGGCCGCAGGCGGGCGCACAGCTCGCGCAGCTCGGACACCAGCTCGTGCGCCACGCCGTCGCGGTCGCGCAGGTCGCCGACTCCGGGCCCGCCGAGGAGGATCGCCTTCTGCAGCGGCCCGTCGTGCAGATCGCTGGCGATGCGGGTGCGCTCGGTTTCCTGGGCGTGGATGAGCTGCCGGCTCACGTCCCGCAGCTCGGACAGCAAGGTGGCTTCGCGCAATGCCAGCGCCAGGATCGGCGCGACGGTCGCGATCAGCAGGCGCTCCTCGTGGACGAAGACCTCCCCCTGCGCCTTCGGTCCCAGGACGAGATAGCCGAGCGTGTCGCTCGAGGTCTGCAGCAGCGCCACGACCAGCCGATCCGGGTCCCACCAGACGTCGACGAGGCCGTCCTCGCCGAACACCAGCGACGGCAGGCGCGGCTGGGCGAAGGCGATGCACTCCCGGGTGCGGCCGCCGGCCGAAGCGGCCACGCGCAGGTCGGCGCGATCGGTTCCAAGGAACAGGACGGCCGCTTCGAGCTCGAGATCGTGCCGCAGGCGTCCGACCAGGACCTCGGCGACCTTCTCGGCGCCATTGCTCCCCATCAGGTTCTGCTGCACGCCGGCGAGGAGCGCCTGCGAGTCCACCTGGTCGCGGTAGACGAGCCGATCGAGCAGGCCGCGCACGGCGCGCCGCGCCAGATCGAACAGCAGGGCGCCGGCGACGACGAGCACCACCGTGACCGCCGACGCATCCACGTCGCCCAGAAGCACGCGCGCCGCGTTCGCCAGGAGCGCGACCACGACGAGCAGGACGCACGCGGTGAGGCCGTAGACCATGCCGCGGTGGACCAGACGGCGGATGCCGAGGAGATGATGCCGGAGGATCGCGTACGCGAACGTGGCGGGGATGACCCCGCAGAGGCAGATCGTGACGTACCACGGGACCAGCTCTTTGTACCCGAGCGTCAGCGGGATGAGGGTCAGCAGGACGAACGGCAGCGAGCCGCAAGCGATGCCGGCGAGCGCCAGCCGCGAGTCGGCGACCCCGGCCCGCTCTCTCGAACCGGCGGCGCGGACCGCGAGGATCGCGACGGTGGCGAGGATCGACATCGACAGGAGGAGCCCGAAGGCCACGCGCACGGTGGTGTACAGAGCGGGTCGCCAGGCCAGCGCGCCGAGATAGGCGGCCAGGACGACCGCGGCCGCCAGGAACAGGGTCCGCATCGCCCTGCGGCGCTCGTCCGTGCTGCCGACGAAGGTGGTGGCGAACACCGGCATCGTGGCGGCCAGCGCCAGGCACGAAACGAACTGCACGATCAGCGCCCAGGCGGGATGCGGCACGCCGGCCGCGGGGGCGACGCCGAGCGCCACCGCCGCCAGGCCCCCGAACACGGCGAAGAGCCGGGCCGCCGGGGAGAACGGCCGCCGGACCAGCACCGCCGCGGCGAGCAGCGCGAAGGCCAGTCCGATCAGGCCGATGGCGATTTCCGCCGGCATCGAGATCGAGGCTCCCGGGGCGACGGCGGCGGAAAGCACCGTCCCTTGCGACGACTCGAAGCGTCCGGCGATGATGCGCCGGCTCGCGGCCGGGCCGGATGCGGCCCTTTCTTCGACCGACAGCACCCGCATCCCCGGACGGACGCCGCGATGCCAGCCGTAGCCCGCGGGCATGACCCAGCCCACGCACGTGCCGGTGTCGCAGGCTTCGAGTCTCACGCCCAGGTCGGCCGGCCGGCGTAGCGCCAGGTGCGATGATCCGGCTGTCAGAAGATAGGCCACGAGAATGACCAGCGCCCCGAGGCGCGCAGCGTTACACGACCACGCCGCTCCCGAGGGCGCCGAGGGTGAGGGCGGCCTCGGATTCGACGCGCCCGACGAAGGCTTCCAGGGAGGTCGTCGCGCAGCCACGCTCCGCCAGGCTCCGGAGATCGGCGCGAGCCCGTCCCATGTACGCCAGCGAGAGAACGGCCGCGTAGATCGGGGCGCCGGAGGATTGGTAGGCATCGCGGGACTTCGGCGACAGCGTACCATCGCTTGCCGCGGCCGGTTCCAGCGAGGTTTGCCGGACAAAGTAGACCACCGGAAGCGTCGCCTTCGAACGCGCCAGGTCGCAGCGCTCACCGGGGGCGCAGGCGTCGCGCTGGTCGTCCACCAGCTGCGCGCAGGTGAAGAGATTGAAGCCCAGGCTCTCGAAGACGGAAGAGAGTCCGGGATCGATGCCGGCGAGCCGGGCGGCGAAGCCGGCGGCGAAGGCGCCCAGGCTTCCCGACTTGAGACGCGTCATGTGCAGCGCCTCTTCGTAAGTCGCGCCGCCCCGCCGTCCGAGCCGCGCGTCGAGGAACTGTCCGGCGCACGCGCCGCTGGTCGCGACGCAGAAGTGACGCATGGCGCTCGCCCCGCCCGGCAGGCCCGAGGTCGCCTCGGCGGCGGCCGCCGTGCCGGCGGTGAACAAAGCGATGGCCAGGGCCAGGTCTTCGGCCCGGCTGTCGCACGCATCCCCGTCGGCGACCTCGTCGAACACCGAGGCCGACTGCATCTGCAGCTCGACCGCGGCGGCCGCCACGAGCCCCGTCGAGTCGTAGCGGCCGCGCGCGGACCTATAGACCTCGAGCGCGAAGAGTCCGGCCCGGCAGGTGCCCTCCGGGTGAAGGGCGTATCCGGGCCGCGACAGCAGCCGGATCAAGTCGGCATGGATCGTCGGCTCCGCGTGCGTGATGACCGCATCCGCCACCTGGGCCCGCAGGAAGTGCAGCACGGCTGGAATCCCGGCGACCGTCGCGCTAGAACCAGGGAACGGTTTCGTCGAAACTCAGCCTGCCCGGCGTCACGTAGCCGGCGAGCGAACGAACCGCCCCGGCCAGCTCGTGCAGCCCGCGCCGGCCGAGCGCTTCCTGGAGGTCGCGCAGGGAGATCTTGCCGGTGTCGTTTTTCGAGACCTCGAGTAAGTGTGCGAATCCGACGGCATCCATGACGGTGACCTCCCTTTCGAGTGGGGCCCCATCGTCATGCCAATGGATGGGCCCGCGCATCGGTGGGCGCCGCCTCGTCCGGGCCGTGGTTTCCCCGCGGGGTTTCCACGGAGGCCGGAGGCCGGATCCACGGAGGGGGAGAGAGACATGAAGCGACTTGTCTTCGCGGGCCGTCACGCGCGCATCGGATCGTGGTCGCCGTCTTCGTCCTGGCAATCCTGGCGTCGCCCGCGACCGGCGCCGCCTCGCCATTATGGCCAGCTGGTCATGTACCTGCGCCTGAACGGAATCACGCCGCCGGCGAGCCGTTAACCGGCCGCGCTGGCGGGGATCCGGCGCGGGAACTCAGGCTGCCGACTCACAGCCCCGGGTCGGTGAACACCACCTTGCCGCCGACCATCGTCAGCAGGGTCTTGGTCGCGGCGACGTTGGCGTCGTAGACCGCCTTCATGTGCGCCGAGAGCGCCTGCTGCGCGGCGGGGGGCGCATCGAACAGCTTGCGCAGGTCACGGTCGATGACGATGAGGTCGGCGAGCTTACCTTCTTCGATCGACCCCAAGTCCCGTTCACGGTGCAGCTGCCAGGCGATGCCGATGGTCGCGGCCTTCACGGCCTGCGGGAAGGTCAGCGCATGGCGCTCGCTCAGCCGGCCCGCGAAGATGGCGCGCTTCGGGTCGGCGCGGCCCTCGCGGGTCACCGTCTGCTCGATGGCGGTCCAGGGCATCCAGGGTGGGAAGACCGGCCAGTCGTTGCCGAGCGCCAGGACGGCGCCGCCGCGCACAAGACCCCCGGCGGGATAGATGTCGTCCATCGAGTCGGGCGCGATGAACCCTTCGGTTGCGGTCACCGTCCACATGTCGCGCTCGAACCACACCGCCGCCATGCTCGCCACGACTCCGAGCTTGCCGAACCGCGGCATGTCCTCGTCGCGCACGAACTCGAGGTGCGTGATGGTGTGGCGGCGATCCCAGGAGGCGTTCGCGGCCTGGGCGGCCGCGAAGTTGTCCAGCGTCTCGCGCACCGCCCGGTCGCCGATGGCGTGCACGTGGATCGTCCACTTCGCCGCGTCGAGCCTCTTGAAGCCGAGGAGGGCGTCGGAGCACGACGGGTCCTCGCCGCGCCGCGTGCCCGGCGTGAACACCGGCTTCTGCGGCGTGCCGGTGTTGACGCGGTACGGCTCGATCATCGCCGCCGTCTCGCCCGGGAACTCGGCGATGCCGTCGCAGAAGATCTTCACGGTGTCGACCGTCAGGTCGCCGGGGCTGGCGGGGCTGCGGTAGCCGTTGTACTGCCGGCGCAGGTCGTTCAGCCCCGCGATGACTTTGTCCACGGCCGCCGGGTCTTTCTGGCCGCGAAGCGGGTCGGCTCCGCGGCCGAACCCGCCGGCCATGAGTGCCTGGTTGACCCGCACCGTCAGGTGCCCGTCGTCGGCGACCCGCTTCAGCACCCGCAGCGAATCCGCGTCGCCGCCCGGTTGCAGGAGCATCGTCATCCCGACGCGGTTGGCATTGCGGTAGTCGGCCACCGTCCCCTGGTAGTCGGCGGCGGGATCCTCGGGAGGGCGCGTCCCCCATTCCGGGTGGAAGTCGGCGAACTGGCCGTTCGGAGCGCCGTCCGCATCACGCCCGATGAACGCGCCGGGCGGCGGCACCGTCTTCGCGTCGAGGCCGGCGTTGGCGATCGCCTTCGAGTTGGTGAAGGTCTGATGCCCCCCCATGTCCCAGATGACGATCGGCCGGGTCGTCCCGGTGCCGAACCGGTCCTGCGCCGGACTCTTGCTGAGCCGGTCGAGATCGTGGCGCGTGAGCGTGGTCCCGGCCGGCACCATCCCGTTGACGTTGAACTCATCCGGCCTCAGCAGGAAGTCGGTCTTGAGCTGCGCGGCCTGGTCGTCGCGCAGGAGGCACGTCTTGATCTTGCCGAGGACCTCGTCGACCGTGCCGCCTTCGTAGCCCATGGGACACGTCGATCCCCAGGTTCCGCCGTGAAGGTGCCCGTCGCCGAGTCCGGGCATCAGGATGCGCCCGTGGAGGTCGATCACCAGCGTCAAGGGGCCGATGCGCTGCTTCGCGCCGCCGTTGTCCCCAACGAATGAGATGCGGCCGTCCTTGACGGCGAGCGCCTGCGCCCAGCCGACGGCGGGGGACATCAGGGACTGTGGCGAGGGAGGGGAACCGTTACTTCTGGGATAGAGGAGGACCTGGCCGCCGAGGAAGACGGTATCGGCGGAAACAGTGGCGCCCGGTTGCGCGCTGCTCCGGTCCGGGGATGAGTCGGCGGCCGACGGGAAAGCGGTGCCGGCCTGAAGAGCCGCGGAGCCGACCAGGGCGACGAGAAACGCAGACGCGACGAGAAGCGACCTTGGCACCACCATCTGCGTCATCTGCTGTGCTTGCGCTCCAAGTGTCGGCGGTATGCGGCCGGATCGGCGGCCGAGCCCTTCAGCTCGTCGCGAAGACGCGCAAGGACGGGCGGGAGTTCCTCGCCATCCTCGCGTGTGTTTCCGATGACCAGCGCCGGTAGCTGCTCAACCAGCCGCGACACGGAGGTCCCGCGCCGTGCTGCATAGCGCTTGGCGCGAGCCACGACTCTCTCATCCACGTTCAGGGTCAGCTTGGCCATTTCCAGTTTTACATGGTATCCGTGAATCCAGTATAATTCTTTCTGCGGGGGGGCTCGATGATAGCGAGCTTCGGAGATCGGGCCACCGAGGACTTGTACCATGGCAGGAAATCCAAGGCTGTGCGACGGCTCCCGCCGGGCATTCTTTCCGTTGCCTTCCGCAAGCTGGATATGGTCAACGCCGCTCAGGCCTTGCAGGATCTTTCATCGCCCCCAGGCAACCGCCTGGAGGCGCTGACCGGCGACTTGAAGGGATACAACAGCATACGAATCAACGATCAGTGGCGCCTGGTCTTCCGCTGGTCGGACGGCAAGGCCTACGAGGTCCGGATCGCCGATTACCATTCATAGCAGTCAACGAGAGGACTGGAAATGATTCCCAGCAACAGAGTGCCGACACACCCCGGTGAGGTGCTGCAGGAGGAGTTCCTCGACCAGATGGGACTGACCCAGGTGAAGCTGGCCGAGCACATCGGCGTTCCGGTGCAGCGCATCAACGAGATCGTCCGTGGCAAGCGCGGGATCACACCCGATACGGCATGGCTCCTCGCGCAGGCGTTCGGTACGACGCCCGAGTTCTGGGTCAATCTGCAGACCAACTACGACCTGGCAAGCGCTCGCCCGACGCGCAGCATTTCCAAGCTGCGGAAGGCCGGATAACCCGGCGAGCAACTCGGAAACGATCGGGCATCCCCGCCCCCGGTCATAAGATCCCTCGGTGCGACTCGTCACCTGGAACTGCTGCTCGGGGCCGCTGGCGCGGAAGCTCTCCGACCTCGAGACGCTCGAGGCGGACATCGCCGTGGTGCCGGAGTGCCCCCGCATTGAGGAGCTGCCCGGCGTCTCGCTCTGGTGGGGGAGCCGGGCGGCGAGAGCGGGGAAGCCCACCCGGCCGGCCCGGTCCTCGAACAGGACCCGTCCGTCAAAAGGCCTCGCCGTCTTCGCCGCGCCGCCGTGGCGGGTGCACCGCGCGCCGGCGCCGCCTGGGCTTCCCCGGTATGCCCTCCCGGTGCAGGTGTCGGGGCCCGAGTCGTTCCTGCTGCTGGCCGTCTGGGCTATGCCGCACCCGACGATTCCGTACGTCCGGGGGATGCACCGGGCGGTGCGGGCGTGCCGGTCGCTCATGCGGGCGCAGCCGACGGTTCTGCTCGGGGACTTCAACTCGAACGCGATCTGGGATGCCGAGCACCCGGCCGACCGGTCCCACAGCGCTCTCGTGCGCTACCTGGGGGAGCTGGGGCTGGTGAGCGCGTATCACAGTCGCTACAGGGAGGCGCAAGGGAAAGAGTCGCGGCCGACGTTCTTCCTGTACCGGCACCGGCGGCGCCCGTACCATATTGACTACTGCTTCCTGCCCGCCTCCTGGCTGGGCCGGTTGCGCGATGTGTCGGTGGGCGAGCATCGGGCCTGGGCCGCGAGGAGCGACCACATGCCGCTGTCGGTGGAGGTCGGTCCGATGGTCTCGGCCCGCCACCACATATAAAGAGGAAGGGAGCCTCATGGTCCGAGTCGAAGACGGCGACGAAGAGACGGACAGCGGCGAGCTCGATGTCCTGTCCGGGGAGGGGAGTCTCGAGAGTGCTGCCGAGGCCGCCTGTCCTTACTGCGGCGAGCGGATCACCATCCCGCTCGACCCCAGCGGCGGCCGGTCGCAGGAGTACGTCGAGGACTGCCAGGTCTGCTGCCAGCCCTGCCACGTCCACGTGTCCTACGACGAGAACGGCACCGCCGAGGTCTTCCTGGAGCAGGCGCAGTAGTCACCAGCGCCCGGCCGGCCGACTCCGGCAACCCCCCGCCGCCTCCCGGAAACCAGCCCAGCGGGCGTAGAATCCGCCCCACCATGAGCCGAACGACGAAGACCTCCCTGGTCTTCCTGGCCCTCTTCATCCTGGCCACCGTCTACCTGAGCACCCGCATCGCCCAGGTCACCTGCGAAGTCTGCGTCACCTTCCACGGCACCACCACCTGCCGGAAGGGGGCTGCGGCGACGAAGGAGGCCGCGGTTCAGAGCGCCGTCACGTCGGCGTGCTCGAACATGGCGGGGGGGATGACGGAAGTCATCGCATGCGAGAGGACGGAGCCGGATCGGGTGACGTGTACGCCCTGAGCAAACATGCAGCCAAGAGAAACGCGGTCATTCAAGGAGTGGTTTATAGATGACCTGCCCCCACTGTCTCGTTGCATTTCATGACCAACAGCGACTCCATTTCGTGGGAGAAGACTCAGACGGCGCTTGGGGCATCCACTCGTATACCTGCGCCTCGTGCAAGCGACTCGTCCTCTTCTTGGTGAACGGAACCCCTCTGTACAGGCAAGGTGGCGGGTACTTGAGTTGCGGGAGATCTCACAACGTACACAGATCCGGCCACGTGGAGCCGGCAGGTCACCCTGTCCACCTGAAGTGCCGGCTGCAATAACTGAAGACTACATCCAGGCTTGCCTGGTGCTCCCAGACAGTCCAAAGGCATCCGCAGCACTTAGCCGACGCTGTCTCCAGCACCTTCTGCGTGATTTCGCCGGAGTCAAACCCACGATCTCTCACACGAGATTCAGCAGATCATAGATGGCGGGGGGCTCCCGTCCCACCTAGCCCAGGTGATAGACACTGTCCGAGTGATAGGAAACTTTTCGGCTCACCCGCTAAAGAGTCAGAAGAGCGGTGAAATCCTTCCTGTAGAACCTGCCGAAGCCGAATGGACCCTCGACGTCCTTGAAGCGCTGTTCGACTTCTACTTTGTTCAGCCTGCGATCATTTCGAAGAAGAAGGACGTCTTGAACGCCAAGCTGTCGAGCGCAGGCAAGCCTCCCGTGAAGGCATGATCAGGCGATGGGCAATTGCCGCGTCCAGGGGACACTCGGCGGGCGTTCGCAGCCACCCTTTTTCTAGTCAGCAGACTACGCGCTGTCCGCAGCTGATGCCGTGCGCTAGACCGAAGGTTAAGGCGTGAGAACGTTTTCGCGGATCAGGATTCTAGAGAACAGGCGTTGCCTTGCAGTCCTGCGAAAAGTCCACAGAGAAACGAACGATCTGGGAGATCGAAGGGGGGCCAAATGAGCACTGACGATGACTTCGAGGTCGCGAAATCCGTATCCGACCTCCTAAGGCCCGTTTCCACAGAACGACAGGTGCGGATTCTCAGATGGGTTTCGGAAAGCCTCGGGGTCGTGAATCCGATCGAGCCCCGAACTGGCGCCGCGCATTCTGTCCGGTCCACGGCGGACGGAACCTTTCATCCTGCCACTCCTAGTGCAGTCGACATCAAGTCGTTCATTACAGGCAAAGACCCCAAGAGCGATAATCAGTTTGCTGCGGCAGTTGCTTACTATTATCAGTTCGAAGCTCCGCAAAACCAGCGAAAAGACTCAATCTCAGCTGAAGTCCTTCAGGAGGCGACTCGTCGTGCCGGTCGGAGCCGCTTGGGCGATCCTGGAAGGACTCTTCGGAATGCGAAAAACATGGGATACCTGGACCTATCAGAACCCGGCGAATTCACTATCAATACCGTTGGTGAGAACTTGGTCGCAATGACTTTGCCAGGCCAAGGCAGGAACTCGGTGAAAGCGGCCAGAAAGCCGTCTGGTTCGAAACGGGGAAAGCGCTCAATGGGGCGAAAAACCAGTCGGAAATGATCGATCCCCAGGTGACCTTGAGCACTGTCCTTGAAGAACTGCGCCGGGGGCAGGCTGTCGTTGCCCGACACAAGGATCGTCAAATTAGAAATAATGACGATCGGGACCTGCTCAAGGCGATCGCGCATTCATGGTTTCGATCACACAGGCCAGGTCTTGCAATAACGACTGGACCCGACTTGTCCGCTGTTGATCTGCCCTTCCAGAGAATTCTGGAGGGAACTGATCGCTTCACTTCAACGCGTGGGTACCTGAAGGCAATCAAAGAGGCGATGTCTCAGGTGCGCGCGCTGAGAGCTCACTACCTTATTCCTCGTGGATCAACTACATCGAGTGAGATTCCGCCAAGATTCTCAACGCTAGTGGCGGAGTTATTCATGCAACGCATTCTAGGCACCCGCTGGGAGGAATGCCAACGGTGTATCAGCTCTGGAGCTCACTTGGCCGCCACGGTAATGATGGGTGGCCTCCTAGAAGCGCTGTTCGTCGCACGGGCGAACGCAATGCCTGATAAGGCGCCTCTATTCAAAGCAAGACAGGCTCCGATTGACAGAAAGACCAGGAAACCCCTCCCGCTGGCGGAATGGACGCTGCGGGGCTATATCGATGTGGCTCACGAGCTTGGCTGGATTACTCGCTCCGGGAAGGATATTGCAGTCGTTCTCCGAGATTGTCGGAATCTGATACACCCAGAGAAACAGCGTTCTTTGGGTATTGAACTGTCAGAGCATGATTCCAAGATGTTCTGGGAGATAACGAAGAGTCTCTCCCGTCAACTTCTCAACTGACGGGGATCGATGTCGCGAAGCGATCAGGGCAGGGGGTTACGAGTTTATGTGAGTTCGAACCCGACCTATCTGCGAATTGGTCGATCTCCTTGACGTGAGGTCGAAAGCGTAGTCTGAGTGGCGTTAGCGCGACAGGATTAGGGTGGGAGAAGTCGATGGCCTCGAGTAACTCTATATGTCGGATCGGTGTGTTCTACGACGGGTCTTTCTTCCGATATGCTCAATATTACTACTACCATGAGCGCGACCTAGGCTGGATCCGGTTTCAGCCGCTTCACGCGTTCATCGAAACGTTCATCGCCGACAAGGAGCAGGGATACGCAAGCTACAAGGTTGTGTATGCGGCCTGGCACCAGGGGCTCTTCACTAGCAAGAATGCCACACCGGAGCAACTCCGATCGGACCGCAATTTACATCACGACCTAATGCATTCGGGAGTTGAGCCCAAGTACCTGCCCATGTCTCAGACGCACGGGGAGAAGGGCATCGATGTCGCCCTCGCCGTTGACGCCCTTCAAGTCGGCTTGGACGGCAAGATCGATATTACCGTGCTCGTGACAGGAGATGGAGACTTCGTGCCACTGGTCCGAGCGCTCAATAAGCAAGGCGTTCGGGTTCTGGGCGCCTACTTCAAGTTCCAGGGGAAGGATGGCAAGAAGAGTTTCATTAATGAGCGGCTGCTCTCAGTTGTCAACTACGCTGTGGATATCAACGCTCTTGAGAACGATAAGGAATACAAGCAGGCCTTCAAGTCGTTGTTTCGGAAGAGCGGTGACCTCGAGGACTCATAGCCACACCATACGATGATAGCGGGACTCGTTCACGAAGTTGCATGCCCGGAATCCTGATGCGCCACTCGCTGTCTCCCGATGATCGCCGCTTCTCCGACGACTTCGCCTCCGGTCGGATCGAGCCGGCCGCATTCGACCACCGCGCCCACATCCGGCTCGCTTACATCCTCCTGGCGGAGCACGACACGGAGACGGCGCTGACGTCGATGCGGGACGCCCTTCAGGCCTTCATCCGGCACCACAACGTTCCGGTCGCGAAGTACCACGAGACGCTCACGCGGGCGTGGATCCTCGCGGTGCGCCACTTCATGGCGACCTCCCCGGCGGCCGCATCGGCGGCCGAGTTCATCGCCCACAATCCGCGGATGCTGGATGCGAAGATCATGCTGACGCACTACTCCGCGGAGGTGCTGTTCTCCCCGGAGGCGCGGGCGCGGTTCGTCGAGCCCGACCTGGAGAAGATTCCCCGACACGAGGTGTCATGAGACAGATCCTCGCACTGGCCGCGGCCCTGTTCACCGTCATCTCCTGCAGCGCCCATCCCCCCGCACCCGCTCCGCCTGCCGCTGCTCCTCCCGTCGCCGCTTCCGCGACCTACCTCGACAACAGCGCCCGCCCCGACCGCCTCTCCGGCGGAGCCCGCATGATCCCGATCCGGACGCCCAAGGGGCAGTTCCGCGTCTGGACCAAGCGGGTGGGGAACAATCCGCGGGTCAAGGTGCTGCTGCTGCACGGGGGGCCGGCGGCGACGCACGAGTACTTCGAGGCGTTCGACAGCTACTTCCCGGGGGCCGGCGTCGAGTACTACTACTACGACCAGCTCGGGTCGTTCTACAGCGACCAGCCGCACGAGCCGTCCTTGTGGGAGATCCCGCGCTTCGTGGACGAAGTCGAGCAGGTGCGCCAGGCCCTGCGGCTCGACCACGACAATCTCTACCTGCTCGGACACTCCTGGGGCGGAGTCCTCGCCCTCGAGTACGCGCTGGCGCACCAGGAGCACCTCAAGGGACTCGTCATTTCCAACATGATGGCCAGCATCCCGGCCTACAACGAGTACGCCAGGAAAGTCCTCATGCCCGCGATGGACCAGACCGCGCTTCTGGAGATCAAAAAGCTCGAAGCCGCCGGGAAGACCGAAGACCCGCGTTACATGGAGCTGCTGCTGCCGAACCACTACGAGAAGCATCTCCTGAGGATGCCCGCGGCCGACTGGCCCGACCCCGTGAACCGGGCCTTCGCGCACCTCAACCGGGAGATCTACGTCCCCATGCAGGGCCCGAGCGAGCTCGGCGCCAGCGGCAAGCTGGTGAACTGGGACCGCACCGCCGACCTCCCGAAGATCACCGTCCCCACCCTCGTGATCGGCGCGCGCTACGACACGATGGACCCGGCGCACATGGAGATGATGGCCGGCAAGCTCCGGAAGGGGAGATACCTCTACTGCCCCAACGGCAGCCACCTGGACATGTACGACGACCAGGCCGTCTACATGGACGGCGTGATCCGGTTCCTCCACGACGTGGACGCCGGCCGGATGTGAACCGCGCCCGGGCCGAGGACCCCTGAAGCCATGCCCACCGTCAGGATCAAAGGTTGGCCACCGGCCGGCGCGCCCTCCGTGCTGCCACCATCCCTGAGCGCGCTGCTCGAAGACGAAGCCGAGATGGACGCCGACCAGGTCGCGGCGGCGTTCAAGCGGCTCACGAAGGGCCGCGAGGTCGACATCCCCTTCGATCCGGGCGACGAAGAGATGGCCCGCGCCATGATGAAGAAGCTGGCGGCGCTGGGGCTCGACTCCGAGCTGTGCGACGACGCCGGCGCTCAGAGTTTCTGGCGCACTGCGCACCCTCGACTCTGGCTTTACGCCACGGCCCTCATCGTCGGATTCATCTTCCGGGCGCCCTGGGTCAGCGTGTTGCTCCTGGCGATTGTCGTGGGGGGCTTCGGCTGCGCGCTCATCCTCCGGCGGGTGACCCGGAGGACCGAACAGCGGCTGGAAATCCTGGACAAGCTCGACCCCAACGATCAGGCCTGACCAGGTCGTGGAGGTTGACCCACGGCGGTGCGGTTGGCGTAGGATGCCGGCACCGAGACAAGCGACGGAAACGCACCGGCGCGCGGCGGCTCACCGCCGCAGGAGAGGGGAAGTCATGGGTTTTCTCGATGGAATCCTGAAGCAAGCGATGGGCGGGCAGGCCGAATCCGGAGGCCTCGCGGGGCTGGCGACCCTGGTGGCCAAGAACCCGCAGATCCTCACCGCCCTGGCGGGATTGCTGAGCACGAAGGACGCCTCCGTCGGAGGCAGCGGCGGGCTGGCCGGGTTGATCGGCGCCTTCCAGAGCAAAGGACTGGGCGACATGATGTCGAGCTGGATCTCCACCGGGCCCAACCCGCCGGTCTCCGCGGCGCAGGTGACCGACGTCCTGGGCCACGAGACGATCGGGCAGTTCGCGCGCCAGGCGGGCGTCCCGGCGTCCGAAGCCGGGTCGATTCTCGCCGCCTTGCTGCCGGCCGCGATCGACCACCTGACGCCCGATGGGAAGGTCCCCGAGACGAACACGCTGGATGGTTCGCTGACCGCGCTGCTCTCCAGGCTGGAGCGGTAGGGCGCAGGCGCACCGGAAGGTCTTCGGCGACCGTGGAGGTGCTCTCCCTCATCGAGGCGAGCGCGGAGCTCGCTTCGACTCAGTAACGGCTGAGGCCCGGACGATCGCGCTCACTGGCGGAACGAGTCCGCTTGCGGATCCCAGAAGTCACCGCGCAGACCGATGGACTCGAAGATCTGCCGCATCTCGGCGGCGGCGGGGCGACGCGAGACCGGCTCGAGTCGGGTGCCGTACCAGGTCACGGCCAGGTGCCACAGCTGATCCATCCGGACCACCGGCCGGGGCGGAACGGCTCGGGCCTGGCACCATGCGCGGATGAGTTCTTCCGACCGGAAGAACAGCATGTTGTTTCAGGTGAAGACGAGGTCGTCCCACCATTTGGCGGCCGGAACGAGGCAGTGGAAGAGCCAGGGCGAAGGGTCCGGGCCTTTGAGAGGAACATCGAGCTCGAGCGGTTCCAGGCTCTGCTCGCACCGCGAATGGACGACCCCCGTCTGCCGCAGGGCGGCGACGATGCCGAGGGCATCCCAGGCGCAGGTGGCGAAGTAGTCGATGCCGGCCACGCTGACGAGGTGCTGGGTCGGGACAGCCGAGAAGGGGGGCGCGATCCGGATGGTGATGCCATCCGGCTCCAGCCAGAGCAACCGACTGGCGCGCAGGCGTGCGAAGGCTTCGGTCACGGCCTCGGGCGATGCCTGGACCCGGTGCGCCACGTCCGCCAGGGCGGGCACGCGGCCGCTCTCAGCCGTGGCGGTGTAGATGGCGACCTTGACCCTGGTATCGAAGTCCATGCGCGACGCGGCCCCGATCGAAGGCGGGCGAGCGGCGAAAGCCTAGCACGCGTCCCTGAAGTCGCGCGCGCGGCGCTCACATCTCAGCACTCGCGGCGCTCGAGCGCGGCCTACCTGGCAAGCAGGCGGCCCAGCTGCTCGTTCGCGGACAGCGAGTCCTCGAGGTGCTTCAGGACGTCGGGTCGGACGCGGCGCCGCGCAACATATTCACGGATCGCTTCCGTCAGCACGCCGGAGATCGACTGGTGGGATTCCGCCGCGAGGTCCTTCAACTCCCGCCAGGCCGATTCGTCCACCTTCGAACTGACCTTGACGTGCGCCACGAAGCACCTCGCCTTGACATGTCAAGATATGTCAAGACCAGGTGTTTTCGTCAACCGCTCCGCGCTGGCCATGGACGACGGCCAGGCCGTCTACACTTCCGGCTTCATCGTGATTCAAGGGAGGAAGACCATGAGCTCGAACGTCATCAAGATTGGTCAGCTCAGCATCAACTACATCGCCGACGGCTCCGGCACCGGGAGCCTCGGCCTGTTCGAACTGACGGTCCCCCCTGGTTCGAATGTGCCTCCTCCACACAGCCATTCGAACAACGAAGAATGTGTGTACGTGCTCGAGGGAGTCCTCCGGTATACGGTCGGCTCGGAAACGAGGGATCTCTCCGTCGGTCAGAGCATGAGCACCCCGAAAGGGGTGGTCCATGCTTTCTCCAACCCCTTTCCAGAGACGGCGCGGGCGCTCATCGTCAACTCTCCGGACATCGGGGCGCAGTACTTCAAGGACGTCGCGACGGTGCTCAACGCCGGAGGGGCGCCCGACAAAGGCGCCCTGATCGCCGTCATGTCCAGATACGGGTTGGTGCCCGCCGCGCCGGGCGGGCCTGCCGCTTTCAGTAGAGGCTGACGAGCGACCGCTCGTCGACGTGCGTCCGGTTCCGCCCCAGCTCTTTGGCCCGGTAGAGGGCCAGGTCGGCAGCCTGAATGAGGTCGTGCGGCTCGACGATGCGGTCGTTGATCGGGAACGTGGCGACCCCGGCCGAGACGGTCACGCCGACCGGGTTGCCGTTCCCCTCGAACGCGAAGCCTTCGGTCGACTTGCGCACCCGCTCGGCGAGGCGCTGCCCCTGCGCTGCGGACGTGTGCGGCAGCAGGATGGCGAACTCCTCGCCGCCGTAGCGCGCCACGAGATCGGTC
>Ga0134121_10000691_pt1 | contig 36198 bp, 32 predicted proteins | sample KB301_FD_96463 | JGI IMG/M metagenome (GOLD analysis project Ga0134121, IMG submission 96463) | Terrestrial soil microbial communities without Nitrogen fertilizer from Kellogg Biological Station, Michigan, USA - KB3-0-1 | ecosystem: Environmental > Terrestrial > Soil > Unclassified ...
CGCACTCGATCGGCCAGGCGCTCGGCGCGCCACGCTTGCGCGTGGCTTGCCGGCGCCTCGCCGTTTCTCCGCCGTTGTCGCGCAGAGCGCCTCGCCCGCTCGCTCCGGCAGGCCACATGTAAGTTTCAGCCCATGGCAACGACCAACTCTTTCGACGTCACGACCGGAGTCGAGCTCCACGAAGTCGACAACGCCCTGAATCAGGCGCAGAAGGAAATCGCGCAACGCTACGATTTCAAAGGCGCGCAGGTCGCGATTGAAATGAAGAAGCCGGAGTCGATGATCGTGCTCACGGCCGACAGCGAAATGCGCATGCGCGCGTTGTTTGACGTCGTGCAAGCCAAGCTCATCAAGCGTGGCGTTCCGGTGAAGAATCTCGACATTGGCGAGGCGAAGCCCGCGGGCGGTGACACGCTCCGTCGCGAGGTCAAGCTCAAGATGGCGCTGGATTCAGACACGGCGAAAAAAGTTGCTGCTGCGATCAAGGACGCCAAACTCAAGAAAGTGCAGGCGGCGATCCAGGGCGACCAGGTGCGCATCAGCGGACCGTCCCGCGATGACCTTCAGGCCGCGATGCAGCTGCTGCGCTCGCAGGATTTCGGCGTTGAGCTCAAGTTCGGGAATTTCCGGTAAAGGGCAGCGAGCGGGCGAGGCGCTCTGCGCGACAACGGCGGAGAAACGGCCAGGCGCCGGCTAGCCACGCGCAAGCGTGGCGCGCCGAGCGCCTGGCCGATCGAGTGCGTCGCGCAGAGCGCCTCGCCCGTGAGCCTAAGAGAAAGAGCTAGCCCGGAATCTCGGCCTCGACGAGCAACGCCAGCAGCGTCAGCGACTCCTGCCAGCCGAGGTAGCACGCTTCGGCTGGAATCGCGGCGGGGATGCCCTCCTGCGTGATCTCGATGTCGGTGCCGACGCTGACTTTGCGCAGGGCGATCGTGGTCGTCATTTCGCCCTTGAGGTTCGGATCGTCGAACGTGTCCGTGTGCACGATCTTCTCGCCCGGATCGAGCACGAGGTACCGGCCACCGAAGGAATGACTGTTCCCGGTCGAGAAGTTCGTGAACGACATCTTGTAACTGCCGCCGACTTTTGCGTCGATGCTGTGCACCTTGCCCGTGAATCCGTTGGGCGGCAGCCACTTCGACATCGCATCCGGGTCGAGAAACGCCTTGTAAATGCGCTCGGCAGGGGCACGCAACACACGATGAAGGCGGACGGTATTCGATTCCATGAGTGCTCCTCGTGGTTATCGGCTGAGTGACGCACGAACGGGCTGCACATCGAATACCCAGAAGCCGCGCCCGTGTGTCGCCGCGACGAGCACGTCATCGCGCGGATGCACGACCAAGTCATAGATGCCGACCGACGGAAGATTGCTCCCCAGCGCCGACCACGACTGGCCGCCATTCGTGGTGACGAACACGCCCTGATCCGTACCGGCGTAGAGAATGCGCGCGTCCTTGGGATCTTCCGCGAATCCCATCACCGAGCCCGCAGGAATATTCGCGGCGATGCTCGTCCACGTGTCGCCATAATTCGTCGACTTGTAGAGGTACACGCCGAAATCGTCGTCGTAACGCCCCGTTTGCGCCACGTATACCGTGCCTTCATCGAACGCGCTCGCGGCAACCTTGTTCACCCACAGGTGCTTCGGCAACGTCGCGCCCACGTTCTTCCACGTTTTGCCGCCGTCGCGCGTGACCTGCACGTTGCCATCGTCGGTGCCGGCGTAGATCAGCCCCGCCTTCTTCGGTGACTCGCTGATCGTGAAGATCAGCTGATGCGGCACTCGCCCAATTCGCTCCTTGACGTTGTTCGAGAGATCGGGGCTGATCCTGTCCCACGTCGCTCCGCGATCCGCCGAGCGATAGAGATACTGGAAGCCGTGGTAAATGACGTTCGCGTCGTGCGGCGAGACGATCGTGGGTGCGACCCAGTTGCCGCGCTGCTTCGCATCGCCGACGGTTTCACACGGTTTGACGAGCGTCGAGACAGGCTGCGCGCCACCGCGCCCACCGCGGCCGGCACCGCCACGCCCCGCACCACCTCGTCCCCCCGCGGCATTTCCCCGCGCCCCGCCGCCCGCGCCTCCTGCACCCCCCGCTCCCCCTGCCCCGACTCCCCCTGTCCCCGCCGTCCCCCCTGTCCCCGCAGCACTGACGCAAGTCAGTCCATTCACCGGACTCCCGACACCTCCGCGCCCGCCGCCACGCCCGCCGCGACCACCGCTCTCGTCACCGGGAGCGGGATACTCGGAGCGGCTGACGTCGCCGTACTGGTTCGACGAATACACAATGCGCGGGTTCGACCAATCGGTCGCGTGACTGCTCCCCTCGCCGCCCGGCGCGTTCTCGCATTCGCCGAAAATCGCGTCACGACCGGCGCTCAGATCGACCGTGCAGCGCCGGCTCCCTTCGTCCTGCACCGAGCCGTACACGTGAAAAGGCGTCGCCATGTCGTACGCCACGTTGAAGAACTGCACGGCATTCACCTGCGTGCGGAAGCTGCGCCACGTGGTGGCGCGGTCATACGTGATGCCGATGCCGTGATCGTTGCCGTTGATGAGGTTCTGCGGATTCTCGGGATCGATCCAGAGCGCGTGATTGTCACCGCCGTTGCCCTGGCCGTTTCCCGCGCGCTGGAACGTCTTTCCGCCGTCGGTCGAGACGTTGAGGCCGAGCCCCATGAAGTAGACGCGATTCTCATCGGTCGGATCGACGCGCACGTTGCCGAACACCCAACCGAACGTGTTCACCGCGCCCATCATGAACGCGTTGGTGTCGCTCGCGAGACGCCAGTGCGCACCCTTGTCGTCCGAGCGATAGACGGTGGCGCCGCGAATCACGTCGGCGCGCACGTTGCCGTACGAATCCAGCTCGCCGGCGCGCGCTGTTCGCCCGACGGTGTAGTTGTCGACGAATGCGTAGACCACGCGCGGATTTGAGCGCGCGACATCGATGCCGATGCGCCCGCGATACTTCGCGTCTGGAAGACCCTCGTTGCTCGCGCTCCAGTGCGCTCCGCCGTCAACGGATTTCCAGACACCGCTGCCCGTGTACGACGGAATGTTCTCGGGATCATTCCACTTCCAGCGGATGCGTTCCCACGTCGAGGCGTAGAGCGTGTTCGGATCGCTCGGATCCATGACGAGGTCCACCTCACCCGTGCGCGGATTCACATAGAGCGTCTTCTGCCACGTTGCGCCGCCATCGACGGACTTGAACACGCCGCGTTCCTCCCCCACGGTCCACTCGGCGCCGCTGGCGGCGACGTACACGATGTTGGGGTTCGTCGGGTGAATGACGATGCGGCCGATCGTGTACGTGGACGTGAGTCCCATGTTCTTCCACGTCTTCCCCGCATCAACGGATTTGTAGACGCCGGTGCCTGCAGCTCCCGTGCGAAACAGATTGGCCTCGCCGGTGCCGACCCAGACAATGTCGGGGTTCGAGGGCGCGACGGTCACGTCGCCGATCGTCGCGGAGGCTTCATGCTCGAACACGGGCGTCCACGTGGTGCCTTCGTTGCTCGACTTCCACACACCGCCCGACGCCGTGCCGAAATAGATGTCGCGCGTGGTGCCCTTGCGGGCCGCGACGGCGATGTCGGTCACGCGCCCCCCGCTCGTGGTGGGTCCAATCCACTGCCAGAGCGTGCTCTTGAACGGCGAGCTCTCCTGCATGGCGCGGTACTTCTCGAAGCCCGCGAGGCGCGGATCGTTCGCAGGCGTGTGGGCCGGGGGGCCGGCATCCTGCGCGGAAGCGTAGGCGGAGAATGTGCCGGCGAAAAACAGCAGCGCGGCGGCGAGCGAGCGTGGAGACGGCATGAGCTGACCTCGTGGGGAACCGATGGGCGTGTGGAGCAACATACGCATCGCGCCACGGGTACGACAAAGGAGGACAGAGCCCCCCGACGCCCATGCTTGTCTACGCGCTCCTGACACCCGCCGCCCTGTTCCTCTTTTTCTGGGCGCTTTTCTTCCGGCCGCTCCGCCGCGTTGCACACCTGGTGAAGACGGGCGCGAAGAAGGTGTCCGTGTACGTCGCGGCCACGAAGCTCGGGAAGCGCGCCCTCGCGCACGCCCGGTGGGCACACGTGCGTGCGTATGCCCCCCTCGCGATCGTCATCGCGATCGGCGCGGCCGCCGCGCTCGGAGCCGGGCACGTATTCATTCTCCTCGCCCATCGTATCGCGATCACGACGTCGGCGCTCGTCCGCTTCGACCAGACCACCTGGTGGTTCATGAGCGTTGCGCGCCAGCCATGGCTCACGTCGATGTTTCGCGCGGCCACGATGCTCGGCGGCTCCGTCGGCATGGGCACGCTCGTGCTCACGGCGAGCATTCTCCTCGCGATCCACAAGGAACGCGCGTCGGCGCTCTACGTGGCGTGCACGGCGTTGTTTGGCGAGCTCCTCAACCTCGTGCTCAAGGCCGACTTCGCCCGCGCGCGTCCCAATCTCGACGCCGCCATGGCGGGCGCACACTGGTATTCGTTTCCCAGCGGCCATGCCATGACGTCGCTCATTTCACTCGGAGCGATGTCGTACGTCGCCATGCGCGAGAAGTGGTCCTGGAAAACAAAGTCCGCGTGTCTTGCCGGCGCGCTCACGCTGGTGCTCCTCATCGCAGCCTCGCGCGTGTACCTCGGCGTGCACTGGGCGTCGGACATCGCCGGCGCGTGGACCGCGGCGATCGTCTGGCTCGCGGCCACGACGGTGTCGTTCGAGCTGCTCCTGAGGCTGCGCCAGCGGCGCCGCGGCGAACGCCCGAGCACCGCGGCGGCCGACGTGCCGGACAAACCCGTGCCCGCGACCGCGCCAGGCTGATCGCCACACGGCCTCCGAGCCCTGACCTTGACAACGGTCCAGCCGCCGACCGAGTCTAATCCCCTGAACCTTTGAGGGGAGCCTTACGTGGCGGACGAGCTCGAGCTGTTTCAGGGCACGCTGGACCTGCTGATCCTGAAAACGCTGACGTGGGGGCCGCGGCACGGCTATGCCGTGGCCCGGTGGATCGGCGAGACCACGCACGAAGACCTGAACGTCGAAGAGGGCGCCCTCTACACCGCCCTTCACCGTCTGCACAAGCGCCGCTGGGTGAGCGCGGACTGGGGCGTCAGCGAGAACAATCGCCGCGCGAAGTTCTATTCCATTACCGCGGCCGGCCGGGCGCAGTTGCGCCGGCAGTCGGATACCTGGAGCCGGTACGCGCGCGCTGTGTTCCGCGTACTGGAAGCCAAGGCATGATCGCGCGCGGGTTTCGGCGGCTCTTTCGCCTCGAGCGCACCGGCGCAGACGTCGATCGCTCCGTCGACGATGAAATCGCGTTCCACTTCGACATGACCATTCGCGATCTCGTCGCGCGGGGCATTTCTCCCGCCGACGCGCGCGCCGAAGCCGAGCGACGCTTCGGCAATCTCGGCGATGCACGGGCGCGCATGGCCACACTCGACCGCCAGCGTCTTGCACACGACCGCCGCGCGGCGTGGTGGAGCGCGTTCGCGCAGGACCTGCACTACGCGATTCGCAGCCTCCGGGCGCGACCCGTGTTCGCTGCAACGGTCATCGCCACGCTCGGCCTCGGCATTGGGGCGAACGCCGCGATGTTCGGCATCGTCGACCGGCTCCTGTTCCGCACGCCGCACTATCTCGTGGACGCGGGGCGCGTGCATCGCGTGTTCCTGGCCAGGATGAGCAACGGTCGCGAACGCATTACTCAAAACCTCACCTATCGCCGGCTCCTCGAGATCGACTCGCTCACAACCGGCGTGTTTGATAAGACCGCGGGCTATTTCATCGCTAACACCGCGGTGGGGAGCGGCATCGAATCCGGTGAGCAAACGGTATTTGGCGCGAGTGCCACGTTCTTCGAGCTGTTCAACGCACCGCCCGCCGCCGGCCGGTACTATGGCCGATCCGAAGATGACCTTCCGAGCGGCGCGCCCGTCGTCGTGCTCGCCTACTCCTACTGGCAGCGTGCGTACGGCGGTCGCGCGGATGTCGTGAACCGCACACTCGATATTGGTTCCGGGAAGTTCACGATCATCGGCGTGGCGCCGCCGGGACTGGCGGAAGAGTTCGGCGACAAGCCGCCGATCGCGTTCATTCCCATAACACGCATGGCGCTGGTGCTCTTTGGCAACGAATCCGTTCCGGATTACTACAAGAGCCACTCGATCGGATGGGTCTCGCTCCTCGCCAGACGAAAGCCAGGCATTTCGGCCGAGCAAGCCACCGCAGCGCTCACGACCGCGTACCAGCGGAGCTACATGATGGAGCTCGCGGATGCGCCAAGGATGGCGCCGGTCGACCGCGTGAAACCGCGAGGCATTGCCGCGCCGATCGTGCGCGAGCGCGGTCCGCAGGCCAGCCAGGATACCAGAGTCGCGACGTGGCTCGAAGGCGTGGCGGCCATCGTCCTGCTCATTGCATGCGCGAACGTTGCAAACCTCCTCCTGGCGCGCGCCGTGCAACGGCGGCGGGAGATTGCGGTGCGTCTCGCGCTCGGAATCGGTCGGGCGCGGCTCTTTACCCAACTGCTCACCGAGAGCCTCGTGCTCGCGACGCTCGGAGGATTCGCCGGGCTCGCAATCGCGCAGTGGGGCGGCGCCGCGCTCCGCGTGGCATTTCTTCCGCGGGCGTCATGGGCGGCGTCGCTGTTTGACGCGCGCACATTCGTCTTCACCCTCGCCGTGTCGCTGATCGCCGGAACACTGAGCGGGCTCGCGCCGGCGCTGTACTCGGGCCGAAGCGATCTCGCCGCCGCGCTCAAAGCCGGTGTTCGCGAAGGAACGCTCCACCGTTCGCGCATGCGCGTGTCGCTGCTCGTCCTGCAGGGCGCGCTGTCCGTCGTGCTTCTTGTCGGGGCCGGGCTCTTCGTCCGCAGCCTCCTCAACGTGCGCGCAGTGCACATGGGGTACGATGTCGATCACATCGTGTACGTCAGCACGGAGTTGCGCGGCACGCCGCTCACGCCGTCGCAGAGTGCCGCGCTCAAGGAACAGCAACTCGCGCGCGTCCTTGCCATTCCGGGTGTCGAGCGCGCGGCCCGGGCGCTCACCGTCCCGTTCTGGATGACCATCAACGGTGACTTCCGCTTCGAGGGCATGGACACGTCCGCGGCGTGGCGGCGCGAAATCACACGACAGGCCGGGTCTGCGGATTTCTTTGCGACCATGGGAACACGTATCGTGCGCGGGCGCGGCTTCGAGCGTACCGATACCCGAAACGCCGAGCGCGTGATCGTCGTGAGCGAAGCGCTCGCAAAGGCCGCATGGCCTGACAAGGATCCGCTCCAGCAATGCGTCCGTATGGGATCCGACACGGCGCCCTGCCGGCGTGTCGTCGGCATCGCCGAGAACATTACGCTCGGCAGCATCACCCAGCCCGAAGGGCTGCACTACTACCTCCCGATCGACCAGATCGGCGAAGGCGCGGGCGGGGTGTTCGTTCGCGTGCGCGGCCGCGGCGAAGCGCAGCTCGAAAACATTCGTCGCGCACTGCAGGCTATCATGCCCGGTGCGTCATACGTCAACGTGACCTCGCTCTCGAGCATCGTTGCGCCGCAGATCAAGAGTTTTCGGCTGGGCGCAACGATGTTCGTGGTGTTCGGTGCGCTCGCGCTCGGGCTCGCGGCGGTCGGGCTCTACAGCGTGATCGCGTACGGCGTTACGCAGCGCCAGCACGAGCTGGGCGTGCGCGTGGCCCTTGGCGCGCGGCGTGATCAGATCGTGTCACTCATTCTCAGGCAGGGCATGACGCTGGGTGTTGCCGGCGTCGCACTTGGGGCAGCAGCGGCACTCGTCGCCGCGAAGTCGATCAGGCCGCTGCTGTTCGACGTCTCTCCGTTCGACCCGCTCGTGTACTCGGGCGTCGTGGGGGTGCTGCTCGCCACGGCGCTCGCGGCGTGCGTCCTTCCGGCACGTCGCGCGGCGCGCGTGGATCCAAACGTTGCCCTTCGGTCGGACTAGCTGTTCGAGATCGTGATCGCAATCCCGTCCGGGTCCTTGAGCTGAAACGCGAGCGGACCCCATGGGAGCGGCGCGGGCTCCGCGTCGAGCTGAAATCCAGCCGCTTTCACACGGTTAGCGAGCAGCTTGAGGTCGGTGTCCGTCTGGAACCAGAGACGGATGCCAATGCCCTTCACGCGATCCTTGCCTTTGGCGAAGTCGTCGCGTGAGAGGCCGATTGACGCCCCGCCGGCCTTGAGGCTGACGTAGACAACCTTTCCGTCGCGTTCGTTCTGCTCCTCGACCTCGAAGCCAAGCCCATCGGTATAGAAGTAGACGCTGCGCTCGAGATCGGATGCCGTGATGCCTGGAACGACTGCGGACGCGTTGAGATTGGCGTTCATACGTGTGGGATGAGGGAGGGCTAAAAGTACACCAGGTCTTTCGCGAAACGGGCAACTGCCACACTTTGGTGCCCGTGCGCCGCGAATTCGTTACCGCCTCCGTCACCGCGATTCTCGCCGTCGCGTTGCTCGCGCTCCTCTGGCAGCCCATGCTCGGCGCGTACGTCATCATTCTCCCGATCGTCGCGCTCGGCATCGTCGACATGACGCAGAGCCGCCAAGCGGTGCGGCGGAACTTCCCTGTGATCGGACACGGGCGCTACCTGCTCGAGAGAATTCGCCCGGAAATCAACCAGTACTTCATCGAGTCGAACCTCGACGGCAAACCGTTCAGCAGGAATGAGCGTTCGGTCGTGTACCAGCGCGCCAAGGGCGAGCTCGACACGCTCCCGTTCGGCACACAGAAGGACGTGTACGCGCCGGGCTATGAGTGGATCAATCACTCGCTCGCGCCCAAGGAACCCGATCACACCGCGCAGCGCATAATGGTCGGCGGGCCCGCGTGCACCGCGCCTTATTCGGCGTCGGTGTTCAACGTGTCGGGCATGAGCTACGGCTCGCTCAGCAAGAACGCGGTGCTCGCGCTCAACACCGGCGCGAAGATGGGGAACTTCGCGCACAACACCGGCGAGGGCGGACTCTCTCCATATCACCTCGCACCCGGCGGCGACATCATCTGGCAGATTGGCACGGGCTACTTCAGTTGCCGCACCAAGGACGGCCGGTTCAGTCTCGACGAATTCACGAAGCGCGCCACGTTGCCGCAGGTGAAGATGATCGAGATCAAGCTCTCGCAGGGCGCGAAACCCGGACACGGCGGGATTCTTCCCGCCAAGAAGCTCACGCAGGAGATCATCGACATTCGCGGTGTCGAACCGGGCAAGGACGTCATTTCACCTCCCGCGCACACGGCGTTCGACTCGCCGCGCGGGCTCGTGGAATTCGTCGCGCAGCTGCGAACAGCGTCAGGCGGCAAGCCCGTCGGATTCAAGCTCTGCGTCGGCAAGCGGCGCGAGTTCATGGGCATCGTTCGCGCGATGCTCGAGACCGGCATCACCCCGGACTTCATTACAGTCGACGGCGCCGAAGGCGGAACGGGCGCCGCCCCGATGGAGTTTTCCGATTTCGTCGGCACGCCGCTCAATGAGGGCCTGTCGTTCGTGCACAACGCGCTCGTAGGCGCGGGCGTGCGCGACAGAATTCGCGTGATCGCGTCGGGAAAAGTGCACACCGGTTTTCAGATCGCTACAAAGGTCGCGCTCGGCGCCGACATGTGTAACGCGGCGCGCGCGATGATGTTCGCCATTGGCTGCATCCAGGCGATGCGCTGCAACAGCAACCAGTGTCCGACGGGCGTCGCGACGCAGGATCCGGAGCTCGTCGCCGGTCTGCACGTGGGCGACAAGTCCGCGCGCGTCGCGCGGTATCACAAGGAGACGGTCAAGAGTTTCTTCGAAGTGCTCGGCGCCGCCGGTTGCGAACGGCCGTCTGATCTCAAGGCGTGGAACATCATGCGCCGCATCAGCGCGACGGAAATCAGGAACTACAGCGAGATCTATCCCGCCATTGAGCCGGGTTCACTTCTTCGCGACGGCGCGTCGGGTCCGTTGGCGCGCGCCTGGGCCGCCGGCCGGAGCGACCGGTTCTAGCTGCGGAAACGCCGGTCCGCTAAGGTTGTAACCGTGGTGGAGCTGACACGCGCCGAAGTCATTCGCCGAAGGTTGGCGGCGCAATTGCTGAGCGTCCGCGGGCTCGCGTCGGCGGGCGACGTCGTCCGCTCGTTCGGCGCGGTGCAGGCACAGGATTACGCCGGCGCAAAATGGGCCCTCGGCCAGCGTGTGCGCTCCGCGACCGATGCGTCCGTAGAGCGCGAAATGGCCGAGGGCCGGTTCATTCGCACGCACGTCCTGCGTCCGACGTGGCATTTCGTGGCGCCTGAAGACGTGCGGTGGATGCTTGCGCTCACGGGACCGCGTGTGAGCCGTGTGATCGGCCGCTACAACGTCGAGTTCGACCTCAGCGAGCGCACTCTGTCGCGCGGGGTTGATGCGATGGCCCGGGCGCTGGAGGGTGGCAAGCATCTCACCCGTGAAGAGCTCGCCGCGGCGCTCGAGCGCGCGCGACTGGGTCCGGCAAAGGGCATGCGCCTGGTGCGACAGGTCATGACGGCCGAGCTGAGCGCCGTGATCTGCAGCGGCGCGCGACGCGGCAAGCAGTTCACGTACGCGCTGCTCGATGAACGTGTCCCGGCCGCTCCGCCCCTCGACCGTGACGAATCACTCGCCAGGCTCGCGCGCGCGTACTTCGCGAGCCACGGGCCGGCGACGCAGCAGGACTTTGCATGGTGGTCCGGCCTGACGATCAGCGACGCGCGTCAAGCCGTGGGTCTCGTTGGTCACGAGCTCGCGCACGCGACCTTCGAGGGACGAGACGTGTGGTTCGCCGACGCGCCCCTTCGTCGCGCGAAGCCTGTCGCACATCTTCTCCCCAACTACGACGAGTTTTTCATCGGCCACAAGGATCGCACGGCCATCGGCGGGCGCACGAAGGGCGTTGGTCTCATCACCGGTGGCGACGGCTCGGTCGTCAACGTCATTACGGTGAATGGAGAGCTCGTGGGCGGCTGGAAGCGCGGCGCAGCGCCCGGCGACGTGAACCTGCGCATCACGGCGAAGGTCACGGCCGCCGAGCGCGCGCTCATCGCCGCACAGGTCCGCCGCTTCGCCGCTTTTCATGGACGCTGACCACATCTTGGAGTCATGCTGAGATCCCTCTTCTTTCTTTCAGTGTGCGCGACCACCGCGGCCGCACAGCAGATCACCGACAGCGCCGGCGCGCGCATCATTCGCTATCCGGGCAGCGCGCAAGCGAAAGCGCATTGGATGGTGGATCCGAAACCGCTCGTTACAATTGGCGGATCCAACGGCCAGGGACCATCGGAGCTCGCCGGCGTGCTCGGCGTCGTCCGGCTTTCCAACGGCAACATCGTCATCGCCGATGGCGGGAGCACCGAGCTTCGCATCTTCGGACCCGACGGGAAATTCATTCGCACCGTCGGCCGCAAGGGCACGGGTCCGGGCGAGTTCGACGGCATTCTGCTCACGTTCCGCACGGGAGACACTGTCGCCGTGCACGATCGCCAGACGCGACTGCAGGTCTATACGGGCGACGGCACGTTTCTCAGGCAGTACGCGCGGCCGACCATGCCACAGCGCAGCGTGAACTCATGGCAGGGACTCCTGGCCGACGGGTCGGGCGTCGTTCAGGCGATCGATCCGCTCGCGGATTCCGTTTCGGAGCACACGACGTCGACGGCAACGCTCGGCGTTCGCGCGCCGGACAACAACGAAGCGCGCGGGTTCACGCACATTCCCGTTTTCGAGCGCGTGAAGAAGAACGGCACGTCTGTCGGACTATTTCTCGGCGCGGTTTCGAGAACGGCCGTGATGGGCGAACGGCTGTGCTCCGGCTACTCGCTGCGTTGGGAAGTGCAGTGCTTTGACCGGAACGGCAAGCTCATCTCGCGCACCGTGCGGGCGGTCGACCCAGGGCCCGTCACCGCTGCTGATATCGCCGAGTTCAAGAAGGGCTACAGCGACGCGAACAAGACTATGCCGCCCGACCGTCTGCAAACGCAGCTGTCGATGCTGTTCTTCGCCGAGCAGCGCTCTGCGTTTGGGCGATTCGTCCCGTCCGCGACCGGCGAGCTCTGGATTGGCGAGTTCTTTGCACTCGAGAGTTTCATCCCCGGACGCCGCGGGACCGTCGTGCCCTCCAGGCCAACCACGTGGTCCGTACTCGCATCCGACGGGACGTGGAGCGCCGATGTGACGCTCCCCGCAAAGTTTTCGCTTCTCGATGCGGGGCGCGATTACGTCGCGGGGATCACGCTCGACGAGAATGACGTCGAGAGCGTCGTCGTGTACCGGCTCCGCCGGTCATAGTCACTCTTAGTCATTTCATTCCGGGCGTTTTCGTTTCGGGAGCAGCGAGGCGCGCTGGCGTGTCCGGGTCGCAGTGCGCAAATTCTGGCGGCCACGACACGCGAGCGCGCACGTGAACGAGAACCGCAGCAACATTCGGAACCTGATCGGCATCCCCGACGCGGCATCGCGCACCCCGTCCGGGACTCGCGCCGGATTCCTCGCCGGCCTGTGGCACGGCTTCATCCAGCCGCTCTCGCGGTTCCTGTCATTCACGAACCCCACCGTGCGGTCGCACGAGACGCGGAATACGACGCGGTGGTATCTGGTCGGGTACAAGATTGGCGCGGCGGATCCGTTTGCGCCGGAATAAGGGCAACGGGCGAACGGGCAACGGGCGAAGGGGCAACGGGAAGGTCGGTGACCTGACTCTGATCGGGCGGGTACAATGCCGCATGAGAATTCACTCCCGATTTTTCGCGGCGGCTGGGCTCACGGCGCTCGCGGCGTGTGGAGGCGATTCGCCGACCGATACGACCTCGCAGGGCACGGTCCAGCTTTCGGCGCAGCAGGCCACCGTCATCAAGACGCGCATTGCGCAACTCGCGCCGGTTCATCCCGAGCTCGCGTGGCTCGCGGACACCATTCAGTACGTGATCAGCGGCGGCACGGAGATCAAGGAAGCGCCGATCACGGGCGCCGGGACCGGGCCATTTTACGCCGTGTCGCTGCAGCGAACGATCACGACGTCGTTCTCCGCGACGGCCGCATTCGACGCCATCTTCTTCAACGATCCGTCGAACCCCACGGATTTCATCATCGCAAGCGGCTGGATCGGCACGAGCAATGACGAGCCGCCGGGCTCCGTGAGCGGCACGTTCGGCGCGCCGACCGCGAACAGCACGGTGAACGCGCACTTCTTTCACGTCTCAGGCTCGACCGTGACGTCATGGACCGCAACCGCTGGCACCGCATCGTTCTCGATGGGAACGGGCCACACCGGCCCCTGCGACGGCATCGCCGACACGCCAACCGTGCTCTGTCAGCCGGTCGACCTCAACGTCACGTTCAACATCACGAACGCGATGCCTGATGTCCCGACCATCAGCAGCACGCGGGCCGCCGCGATTTCGCAGGCAGCGATCGGCGGAATCGTGATCAGGATGCAGATCCACTAGCACTGAACTACGGGATCACTGAACTACGGGATCACTGAACTACGGGATCACTGAACTACGGGATCACTGAACTACGGGAACACCGAACTACGGGAACACCGAACTACGGGAACACCGAACTACGGGAACAGTTGTGGTCCTCGCTCCCGTTGTTGCCGCGCCGTCGTTGCAGTGCTTCCGTTGTTAAGTGGTCCCGTTGTTACAGTGGTCCCGTTGTTACAGTGGTCCCGTTGTTACAGTGCTCCCGTTGTTACAGTGCTTCCGTTGTTACAGTGCTCCCGTCGTGGCAGTGCTCCCGTTGTTACAGTGCTCCCGTCGTGACAGTGGACTGATTTATCTCTGTTGAAACGCCGGCGACCCCAGCATCATCGCCACCATTTCCCTCAGCCTGCCCTGCCCGTCGCGCGGGGCTGATTCGTACTTGTAGCTGACGAGAGTCCGGCGCATGCGCTCGTCGGTTGAGCCGAAGAGTTTGAGGATGCCGTCAACCTGGTCCGGGGTGGTTTTGTCGCCCAGCGCGTTCCATCCCCGCCAATCGTTGGCCGAGAACGGTTGCGCCTTTCCGGCGGCGATGTCCGCGCCGTAGAGAATGCGGCTCATGATCGTGCCCGAGTTGAGCCACGCCTCGCCGCGGTCGGGCCAGCCGTCGGGGGTGAGGCGGCCGAAGATCGGCATGCCCTGACCCGCGAGCTGCGACGCGGTTTGGAGCGTCGTATCCGCCGGGGTTTCGAGGACGCGCCGGGCGCTCACCAGGAATTCGAACGGCGTCTTTGTTTTCGCGCGAAACGCGGCGCGTGAAAAGAATTCGGGGCTCGTCACGATCGTCCGGACCACCTCGGCAATGTCGCCGTCCGTGCGCGTGAACGTCGCCGCGGCGCGGTCGACCAGCGCGGGCGGCGGCGCGTCGCTGACGAGCCGCCGCGCGAGTTTGGACGCGATGTATTTGGCGGTGGATGGATGTCTCGCGAGAATATCCAGTACGTCCTCGCCGTCTTCGATTCCCCGCCCCGCCCGCAAGACGTGACCGAGCACCACTTTCACGTTGGTGTCGTGTGCAGCGGCGTTGAATGTGAACACGCGCTGTGACGGATTTCCACGAATCGGCGCGCCGTCCGGACCCTTCGGCGGAGCGCTCTGTTTGGTCTCGAGCGTCCAGCCCGTGAATGCTCGCGCGACTTCCACGACGTCCTGCTGCGTGTACCCGCCGTCGACACCGAGCGTGTGCAGCTCCATGATTTCGCGCGCGTAATTCTCGTTGAGCGCGTTCGCCCTGCTCAGATGATTGTCGAGATAGTGCATCATCTCGGCGCTGTGCGCTGTCGCGCCGAGCAGGTCGCGGAATTTGCCGAGCGCATGCGGACGGATGACATCGCGATCCCAGATGAGAATCGCGTCGGACGACGGGACCTTCCCGGCGTAGACGGAGAAGTGATTTTCCCAGAAGTCGGTGACGATTTCGTTGAGCTGGCGCTCGCTGTGCTCCGCGAACATGACCTTGGCGATCTGCGCCTGCGACGCACCGTTGAGCTGCATGATGAACGTCGTCCCCGAAATCCTGAGGCTGATGGCGCCGTTAGCGCCCTTGATGGTGTCGACGCGTTGAGTGCCCACCGGTCTGTTCGCGGCGGACAGAGCGAGCGCAACTGACGGAATTTCGGCCGCAGGCACCGGCCACAGCGGCAGCGCGGCGAGCCGCGCGTTGAGGACAGAATCGGAAATGTTCGAAGGCGCGAGCTGCGCCGCGATCCAGCGGTCTACTCCGAACGCCTTCAGACGCTCGGCGTCGCCTGGACGAGGCCCGAATGTGAGACGGGAGAGAACGTGCTCGACTTGCTCGTCGGGAGTGAGCTCGCGTCGCGCGGAAGCGGGCTTCGGCGCGCCCGAGGGCGGCCTGGCGGGGGCGCAGGCTGCAACCGCGATCGAGAGAGCGACGAGCGTTCGCATTGGCGGCTTTCACTTCAACCTACCCTTCCCGGGCCGAAACCGTCACCGGGGGAAAAGAAGGGAGCCTGAAGATCCTATCCTCAGCGGTACCGCACATGGCGGACCGTTTCGGGCGGAATCCTCAGGCTCCCTGTTTTGTTGTTTCAAACTTCAACTTCAACTTCAAACTTCAATTTGCACTTCCATTTCGTTTTTTAGATGTCAATCCGCTCCCACGCATCGCGGATCGGGTACTGCGCTTCCTCCCAGCTCATGCTGGAGGTGCCGCGCGCCGTCGGCCAGCTGGTGCGAAGCGTGCTTTCGACTTCGCTCCACGACCGGCCCGGATAATTGGCGCGCGATTCCCAGCCGTAGCGATACGCGGGCTGATAGACATCGTACGTGGTGTTGGCCTTATAGTACGGGCGCGTCTTGTAGTTCTCGCTCCAGTACTTGTTTTCCGCGGTCGGATTCACCGACTCGGCAATCCCCTTGCCCGCGAGACCGCCCGCGATGGCGCCGATGGCGCCGCCGGCGAGTGCGCCAGGCGGGCCGGCGACTGCCGTGCCGATGGCCGCGCCCGCGGCCGCACCACCAGTCGCTCCCGCGCCCACCCCGACGGGGTGCGCACCGGGCGCGCCGGTGATCGGATCAGGGTTCGCGTCGGCGTTGAGAGCGTGCTCGGTGCGCTTGTTCATCTTCTCGCGCTCCTTCTCGTCGTGCTTCGCCTGCTTTTCCGCGTCCTTCATCTGATCCTTGGCGGCCTTCTCGGAGTCCTTGGCCATTTTCTCCTCGTATTTCATTTCGTCCTTGGCGAGTTTCTCGCGCTCCTTCATTGCATCCTTCGCGCGATCTTCCTCTTCCTTCGCCATGCGCTCGCGCTCCTTGGAGTCGCGGATGCCCTGGCGTTCCTGCTCCTTGAGGTCCTGCCGGATTCTTTTCTCGCGATTCTTGATGTCGCTATCCACGGTTGCCTCTCTGATGAAGGGGGGAGAAATCAGCTTTAGGAATCCGAGCCGTACGACGTAATCACGAGCTCCGTCCCGGACGGGAGCACTACGTCGCTGCGGTTGTCGAGGAGCAGCGCGCCCGCGCCACCACCCGCAACGGCACCGACTGCCGCGCCCGTCTTGCCGCCCGCAATTGCGCCAATGATCGCGCCGACCGCGGCGCCGATCGCACCGTTCTGGATCTGTGATGATGTCGAACGACTGCGATCGTGCACTACACCAGAACGATCGACTCGAGCCACGTCGCCATTCGGCAGGCGTGCCGACTCGATCTCGGCGTTGAAATCACTGGTCCGGCCGTCCCTGAGCGTGATCCGATCGAAGTCGAACGCCATGTTCACGCGGTTGGTGCCCGTGGAATTGCGCGTCACGACGCCTTCGATCGTTGCGCCTTCATATGCGCCACTCGTGACCACAAGGCTCACGCGCTGGCCGTCCCGCATGGAACGCGAGTCGAGCGGCGTCGTCAGCTGCGCCACCAGCTGCGTGCCGTTGGGCACGATCATCCGGTGACTGTAGCGGTCAGGATAATTGTCGCGACGGTCGTCGTACCCGCCGTTTCCACCGTTGTACACGTTCCAGCGCGGGCCGGCGGACCGATGGTAGAGGCTCTGCACCGTGACCGCGGACTGCTGGTAGTCGCTGTCCAAGCGGCGCGTGACACGGAGCCCGTCATACGTCGGCTCGAATGTCGCCGTGAAGTTGTTGCCACGGTTTCCCGTAGTCTGCACGATGAGCTGACTGCCCCGCATGAACGCGCGCGTAATCTGCACACTGCCGTTGGGCATGCGCTCGCGGACATCGCGGCCGTTCGCATCGAACGTCATGACCGGCCCGTTTGACGACGTCATCGACACGACCGTGCCGGCCACGTCGATCGAGATCATCTGCGGTGCGTCGAGACGTGCGATCCAGTTCTGGTACACGCGGTCGCGGTACGCGGGCGGTATGGTGCGCGTCGCCCGATCGACGATCAGCCGCGGATTGTCACTGCGTTGTTCGTCCAGCTCGTACGTACCGGACAGGCGATAGCCACCACGGGTTCTGACGCCGTACGAGCGATCTCTGGATGTTTGCGCCGTCGAGACGACAGGCGCCGCGATCATCGCGGCGGCGGCCACGGCAATGAGTTGCCGAAAGTGTGTCATTTGCTGCCTCCCGAGCTGCAGTTGACTGAGCTTGCAGTCGGCATTCGGGGGGAAATGCCGCATACTGCGCGGTACCCCCAGGCAGCGATGGGAGGTCCGGGAACAAAAGCGGAGAACTGCTGGGACGGTGGGACAGAGAACGGGAGAACGGGAGAACGGGAGAACGACAGAACGGGACAGCGGGACAGCGGGACAGCGGGACAGCGACAGAACGGGGAACTGGGGACAGGGGGAGAACGAGAGAACGAGAGCAACAACCGCTGATACTGCGCGCTCAGTCTCGCGCGTCCAGCTCCGTCGCCCGTTGCCCGTTTGCCCGTTTGCCCGTTCGCCCGTTGCCCTTTGGCCCGTTGGCCCTTTAGCCCTTTAGCCCTGCTTCAAGGGGGATCCCGAAGATCCGGCGTATCGCGCTGCCGCACGCGCAGGCCGGCGAAGGTCGTGCTGATGCGCGCGAACACATCCGCCCTCGTGCGACGCTCGGCTGCGGTCTTCCACACGTAGTGCTCGCCGTCGAAGCGCGCGCCGGAATACCAGAACGTTACGATGTCGCGGGACGAGTCATACGCGAACGTCGACCGGTACACGAGATCAGCGAGATCGGGCGAGGCGCCGCGGGAAAGGAGGGGCGTGGGATACGTGTGCCAGTTGAGACCGTCTGGACTCGTGGCCAGATACAGCGCGCGCGTCGTGCAGTTGCCGACCGACTTTACGGGATATACCGCCCAATACTCCTGCCGGCTCGGAAGCCACTGCACCTCGAGATGCCACGGCGAGATGCCGCCACCCTGGCCAAGGGCGACGGGCTCCGGCGCCGACCAGTTCACGCCGTCCTCCGAGCGCCGAAGCTCGACGTCCGCGGCGTCGGCAGAACAACCGCCGTGGGCGTTCACGGCCCACATCAGCCACTCATGCTCGCTCCGTCGTACCACCGTCGGCGACACGAGCTCGTGGTTCGGCACCGTGACCAGGCGTTCGGGATCCGACCACGCGATGCCGTCCGCCGAATGCGTGAGCCACACGGAATTCGCGTCACCGACCTGCCGGTAGTACAGCATGAGCTCCGCGCGCAGGGGATCGAACACCGCATCCGGGTCGGAAAGGTGGAGCTCCGTGGGACGAACGATGGGATTCGTCACGCCATCGGGCACGCGCCAGTGCGAGAAATCCGTGGCACTGAACACCGACGGATTCTCGAACTTGTAATCGCCGGACTTGTAGGGCGTGATCATGAGAAACCGCCGGTGCGGCTTCCAGCCGCGCACACGCACGTAATCCGGATGCACGGTCTGGCCGCTCCCGTCATACGTCGCGAACTGCAGCGTGGTGATCTGATTGAGCACACTGAGTCCGACCCGTCCCTGCGCATCTATGGAGAGGGGCGTGAAGCCCTGCGCACGCGCGATGATGGTGTGCGCCTGCCCTGAATCCGAGCCGAGTGTCCACTTCGTGAAGGCGTGCCCGAGCGAATCGCTGAAGGATTCCGCGGGCTCCGCCGTGCCGCCGTCATGCGGGAACCACTTCACGCGAACGTGCGGCGCAAGCGCGCCGGCGCTCGTGTGCAGCGTGACGGTGACCATACGCGGTTTGAGAATGGCGAGCACGCTGTCGGCATCCGCATCGTCTTCGATCACGCGTTCGAAATCGCCGTCGTCGACGTCGATCGCACCCGCGTCTGAAGGCGGCGCAACGGGATGGTCGCCGTGACACGACACCGAAACTGTGGCGACGAGGACCGCAAGCAACGCGTGTTGCGCGGTGGGCCGTGCGGGAAAGCGAATCCGCATGTCTTTTCCTCGTCCCGGTGATGGCGGCAGCGCCAGCGAGAGACATTGTGCAGCGGGGCGCGGGATCTGTCAAACATGTCCGATCGCGCATCGCCCCTGTAGTTTTTGTTCATGTTCCGGAAGACCCTGATTCGCGTCCTCGCGATGCAGCTCGCATCGCTGCTGCTCCTCGCCCTGATTCAGCTCAGGTACAACCACTAGTGCACCCGCTCAATTGGGCGGTGGTGATCGCCTACCTCTCATACGTCGTCTATGACGGGCTGAGGCGGGCGCGCGGGACGAGCGGAATCGAAGGCTATTTCCTCGCGAATCGCAGCCTTCCGTGGTGGGCCGCCGGACTCTCCGTCATGGCCACGCAGCTCTCGGCGATCACCATGATCGGCACCACGGGACAGGGCGCCACGGACGGGCTCAAGTTCGTGCAGTTCTACTTTGGATTGCCGTTTGCGATGGTGATCCTGGGCGTGACGCTCGTGCCGTTCCTGCACGGCGCAAAGATCTTCACCGCGTACGAGTATCTCGAGCGGCGCTTTGACGCCAAGACGCGATCCCTCACCGCATTCCTCTTCCTGGTTTCGCGCGGCCTCTCGTGCGGCACGATCATTTCCGCACCCGCGGTGGTGTTCGCCGCAATCTTTGGCTGGCCGATCACACGAGCCGTGGCCGTCATCGGGATTCCGACCGTCATTTACACCGCGCTCGGCGGCGTCAAGGCGGTAACGTGGGCCGACGTGAAGCAGATGGTGCTGATCGTCTCGACGCTGGTCATCATCGTCGTCTTCCTTGTCATCAATATTCCCGTGCACCCCGACGCGGCACTCAAGATCGCGGGCGCAGCGGGCCGCATGCAGGCGTTCGATTTCTCGTTCGACGTCAGCAAGACCTACACGTTCTGGTCCGGCGTGCTCGGCGGCACGTTCCTGATGATGTCGTACTTCGGGACGGACCAGAGCCAGGTGCAGCGGTACCTCACCACGCCCACCGTCGACGAGGCCCGGCGCTCGCTGCTGATCAGCGCGTATTGGAAGATTCCGCTCCAGGGGCTGATTCTGCTCTTCGGCGTGCTGGTCTTCGTGTTCCAGATTTTTCACGCGCCGCCGCTCCTGTTCAATCCCGCGCACGACAAGCGTGTGCGCGCGGCGGCACCAGCCGTGTACGACTCGCTCGAAGCGCGTTACGCCGCCGCCCTCAGCGCGCGCGCCGAGGCCGGGCGCGGCATTGCTGCGTCCGTACCGGATGGGCTTTCGAAGTTCAGAATGAGTGATTCCGCCGTCGTGCGGGTACGGACGGAGGCCCTCGCGCTCGCGGGCACGGTCACGCACGAGCAAACCCGCGACGTGAACTACGTCATTCCCGATTTTGTGCTGCATCATCTGCCGATCGGCGTCGCGGGACTCTTCATTGCCGCGGTCATGGCGGCTGCGATGTCGGCGTCGGCCGCAGAGCTCAACTCACTGTCGACGACGACCGTGATCGATTTCTACCGGCGGTATGTGCGGCCGACGGCACCGGACGCGCACTATCTCGCCGTCGGGAAGGGCGCGACGCTGTTCTGGGGTGTCATCGCGTGCTTCGTGGCGACGTACGCGGCGTCACTGGGCTCCCTGATCGAAGTCGTGAACAAGTTCGGGTCGTTCTTCTACGGCACGATCCTCGGTGTGTTTCTGCTCGCGATGAATCCGCGCTCGCGCGCGCTTGGCGCGTTTGTCGGCATGCTGTCCGGACTCCTTGCGGTTGGACTCGTGGCGTTCGGCGTTCCGAAGGTGTCGTTCCTCTGGTACAACGTCATCGGAGCGACTGCGGTCTTCGTTGTGGGGAGCGGACTGAGCCTGTTGACTGCAAAACCGAAATAGAAATCGAAATGGAAGCAGAAATCGAAATGCAAGTTTCACGCTGAAATACCAAGCGCCCAGTTTTCTTTTCGCGGTTGGGGCCGACACTTCGGTAGATGCGTGTCCTCGCCCTCCTTGTTGCACTGACGCTCCCCCAATCGCCGCGTGAGTGGACCCTGGGCTCGCCGGCAACTGACGTCGCGGCGATCGAGGGGCCGCCGGATTTCATCGAGCGGCTGAGCTCCCTCAGGTATGAATCCTGGCATTACGGGAAGAGCTGGATCCGGCTGAGTTTCAGTGAGCGGCGTGTGGTGTCGTGGTACGACGCCGGCAACCTCAAGATGCGCCGCGATCCTGCCGATGCTTCAGCGAATGTGCCTTCCGCGCGCGCGCCGCACGCGGGCCGCGACCTCGGGGCCGTTCTTCCCGCTGCGCTCTCGGCCGGGGCCGAGCTGGCTGACGATGGGGACGGCATTCTCGAGGCCGACGAACGCCTCACGATCACCATGGCGGTGCGCAACGCCGGCCCGGGCGTGGCGCGTGGCCTGCGCGTCACCGTGGCGTCATCGCTCCCCTCAGCGGTCTCGATTGTTACGGCCAGCCCGGTGGAGGCCCTCGGCCCCGGAAAGACCGCGACGCTGACGGCCGTCATCGCCGCGTCACACCGAATCACTGACGGCAAACTGACGCTCACCGTGGGCGTCAGCGAGGCGTCAGGCTTCGATCTCGATCCGCCCGTCACCTTCGGCATCGTCACACGCGCGTTTCACGCGCCGCACTTCGCGCTCACCGACATCGCCGTGGCGGACCAGTCTGGCAACGGACGTATCGAGCCGCGCGAGATCACCGACATCACCGCGCGCGTTCGCAACACCGGCGGCGGCACGGCGCGCGACGTGCGCATCTCAGTCCTTCCGGGCACCGACGTGTTCCTCACGCCCGGCACCAACGCCGACCTCGCGGTTGGCAATCTCCGTTCCGGCAGCACGCGCGACATTCACTTCAGCGCATTCACGAACTCGCGCGCGACCGGCTTTCCGGTGTCCGTCATTGCGCACGACGCCCGCGGATTCACCGACACCATTCCACTCGGCCTCACACTCGACCGCCCGCTGTCTCAGAACCGGGAGCACACGGTGCGCGGATCAGAGGGCGATGTTCGCGAGGCGGCGCCGCTCATCATCGATGTCGACACCGGCGTTCCGCGCGGGGTCTCGCACAACACGATCGCCGTCGTGCTCGGCGCCGAACGCTATCAGCGCGCGCCGGCGGTGCCGTTTGCACGACACGACGCACTCGTCTTCCGCGAGTACGCCACGCAACTGTTTGGAGCGGACAGCGACAACGTCATCGTGCGGACCGACGATGACGTGACCGGTGGCGAGCTGCGCAAAATCTTCGGCGACGGCGGCTGGCTCGCGCGACGCGTGTCGTCGGGCTCGGACGTCGTGGTGTATTTCGCGGGACACGGCATTCCCGATCTCGCGACACACGCGCCATATCTGCTGCCCAACGACGGCGACCCCAGCTACCCGGCGCAGACGGGCTACGCGCTCAACGAGCTGTACGAACGACTCGCCGCGCTCGGCGCGCGATCGGTGACCGTGTTCATCGACGCGTGCTTCAGCGGCGGCACCCGTGACGGCGCCAGCCTTTTCCGCGGCGCGCGCGACGTGGTGGTGAGTGTCGAACACCCTGCTCTTCGAAGCCCGACCATGGCGGTGTTTACCGCGAGCGCCGCCAACGAGCTCGCAAGCTCCGCCGCCGACCGCGGGCATGGCCTCTTCACGTACTGGCTGTTGCGTGCGCTCAAGGGCGATGCGGACGCCACTCGCACGGGCGCGATCACCGTCGGAGCGTTGAGCCGCTTTCTCGCTGAGCACGTGCCGCGCGATGCGCTGCGGCAGGAGCGAGTGCAGCATCCATTCACGGTGGCGCGCGATACGTCGCGCGTGGTGGTGACGCGCCGATGACGCGCGTGCTGGCTGTGCTCCTGCTTGTGTGCCGAACGGCGTTTGCCCAGACGAGCACGTGGGTCGAGGTCATGCATCGCGAGCCGATGGCGGCCGGCCGAACGCAGGAAGACGTCAAAGGCGCCGCGCTGAACGCGGCGCTCGCCGAGGCCGTGCGTCGCGTGGCAGGCGTGCGCGTCAGCGGATCGGAGCTCGCGGTGCGCGCCGAATCTGCCGGACGCGTGCTGGACAGATATAACGAAGTGATCAGCGTTGCCGCTCAGGGGCGCGTGACGGATTGGCGCATCGCGCGCGAACGCTGGCTGGCACCCGCAAGCGCCGGTACGCCGGTCGCGTATGAGTTGACCATCCGCGTGCAGGTAACGGCCGAGACCGGCGCCGCCGACCCGGCGTTTCACGTCCAGCTTGAAGTGTCGGCACAGTCGTTGTCTGTCCGCAGTAACGACGTCACGCTGAATGACGAATTGGTCGCGCGTGTGACGCCCACGCGAGACGCTTTCATTACTCTCGCCCTCGTCGCCGGTGACAGCGTCTTCGTGCTGGCGCCGAACGCGCTGATGCGCGCATCGCGGATGGCCGCGGCGACGGCAGAGCTGCCGCCGCCGGACCTTCGCGCATCGGGACTTCACTTTCGCGCATCACTTCCGCCGGACGTCGACGAACGAGTGGAGCAACTGGTCGTGGTGGCGACTCTCGACGCGCCACCAGCCCTTTCCGCGGGCGGCGATCCCGAGCGGCGCGACACCACAGTGCCCTCGCTCACAGAGTTCAACCGCTGGCTCGTCGGCATTCCGGTCAACCGGCGTGCCCTTGCCACGCTGCCGCTCGCGCTCAAGCGAATCAAATAGCGGCCGATCCTCTCGGTTGAGTCCGAGTACGCACTCGAACGCGTGCACGACTCGGGAAAGTCTTTCCGAGAGATCGATACATGAAGCGCGGTACGTACCGACAACTGTTGCTCGTATTCATTCTGGGGCTGTGCGCGTGCAGCCCGGTCACCGAACCGTCCGAGCGAACGCCGATCGACGCGCCGGCATGGCTTCCCGAAGCGTTCAGCGCGCTGGAGGCGTGCGTCGGCAGGCGGCCCGCCGTGTCGATCAACGAGATGCGGTTCTTCGAAGTCGCGCAGCAGTTTGCGGACGAGAAGACCGGCGACCGCATTCATCCGGCGCGGTCGTTTCACGGCACCAACCACATCTACTTCACGGACGTCGCCGTGCAATTCCCGCGCGTGTGGATGCATGAGATGGCGCATCTCATGTACCACGCCGGCGACGACCATCCGCCGCCGATCTTTGACAAGTGCGATCTCATGAACGACCTCTACGAGCCGCGCCAGCTCTCCTGGATGCCACAATGAAGCGTGCACTGCTGACCGCCGGAGCAATTTTCGCAATCGTGTTTCCGAGCGCGTGCCGCTCGCGCATCGAGACCGCTGCCGCCAACCGGGCGACGCTCAAGTCGATGCCGAAGTGGTACGCGAGCCCGCCGAAGGGCGATGACAAGTGGATCTATTCGCCCGCGACAGCGACGTCGCAGGACGTGCAGATTGCGATCAACAAGGCCCAGGCCGAAGGGCGCGCGGGACTCGCGTCGCAGCTCGAGGTGAAGTACGGCGCACTCACGCGCCGCTTCGCCGAAGAAACCGGTACGGGAATGGGGGCGCAGCTCCTGAGCGAATACGAGCAGACCTACAAGGCGGTGGTGAGCCAGGTGCTGATCGGCACACGCGCGAAGGATCAGAAGTTCAGCGTCGAAGCCGGTGTGTATCGCGCATGGGTGCTGATGGAGCTCCCGGTTGGTGAAGCCAGCAAGAAACTGCTCGAACAACTCCGGCAGCAGGAACAGCTGTACACGCGGATTCAGGCCACGAACGCGTACAAGGAGCTGAACGAGGAAGTCGAGAAGTACGAGGCGGCGCGCCGCCGATAGCGCGGCGTTTCTCCTAGATTTGGAGCATGCGGGCATTCCTGCTGCTCCTCGCGGCTCCTCTCGCGATCGCCGGCGCGCAGTCCGGCGACGCCACCATCGCGCGGCTCCTCGAGCCGATTCGCGCGGCACACAACCTCCCTGCCCTTGGCGCCGCCATGGTAACCGTTGGCACTGCCGCGCCGTGGCCGGGCAGCACTGATCTCGGAAAAAACGCCCGCATCGCGCTCGCCGTCACCGGCGTTCGAAAGCGTGGCACTGACGTTGCCGTGACGGCCAATGACCAGTGGCACCTTGGGTCCGACACGAAGGCGATGACGGCCGTCATCATCGCGTCACTCGTCGAACGCGGCAAACTCACGTGGGACTCGAGGCTCGGCGACATCTTCGGCGATCTCGCACCGGCGTTCAGCGAAGAGTTTCGCGGCATCACCATCACGCAATTGCTCTCACACCACGCGGGACTGCCGGCGAACATCGCGTGGCGCGACATCGAGCGCCGCGGCGGGGCGCTCACAGCGCAGCGCGCTGCCGCCGTGAAAATGGCGGCGGCAACCAGGCTCGAATCGCGCCCGGGATCGGCATACCTCTACAGCAATCTCGGCTATACCATTGCAGGCGCAATTGCGGAACGCGTGACCGGCAAAGCGTGGGAGTCGCTGATCAAGGACGTGGTCTTCGATCCGCTCGGCATGAAGAGCTGCGGATTTGGGGGCTCGGGTACTCCGGGGAAGGTCGACGAGCCGTGGCCGCATCTCGAGTCGGGCGCAGCGGCGCCGCAAAACGGTCCCGGCATGGACAACGCGCACGTCATGGGTCCGGCGGGGATTGTGCACTGCTCGATCACCGACTGGGCGCGGTTCATTGCCGACCAGCTGGCCGGCGATCGCGGAAACGGCCTCCTCTTGAAGGAAGAGACTTACCGCACACTGCACACGCCCAAGCTTGGCGGTGATTACGCGTTTGGCTGGCTCGTCGCGGCGCGACCGTGGGGCGGCACCGTGCTGACGCACGCGGGGAGCAACACGATGAACTTCTGCGTGGTCTGGCTGGCGCCGGAAAAGGGATTCGCAGTTCTCGCCGTCACCAACCAGGGCGGAGCGCAGGCCCAAGCTGCAACGGACGCCGCCGTCGGCGCGCTCATTCAGCGCTACGTCCGCTGAAACATGGGCTGATTCGTCGCGATCCCTGCGCTCGAGTGAGTGTACGACAGGGCATAACCGCAGAGCGGAGGCCTCGATGCCAGAGAAACGCACGCTCGAGCGCGCGCATGAGGATGCGCGTGAAGGCAAGTCGGCGAGCACGCAGGCCGGCGAATTTGTTCGTGAGGAGATGCACCACGTTCGCGAGGGCAAGCATGGCGCCGCGTCCACGAAGCAGGCGATCGCGATCGGATTGTCAAAGGCCCGCCGCGCCGGCGTAAAATTGCCGCCGCCAAAAACCGGGTCAGCCTCGATGCGACGCAAGGCGGCTCAGGACTCCGCTCGCGGCAGCAGCGGGACCAAGCGGAAATCCGCCACGCGCTCACGCGCGACGTCCAAGGCGCTCAAGCGCGAAGGGCATCGCGCAGCCTCGAAGAAAGCGCTCTCCCGACAAGCACATTCCGCAGCGCGTAAGCGCAGCCACGCCCAGCGATCGGCGGCCGCGAAGAAAGCCGCCCGCACCAGAGCAAGAAACCGGAGCTAGCTCAACAGCCTCGCCTGTGCGTGCTTCCGGCGACGTCAGCGGAGGCCAAGGGCGGCCTGCTGTACGATGTCATCGACTGTACAGGAAATCGAAAGAGTACGCTTCGCGAGATGACAGTTTCCGCTCATGAAATCAAGCTGAAATAGCAGGAACCGATTGGTCTGATGACGCGGTTGCGCTTGTGACAAAAAGGTGCGTAAATCGGTGCGCCAAATCACCACCGACCAATGCGCACCAGATTAGGAAGACGAGTCATTTTCGCTCTCGCAACGTGCTGGTGCGCTGCGTGCACGAGCGTGACCGAACCGGGCAACGAAGAGCGCACGCCATTTCCCACGCCATCGTGGTTACCCGTGGCATACAACGTTCTGCGCTCGTGTGTCGGCCGTCGCCCGCGAGTGGCACTGAGCGACATGCACTTTTACGAAGTCACACAGCAGTTCATCGACGAGAGAACCGGCGACCGCGTGCACCCGGCGCGAGCGTTTCACAACACCAATCACATCTACATCGCGAATTGGGTCATGCAATACCCGCGCGTATGGATGCACGAGATGGCACATCTCATGTATCACCCGGGGAACGACCACCCCGCGGCGATCTTCGAGAAGTGCGACCTCATGGACAATCTCTACCAGCCGCGATCCCTGTCCTGGATGCCGTAGCCGATCCCCCGGTTACACGCCGCCGCGTCCACGCCCCGTTGAGTCCTTCTTGTTGCCGCGCTGCGGCCCTCTGCCAGGCGGCGCCTTCGCAGGTGTGACCTGACCCTGCACGACCGGATGCGGTAGCACTTCTGGATCCTTCGGCGGCCCGGCCGGGCGTCCACGAAGGACGTTTACGATTTGTTGCGGCTCGAGCGGACGGCCCGGATGGACGGCCATCGCTTCCTCTTTCGCTTTGAATGGAGGACTCTCGGGTGGCGGCGCCCGGCGCGTGATGATCTCCCTGCGCTCGTGCTGCTGCTGATTCGGTGGCGCAGGAGGAATCGGCGGTGTTGCCGAAGCGGGCGGCGGTGTCTGCGTTACGGCCGGTGGCGGCGGAGTCTGTGTTGCCCCACGTTCGCCGCGACCCCGACCACGACTGTCACCACGATCGGGTGGTCCGCGACGATCAGGTATCGCGATCATCTTAGGCCGCGCTGCGACTGGCGGCGCTGCCACGGGACGCCCAGGCAACGCGGATCGTTCGATCGGCGCGATTGATGGGTGAGCCACGATGGGCGCGCGAACCACTTCTTCCGGACGCACGCGCACGACTTCCGGCGCAATCGGACGTCCACTGCGGAACGCATCGGTCGAAACCGCCGTGAGCCCTGCCTCACGATTCGCGTACGCCGTGCGACCGCTGACCTGCACATTAATAAGGGTATTGACGTTCGTGATATTCCGGACGTTGCTGACGTTCACCTGGCGCAGATAGACGTCGTCGTGGTGGTACGCGGGGATGTACATCTCCTGCGGCCCAAGGGGAAACCACGCCTGCGAGCCGATGCTCACGCCAACGCTCCACCCGGCGCCGCCCACAAAGGCCACCAGCGCAGGCGCGTAATACGGGCGCACGGCGACTGGCCCGGGCACCCACGCCCACGACGGCCCGATGCGCGTCCAACGGCCATAGTGAAACGGTGCGTAGCCCCACGGCTCGTCCGCGATCCACGACCATCCCCATGGCTCGACCCAAACCCAGCGACCATCGCGATACGGAACCCAATCCGCGCGAACGTGCGTGGGATACCAGACGCTGCCGTACTGCTGATTGGCTTCCCATCGGCCGTTGTCATCGAGGTCTGCACATCCCGGTATTTCGCGATTCATGTATCGAGCGCATGCCGCGGAGCTCGTGCGGCGATCGCGCTCTGCGGCCCATTGATCAAAGGCCGTTTGCATCGGGCGCGGCATGCTGACCACGCGAATGCGATCGCTCCCCGAAAGCTGGACCGCCTGTCCGCTATGCAGTTCCTGATCGAACTCCGGGCCGACCACGTCGAGACTTCCCACGTCGACACTCACCACCGTGAAGCGGTTGTCGTACGGAACGTCGATGCGATATTCGCCCGGAGCGGTCACAAACAGCGAACCGTTGGGCGTATCGACTTCGATGGAGTCACCGCGCAGCAACCGGTACACGCTCAGGCGCAACGTGCCTTGCGCGACGCCGAGCTGAACAAAATCATCGGAAAGATCCGTGACCGTGATGTCGGCCTCCTCGGAGATGCGAATCGACATTCGCCCGATTTCGAGCTCAGCACGGCTTCCCTGCGCCGTGTAGAGGCGATCGCCTGTCGTTACGGTGTAGTTGAGCCCGGCCTCACTCCATTCGTTCGATCCCGAAGGCTGCAGCGACGCCTGTCCAACGAGCGCGCTGATTCTTGCAACCCGGGACGGCGGACCACTGGATTGTGCGTGCAGTACTGCCACGGACAACGCCAGCGCGCTTGCAACACTTGATAGTTGGCGCACAAAGAACCTCTCTTGAGTCGAATTGACGCTATTGACGCTAGTGACGCACGGGCCCGACGTAGACGTTGCCCGTGCACGTATCGAGGTCACCCCACAACGTGAGCCGCCACTGCCCTGCCACCGCGTTACTCGTCGACAGCACGAGGCGCATCGATCGGGGTTCGTCACCGTCCGCGTGTTTGACGCTGACGACCTCGACCCTGGACTGTGCCGGGAAACTCGCTTCCGGATTTTCCCCAAGGGGCTCGGTGTATTTCACGAGCACCTCAGTCCGGTTGAGTCCGAGACGAACGGGATCCTCGGTGAAGGCCGCACACGTGCCCGGCGCTTTCTTCGGTGCCTTCGGCTTAGCGGTCGCGCCCGGTGCCAGTGCAGGCACGGACGACAACTTCGGAGTACCCGGCGTGGTCACCGGTTTCTCTGCCGCCACGCCTTGGCCAACCCAGACTTTGCCGGCGCAGTCACCACGATTGCCGTGCACGGCAAGGCTCCATAAGCCGGCGGTCGCGCGCAGCGCTGACACGACGATTGTCGCGGTGAGCGGCCCGTCATGTTGTGTGCGCTTGATGCTGACCACGTCCACGTGGGCGTCTTCGGGAAACTCGGCTGTCAACGAATCACCGATCACTTCGGTGAATGTCACCATCGACGTGGTCCGTTCCGGCCCGATCGGAATCGGATCGTCGATGCTGAGAATGCAGGTATCACGGAATTGCATGCTTGGCGGTGAACTCGGGCGCGCCAGGCCCAGCGACGCGCCGATGACGGCGGCGATGATCGGGGCACCGACGCCGAGTCGGAATTGAGCGGGCGTAAACATGAGAGTCCTGTTTTCTTGAGTGATGGTTCGTTGCGTGGTGATCGCCGACGGCTCTAGAAGCCGCCGCGACCTCTGCCGCGCCCGTTGTCGCGGGGATCGGCATCACGACCATCGCGGTCGAGGCGACGCGCACGATTACGGTCTTCTTCCGTCGGCTGACGGTTATAGTCATAGCGCCGATCAGTTCCAATCCACGTTTGATCGTTCGGCGGCAGGAAGTACTCGTTCTGGTACCGGTAGACCATCACCGCGCGCGCGCCGGGATAACTGTTCTGGAAATACCGGCCGTCGAACTCGAACACGAGAACCGGCGTCCAGAACCGCACATTCGTGCGCCAGTCCCCGGCGCGTTCAGGCGAGTAGCCTACGACGCCAAACTCCTGGCCGAGCCGCCGGTCATACGTCATGTCTGCGTAGGGCCGCGCGCGCTCGTAATCGCCTTCACTTGGCCGACGCCGGTAATCGTAGCGGCGATCGAACCCGTTCCAGTCGCGATCCTGCGGCGGAAAGAAATACTCGTTGTTGTAGCGATACACGAGCACCGGCCGCGATCCGCGCACGTTCCGCAGATAGAAGTGTCCGTTGACATCATACACGGTCACCGGTGTCCATTGCCGGTAGCTCTGTCGCCAATCGCCCATGCGCTGCACTGAATAGGCGTGGAGTCCCACTTCGGGGCCGAGTCGCGCGCCGAACGTGATGGTGATTTGTGCCGGCACAGAGACGGGCACGACGCCTGGCGCCGCGAGCAGGGCCAGGGTCAAGAGTTTTGCGAAACGCATACGGTGCTCCTTTCATTGATGACACGACATCCATCCTTGCACATGGAGGCTACCGCTCTGCGCGCGGGCGCGTCATCGACCCAACGGGTGGATCTTGGTCACTCAGAGTAAGCAGATCGTGGATGCGGTCCGCGTCACCATTTCATGAGATTCGTCGGCACCGAGCCCGTTCGGACGCGGGCGACGTCGCGTGGCTCGAGCCACAGGAACCGCGTCCGGTCGATGGCGCTCACACGCAATTCCACGCGCGCGCCGCCGCGCTCCGGATTCAGCGGAAACGCAACGTCCACCCGGTAGGTCCGTTTGCCGCCCGACGGATAGGCGGCAAGCAGCGACAGTCCGAGCGCGGCCCGCACATTCGTGGTTTGTCCGTACGGAACGTCCCCGGCCCAGAGCTTTCCCGCGATCGCGAACACGGAGACGGCAACGTCGGCGCGCGAGCCCAACACGGTTGTGCGGCGACGCTGCTCGACGCGCGCGACGCTGCGGAATCCTCCCGCAGCGCGCGAGCTCGTATAGCCCACGACCCCGCCATCGAAATCGCGAAACGTGAGTTGTGCGGGGACGTCGAGATGGCGCACCGCCGCGGCATCCACGCTGACTATGCGCGTCCAATACCTCCCCGCCAGCGTGTACCACGATATCCGTGCACTGCTCACCATGCCGGACCATACGGATGACCGGTAATCACCGCGTCCTTCGCTGATCGCGTGCACGGACGCGAACGATCGCTCGTTGCCCATCCCCGCATATACTTCGCCGGCGGCGAAGACTTCGCGCGCATGTCCTTGCGCCCACACGCTCGGCCCGGCCAGCACGTGGAGCTGGATTCCCACGCCGACATCCTGCGCCGCCGCCAGCGCGTCGAATCCGCGCACCGGCATGAAGTGCACGGAGCGCACGCCCCCAATGCCCGCCACACGAAGGTCGGCCAGCTCCGGGTACTCAGACCCGAACTCGGCGTTGAGTGCGGGTACGAGGCCCGTGTCCGACACGATGGTTGGATCGTGATGAAGACGCGTCGACTCGCCGAGGATCGCGGCGCCGAGGAATCCCGCGGTGTGATGGCGGTCGAGCGTGCCCACGCGGTTCACCCAGCCCGCTCCATACGATATTCGGCGCCCCTTGAGCGCGATGTCCGGCCCGGCGTCGGGAGTGACACTGAAATAGCCGCTCGCCTGCCGCACCGCGAACCGGAACGCATGGCGCTGGAGCGCGGTCGAGAACGGATCGGCGAATTCGAACGAGAGTATTTCGCCCAGCGGCCGCCGTTCTCCCTCAATGGCGACGAAATGCGGTGCGCCAAAAATGCCGTACTGCACGGCCCGCACACCGAAACCGTTGCGGTACGCGAACCCACGTGTGGCCTGCGCCGTCACCGCCAGTCCGCGCCCCATGAAGTTGAGCGAACCGAGCATGAGCGACGCGACCCTGCCGCGGCTGAGCGAACCCCCTGCAATGACGGGCAATTCGTCCACGACATCGACTTGCAGGCGAACGCGCCCCTCGCCGTCATCGAGAACGCGCACCACTGCCGCTGCGATGAACGGCTGCGCTCGGAGCAAGCGCTCGGACTCCGTGCGGTCAATCTCGAGGCACGCGCGCCCAACACCGACGCGCAGGTACGCGCGCACAACGTCTGCACGGGTCGTGGGGAAGTGTGAACGCATCGCACGCGACGTCGCGGGCGACATGTTCTCCAGCGAACCGCTCGGGACCGACGAATGCGACTGGATGTCGATCGCGGTGACCATTTCCCCGGCGCAACGGCGCGGCGAACGCGCGCTCAGGTCCGGCGTCACCTGCGCGCCGGCGCGCGCGACAACCGCGAGCGCCAGGACCATCACCGACTTCACGCCGGCTCTTCCTGCCCTGTCTGCTCGCCGGCTTGCGCGAGGTTCATCGCGATCTCGCCCGCATCCGGCGCCGTCGCACCAGCGCTCAACTCCTCATACCTGGCCTCCGTCTCGGCGTGCCGTGCCTGCGCGGACGGATCGGCGCTGTCGTCGCCGGGCAGCTCGACCCGCAGCTCTTCGAGGATCATGAGCAGCCCCGCCGTGATCGGAAGGGCGAGCAGTGCGCCCATGATGCCCATCAGAAGGCCGCCCGCGACCAACGCCAGAATCACGGCCGTCGACGAAAGACGGAGTGCCTTCCCGTAGACCCGCGGGAGCAGGATGCGACTCTCGAACTCCATGTAGACGATCAGTGCCGCGAGCACCACCGCGGCCACGGGCATACCCCGTGACAGCGCGGAGAGCACGGCGGGCGCGATCACGAGCAGGCCACCGATGAACGGAATGACGTCAACGACCGCGGCGAGCAATGAGAGCGACAGCGCATTCGGCACCTTGCACACCGCGAGCAGCACAAACACGAACACGCCAATCGCGGCGGACGTGATGAACTGGCCGCGCATATAGCCGCCGACGATCCGCTCCAGGTTCAGCAGAATGCGCGCCACCCGCATGTGGTAGTCACGCGGGACCATCGCGTACAGCATGCCCTGCGTGCGCTTCCCATCTGCGAGGAGGTAGAACGACAATACCACCGACGTCGCGCCGTATCCGATGGCGCGTGCGGCCTGCGAGGAGTAACTCAGCAGATACGTCCGCGCGCTCGCGAACGTGTCGGCCAGCTCCGCGCTCTCGACGGCGTGTGCGAGCGGTGTCGTGGCGCTTCGCTCGCTCAGCACCGCGATCAGGTGCGTTCGCATGGCGGGCGCGTCGATCACGAGCTGGGTGAGTTGCGCGATGAGCGGAGGAACGGTCAGGATGAGCAAGCCTCCGATCACGACCACGATCGCCACGAAGAGCGCGACGAGCGCGTAGAACCGTCGCCAGCCGCGGCGTTCGAGCCATGCGATCATGGGGTTGAACGTCCCGGCAAGAATCAGCGCGATGACCAGAATCAGCGCGACGATCCAGAGCTGATAGGCGAGCCACACACCTGCGACCGCCGCGAGCACGAGCGCGACCGACCGGGGTGCCAGCTCAAAACGGACGACAGTGCGCGAGCCCGGGGAGGATGTCACCGCCATGCACGCCGGCTCATTGTGACTTCAGATATTCGATCAGATCGCGTTGCTGCTGGTCGGTGAGTTTGAGATGCAGCACACGATCGTAGTGCGTGACAACGTCCCGCAGCGTCCTGGCGCTCCCGTCATGGAAGTACGGTGCGTGCTGCCAGAGCGCGCGAAGCGGAGTGGTGCGGTAGGCCTTGTTGGCCGTGCGCGCCGCGTAGGCTGGGCTCATGCCGGTCTCTGCAGGTGCGTGCAGTTTCCCGGCGTCATTGTCGGTCCCCGTCGTCGCCACATGGCACGTGGCGCACGCGACGTCGAACACGACATGCCCGCGTTCGGCCATCTGAGCATCAAAGCTTCCGGCCGGGGGCGGCGGCGCAGGAATGCTGAGCTGATACGCGCGCAACGACACGAGCTTCGATGTCACCAGATCAGGCGTCTGCCTGATGCCGAGGCCGAGCCGCGCATCAGAAAAATTTCCGTGACCGTGCATTTGCGTCACCGCCACGTACGCGTTCCAGTACGAGATCGGCCCTTCGGCCGTGTACGTCTCATTGCTGATATCGGCGAGCCCGTACGCAGGCGGCAAGACCAGTGGCGTGTTCTTCCCATCGATGTTGTAGCGCGGGTCGTACTTCCCAGGTCCCCACGAGTTGTACACGGCCTTCTTGTCTGCCGCGAGGACCGGTGACAGCGCGATGATTGCCCCGACGTTCAGATCGCGATTGGGCCACCCGTCCTGGCGACGGCCAATGCCGGGCATGACCGAGTTGTCGACCGTCGAGTGACAGAGCGCGCACGTAATGCCCAGGCGCGTGATATGGTTGTTCGAGTCTAGGTCCGCTTTGATGCCGAGGACCGCGTTCATCTTGAGCAGCGCGACGGTGGTTGCGGGGCTGGTGAGATCCACCGTCTTCAGAATCCCCGGCGGAAGCACGTCCGCATCGACTTTGAGGCCGACCTTGAGCGCCGTCGTGGGATCCAGCGCTTTCTCGACGACCTGGTTCATGTGCAGCGTGTCCGTCCAGAACTGCTCGTCGCCAAAGGTGTCGAAGCGAAAGACGCGCTGACCATCCGCGATCACTTTGGCCACACTATCGCCGTGCGCAGCCTCCGCTGCCGCGGATGCGGCGGCGGACGCCGTCGCAGCTGCTTCTGCCCGCTTCATACGTGTGTCACATGCGACGGCGCCGAGGCTTGCGGCCAGCGCGAGCGCCGTCCACACAGTTGCCTTATTCATGTTGCCCTTGGTGATTGTTTGCGCTGTTTGCGCGCACTAATGACATTTTCCACCACTCTGGTCCCAGATCCGCCCGCCAACTTCGAGAAACGCCGAGCGATACTCCGCGGCGCCCAGCGTGAGGAGCAGCACCCCTGCGCGACCTTCGATGCGATACGCGCTATTGGGATTGATCACGCTCGTGAACCCGCGGAGCTCTTCACCGCCGGTGCCGGCAACGATCGACGTGATGCCTTTCAGCGTGTCGAGCAATCCGGACGGATTCATCGGCCTGAACCGTTCGTAATCGTGATCGTGCCCCGACAGAATCAGATCAACGTCATTGTCGTAGAGAAGCTGCCATATCGGCCCCAGCTTGCGATCGCTGCCATGCCAGCCGGAGCTGAAGCGCGGGTTGTGCCAGTACGCAATCGTGCACAGCACCTTATGCGACTTGATATCTTTCTCGACCCAGTCCATCTGCGCTGCGCGCGCCGAGTCGGTGAACATCATGTTGACGATGATTTCACTGTTGACCACGATGATGTGCCACTTCCCGACGTCGTAGCTGTAGTAGCCCTTACCGACGGTGCCCGCGGCCGGGCCGAAAAACTTGTAGTAGGGGTCCGCGTTCGGCGTGTAATACTCGTGGTTGCCTGGCGACGGGTGCACGCTCTTGATGATGCGTTTCGCGGGGTCGCCCCAGGTGCGAGTAAAACAGTTGTTGAATTGCGCCGTCGTCCCCGAGGTATAGGCGTTGTCGCCGAGGGTGAACACGGCGTTGTCGACCTTGCCGATGCTGTCGGCGCGAAGCACGCTGTCCACGAGCACCGCGGTCCCCATGCTCAGCTTCGAGTCACAGCTCGCGATGTCGCCGACACCGATGAACACCGACGCGCCGCTTAGCGCAACGACCGGCGCGGGCGACGCGGCAGGAGGCGGCGTCAGGCTGACCGCGGGCGCGCACTGGAGAGCGACGACCGCCGCGGCGGCAACGATTGCACGAGTTGCGGTGGATCGAACGACAGGCATTGCGGTCCTTAGAAGTTGAGTCCAAGCCGGACGTGAATGCCGGCGTGACCGGGCTCCGTCGTGCGCGTGAACGTGACGACCGATGACGCGTCGCCGCGGCCGATCCACACACCCTCGCCGGACCG
>Ga0134121_10000692_pt1 | contig 36178 bp, 30 predicted proteins | sample KB301_FD_96463 | JGI IMG/M metagenome (GOLD analysis project Ga0134121, IMG submission 96463) | Terrestrial soil microbial communities without Nitrogen fertilizer from Kellogg Biological Station, Michigan, USA - KB3-0-1 | ecosystem: Environmental > Terrestrial > Soil > Unclassified ...
CGCTGCTCATCATCGCCGAGGACGTCGAGGGCGAGGCGCTGGCCACGCTGGTGGTCAACAAGCTGCGCGGCACGCTGCACGTGGCCGCCGCCAAGGCCCCCGGCTTCGGCGACCGCCGCAAGGCCATGCTGGAGGACATCGCCACCCTGACCGGTGGCCGGGTGATCACCGAGGACCTCGGCATCAAGCTGGAGAACGTGCGCTGGGAAGACCTCGGCGACGCCAAGAAGGTCGTCCTCACCAAGGATGAGACCACCATCGTCACCGACTCCGACGACGTCAAGCGGCACGAGGCCATTGCCGGCCGCGTCAAGCAGATCCGCAACCAGGTCGAGGAGACCACCTCGGACTACGACCGGGAGAAGCTCCAGGAGCGCCTGGCCAAGCTCGTGGGCGGTGTGGCGGTGATCAAGGTCGGTGCCGCCACCGAGACCGAGATGAAGGAGAAGAAGGCTCGCGTCGAGGACGCGATGCACGCCACCAAGGCGGCCGTCGAAGAGGGCATCGTCCCCGGCGGTGGTGTCGCCCTGCTGCGTGCCATCAAGGCCGTCGAGGCCATTCAGTCCGAGGGCGACGTGCGGGTGGGCGTCAACATCGTCCGCCGCGCGCTGGAGGAGCCGGCCCGCCAGATCGCCGTCAACGCCGGCGAGGAGGGCTCGGCGATCGTTACCAGGATTCTGTCGAGCGCGCAGAACATCGGGTTCAACGCCGCCACCGGTCAATACGAGGACCTGATCTACGCGGGCGTCATCGATCCGGCCAAGGTCACCAAGACCGCGCTGATCAACGCCGCGTCCATCGCGGGGCTGATGCTCACCACCGAGGCCATGGTCGCCGAGATCAGTCAGCGCTCCGTGCCGCTCGCACGGTCGGTGGACGCACCAGGGATCCGCTCCCCAAGCCGGGGCATCTCCTTCGGTGAGACCAGCATCGCCGCACAGGTCCAGACGCCGGCCATCGAGCATCGCGAGCGGCGCGCGCAGGCGCTGCTCTTCAAGGTGGACAACACCAATCCTGTGAAGGTTGAGCAGGTGCCGCTTCGGCCCGGTCTCTACCGGCTTGACGTGTGGATCGGCCCGCGGATCGAGGGTGTGCTGGTCGCGCCGGATCCCTTTCCGGAGCTCCCACCGTCGGCCGCGGGGCACGAGCTCACCGTCGTCCTCACCGCGCCGTCCCTCGGCGGCGAGCCCCAGGTGCATCGGCTGCTCCTACCCCCGGCAGGCTCCTCAGAGCCCGTCCATTTCGATCTTGCGATCGGTGACACCGTTCGCCGTCTCGAAGCGCGCATTGTAATCCTGCACGAGAACCGTATTCTGCAGACTCTGCTGCTCCTGGCCGATGTGGGCCAGGGTGAGATCGCGCCGCTCGCATTGGGTATCGAAAACGTCATTCGTCGCGACCTCGACGGCGTCACGGGCCGCCAGAGATTCGACGTCGCGCTGATTCAGAACCAGCTTGCCGGCTCGCGGACGCTGTCTGTATTCGCCGATAGCCACGCGAGCCTCGTTGCCGCGGACGGACAGATCGATGAGCTCACCCGGGAGGTGGGCTCGGCTCTCGAGGCGGCGACGAATACTCCGAAAGATTTCGGTAAGCCGTCGTCCCACGGCACCACCACTCTCCTGGCTGGCCTCGCGCGCCGCGGCGTGCTCCTGCGCGACGCGCTCTTGCAGATGCCGGGCGTTCGTGACGATCTGGCCGAGGCCCGGCGCATCCAGATCATCTCCTCCAAACCCGACGAGGCGACGCTGCCGCTCGAGATCTGCTACGACGGCACTGCTCCCGGTGTCGGCGCGACGATGTGCCCGCAATGGGAAGTGGCGCTCGACTCTGGTGAATGCCAGTCCGCTTGCCCGCTCGATCGCGGCACGGTCGTCTGTCCGGTCTCGTTCTGGGGCATGAGCCGGGTCATCGAGCGGCACGCCTATGCCAAGGTCGACGCCAGAATGCTCGGAGGCAACAGCTACGCTCTGCAGAGCGAGCCGACTGGGGGGCGCACCCGCCTGGCCCTGGCCCCGGGTTCGATCTGCGCTGCTGCTGCGGCGGCGCGCGCGGTCGATAAAGTGTCGGTCGACGAGGCTTTCGCGAAGGCGGGGACGATCGCCAAGCCGACCGCCGAAGTTGTGGACTGGCCCGCATGGCGGCAGGCGATCGCGGCCAATCCGTCACTTTTGGTCCTGCTCGCGCATACGGACCTGCAAGAGGGCGTTCGGACCCTTGTCATAGGTCCCGAGAACGCCGCCTTCCTCAGCAGCATCGACGAGTCTTTCGTCGGCACCGCCGCAGGCCATGGCCCCATCGTGCTGCTTCTTGGCTGCTCGACCGCCATCGCGGAGCGGGCTCTGCAGTCTTTCGTGGCCCGCTTTCGGCGCGCCGGTGCGGCGATCGTGATCGGCACGCTTTGCGAGATCCTTGGCCAGCACGCCGCACCGATCGCATCGCAAATCCTTGCGGAATTGGAGCGGGTCCATGCCGGCCGCGACGGTGTGCCACTCGGCGATCTCATGGTCGTCGTGCGCCGCCAACTGCTCAGCCGGGGCTACCCGATCGTTCTGGCCGTCGCCGCCTACGGGGACGCGGACTGGCTTATTTGATCCAAAGGGAGATTCGATGCTGACCCTTGAAATGATGCCGGCCCATCACGGCGACTCCATTCTCATCGAGTACGGCGATGAGGCTCAGCCCTATCGCGTGCTGATCGACGGCGGGACCCGTTCCTCGACCGACGCGATCGTCCAGCGGCTGGGCAGGATAGGAAAAACGGTCGCGCTCGAGCTGCTCGTCGTCACCCATGTCGACGAGGACCATATCGGTGGAATGCTGAAGCTCCTTGCCACCGCGCCCGAGCTCCTCGCGCCCAAGGACGTCTGGTTCAACGCGTACCAACATTTGTTCCCGCCCGATAAGCTGGGCGGCCGTCTTGGCGAGGAGCTCTCGGCAGCGATCGAAAAGGCGGGCTTCCCCTGGAACGAGGCTTTCGACAAAGGCAAGAGCGTGGTCGTTCCGGACGAGGGCCCGCTGCCCAAGGTGGCGCTCGCAGGCGGCGCGACGATCACGCTCCTGTCGCCCACCTGGGACAAGCTCGAAAAGCTGCGCCCCAAGTGGGTGGCTGAGTGTCGGAAGGCAGGGATCCTGCCCGGCGAGGGAGCCAAGCCTCTGGACGTGCTCGGTAAACACGCTCCGCCGGCGAGGATCGACGTCGATCAGCTTCTCAAGACGGAGTTCCACGAGGATTCGAGCGCGGCGAACGGAAGCAGCATCGCGTTTCTGTTCGAGCACGAGGGCAAGCGCGCGCTGCTCGGTGCCGATGCGCACCCCGGCGACGTGCTTGCGTCGTTGCAACGGCTCTCGCCGGTGCCGGTCGCGGTTGACGCGTTCAAGGTATGCCACCACGGCAGCCGCAACAATACGACGACGGCGCTGGTGGCGCACCTCGCCTCGAAGCGCTTTCTGGTCTCCACGAACGGCGAGACCTTCGGTCACCCGGACCCTGAGGCGCTCGCCCGCATCGTCTCGTCGAGCGGCAAGAAGACGCTGTGCTTCAACTACCATACCGCCTATTGCGAGCCTTGGAACAGGATGGCGCTACGGCAGCAATACGGCTACGAGTTGGAGCTCCCCGATGACGAAGGCAATCTAGTCGTCCGGCTGTAGGGCCGGCAGCCCCGGCCCAACTCCCGTGCTTCACCGCGGCCGCCCAGTGGTATCGTAACGGGTCGATCCGCTGCCAAGGAGGCTCAACTCGTATGGTCCGCTCTTTTGTCCCCGGTCTGCTGTCGCTCTTCGTAGCTTTTCCTCTTGCCAGCCAGGAGCCGCCTCCGGCCCCGCCGGCGGCTCCGGCGGTCGTCGTCCATGAGGAGCCCATGCCTGCCGCCCAGGCGGGCGGGCCTGTCGATTGGTCTCCGGACCAGCCCGAGCCGGGGAGCGTCGAGAGGATCAAGGAGTACACGACGGCTCCCGAGTTTCTGCCGGAGTCCGTGGCCTACGTGCCGGACTCGGCGACGGTGCCCTCTCCCACCGAGGTCCTCGGTCACCTCGTGGGCGCGCCGGACGAGCTGTCCCGCGTGGCGGACGTTCATGGCTACCTCCGCAAGCTCGCGGCGGCGAGCGACCGGGTGAAGGTGCTGTCGATCGGCACCAGCGAGGAGGGGCGGGAGATGACGCTCGTCCTCGTCTCCGACGCCCAGAACCTGGCGGACCTCGACCACTTCAAGGACGTCACCGCCCGTCTCGCCGATCCCCGCCACACCTCGCGTGCCGAGGCCCGCCAGCTCGCCGCCCAGGGGAAGGTCTTCTACTGGCTCACTGGCGGCCTTCATTCCGCGGAGACGGGCAGCCCCGAGATGCTCATGGAGCTGGCCTACCGGCTGGCGGTGTCCGAGAAGCCGGAGATCCAGGCCATCCGCAAGAATGCCATCGTCCTCATCACTCCCGTGGTGGAGGTCGACGGCCGCGACCGCATGGTGGATTGGTATTACCGCAACGTGCGCAACCGCAAGCTGCCTTACGAGGAGCTCAGAGAGATTCTTGATCCGCCGTACTGGGGCCACTACGCATACCACGACAACAACCGCGACGGCATGCAGCTCACCCTGGCCTTGAGCCGCGCCGTCAACGAAACCTTTTTCAACTTCCATCCGCAGGCGATGCACGATCTGCACGAGTCGCTTCCCCTGCTGTACATCATGACCGGCTATGGCCCCTACAATCACGCCGTTGATCCGGTCACCATCAGCGAGTGGACACAGTTCGGCTATCACGAGGCCGGTGCCCTCGCCGCGCAGGGACTCACAGGCGTCTGGACCTGGGGATTCTGGGACGGCTGGTGGCCGGGCTATCTCAATGGCGTCGCCAACAATCACAACTCCATGGGCCGCTTCTATGAGACTTTCGGCAACGCCTCGCCCAGCACTTTCGACCGCGATCTCTCGGACGTGCGCTTCGTGGGCAAGCCCGTCACCGACGTGCAGTGGTACCGCCCCACGCCGCCGAAGAAGAAGCTGCGCTGGTCGTTCCGCGACAACACCAACTATATGGAGGCCGGCGTGCTCTCGGCCCTGGAGTACGCCGCCGCGCACCGGCAGGAGCTGCTGGAGGATTTCTGGATCAAGGGCAACCGCTCCCTGGAGAAGGGGCGCACGGAGGCTCCCTACGCCTGGGTGTTTCCGCCGGTACAGCGCGATCCGGGCCGGCTCGCCTATCTCGTCAACCAGCTCCGGGCGCAGCGCATCGAGGTCCATCGCCTTACGGCGGAGTTGAAGGTGGGGGAGAAGAGTTGGCCGGCCGGCAGCTACGTGGTGCGCATGGACCAGCCCTACCGCAACCTCGCCGTCAGCCTGCTCGAGGAGCAGAAGTTCCCGGCGGACGAGCCGAACCCGCCCTATGACGACGTGGCCTGGACGTGGCCGTTGATCTATGGAGTGCAGGGCGATTCGGTTGGCGATAAGAAGGTTTTCTCCGCGGCCATGGAGCTGGTGGCGGCCGACGTCACCGCTTCCGGCGGGGTGACCGGAGCGGGACCGGTCTTCCTGCTTCGCGACACCGGCCAGACGTCGCTCCTCGCGGCCCGCGTGATGCTCGCAGGAGCCCAGGTGGACGCGGCGGAGACGGCTTTTACGTCCGGTGGCGTGTCCTATCCACCAGGGAGCTGGATCGTCGAGGGACCGCAGGACGCGGTGGAAACGGTGGCCCGGCAGACCGGCCTCTCGTTCACCGCCGTGGCCGCGCCGCCCGACGTGCGGCGGCACGTCGTGGACCTGCCGCGCCTCGGAGTGCTCCACAACTGGATCAACACGCAGGACTTCGGCTGGGCACGCTACACGCTGGACCGCGACAAGATTCCCTATACCTCGATTGGCGACGACGACCTGAAGCGCGGCAACCTCGCCGAGCGTTTCGACGTTATCCTCTTCCCGCAGAGCCGCGGCGGCCTCAACGATCTCATTCATGGCATCGATCCCAAGTTTTCGCCCCTTCCCTACAGCCAGACGCCGGAGTTTCCCAGCCAGGGCATTCCGGACGCGTCGGACGACATCACCGGCGGCATGGACTTCGCGGGGATGCTCAATCTCCAGCGCTTTCTCGAGGGCGGCGGCGTGCTCGTAACCCTGGGGAGCTCGGGCACCCTGGCGGTCGACGGTGGCCTGGTGCGCGGCGCCGAGCCTGCACAGGCCGGCGGCCTCAACTCTCCCGGCTCGGAGCTGCGGGCCAAGGTGCTTCGCCCCGAGCACCCGATCACCTATGGGTATGAGGAGCTGACCTCGGTCTTCCGCGGCAACGGTCCGCTCTACGACGTGCCGAAGTCCGAGCGCGGCCGGGTGGTGATGCAGTTCGGCACCAAGAAGCCGGAGGGGGAGGACGAGAAGAAGGACGGCAAGACGGCATCGAAGGCGGGCGGCATCGAAGTGGAGGATCTCGACGCGAAACCTGAAGGCAAGCCGGCGGAGAAGGCCAAGCCACAGGACAGTCGCCTCGTGCTCTCCGGCTTCGTGCGCGGCGAGGACGCGATCAACGGCAAGCCGGCCATCCTCGATCTGCCGGTGGGGAAGGGGAGGGTGATCCTCTTCGCCTTCAATCCGCTCCACCGGTATTTGAACATCGCGGATTTCCGCTTCATCTGGAACGTGTTGCTGAACTGGAACGACCTCCCCAGGTGAGCGAGCCCGAGGATTATCTGGGCACGACGCCGGCGGAGGCTGCGCCGCTTCCGGAGCCCGTGCCGGAGAAGCAGCCGCGTTCGCGGGGCGGGGCGGTGATGGTTTTCGCCGGCATCCTGCTCAGCCGGATGATGGGCCTCGTCCGCGAGGGGGCCTTCGCCCGCTACTTCGGCGTCGGCCCCATTCAGGACGCCCTGACGGCGGCCATGCGGGTGCCGAACGTCCTTCAGAACTTGCTGGGAGAAGGCGTCCTGTCCGCGTCCTTCATTCCTATCTACAGCCGGCTTCTGGTGGAAGGCAAGGAAAAGGAAGCCGGCCGTTTCGCGGGTGCCATCTTCGGCCTGATGCTCGCCATGGCGGCCGGCATCGCCCTGCTCGGCAACGTGCTGGCGCGGCCCATCGTCTTCGTCCTTGCGCTGGGTTTTCATGGCGACGCCGCGCGCGTGGCGACCGGCACGGCGGCTGTGGACCGCTTCGCCCTCACGGTGACCGGCGTCCGCATCCTGTTTCCCATGACCGGCTTCCTGGTGCTGTCGGTGTGGGCGCTCGCCATTCTCAACAGTCACCGGAAGTTTTTCCTGCCGTACTTCGCGCCCGTGCTGTGGAACGCGGCGATGATCGGCGTGCTGATCTTCGCCGGCCGGCATCTGGCGTTGGGAAGCCTGGGCTTGAAGGACCCCGCGGTGCAGGTCAAGCTTTTCACGGCTGTCTGCTGGGGCGGCGTTCTCGGCGGTCTTTTACAGTTCCTGATCCAGTTGCCGGGCGTGATGCGCGTCCTCAAGGGTTTTCACCCGTCGTTCTCCATCCGGGTGCCCGGCGTGCGCGAGGCGCTCTCCGCCTGGTGGCCGGCGGTGGCCGGCCGCGGTGTCGTGCAACTCGCGGGCTACATCGACCTGTTCCTCGCCGGTCTGCTGGCCGAGGGCGCGACTGGAGCGGACCGTTTCGCGCAGATGTTCTATCTGCTGCCTATCAGTCTCTTCGGCGTCTCGGTGGCGGCCTCGGAGCTGCCGGAGCTGTCGCGCCTGCAGGCCGAAGGCGCGGGCGAGGCCATGCTCGTCCGCATCCGCCGCGCCCTGCGCTACGTGGCCTTTCTCAACGTGCCCACGGTGATCGGCTACTTCGCCTTCGGCTATCTGATGACCGGCGGCTTCTACCGGGGCGGGCTCTTCGGTGTTGGGGCCAACTGGCTGGTCTACCTGGTGCTCTGCGGCTACTCGACGGGCATCCTCGCCACCACCACGTCGCGGCTGCTGCAAAACACTTTCTATGCCCTCGGAGACACTCGGTCGCCCGCCCGCATCGCGGCGATGCGCGTGGGGACCTCGGTCCTCATGGCGTTGCCGCTGATGTACCTGTTCGATCATTTTCCACTGTCCGCCCTGGTGGGGCCGCTACCCGGCACGCCTCTGTTCCTGGGCTCCGTGGGGCTGTCGCTCGCCTCGGGCTTCGGCGCCTGGATGGAGCTCTACCAGCTCCGGCGAGCCCTCCGGCAAAGGCTGCCGGACTTCGAGCTGCCCTGGCGCGAGGACGCCCGCATGGTGCTCATCGCCCTCGGGGCGACCCTGCCGGGGGCGGTCGTCTGGTGGCTGCTGCCGTCACTGCCGATCCTCTTCAAGGCTCTCGTGGTGCTCGGCACCTACGGCCTCGCCTACCTGTCGATCTGCCGGCTGGCCGGCGTCGAAGAGGTGGAATCCTTCATCGGCGGCCTGCGCCGGCGTCTGAAGCGGCGCTGAAGCATCCCATGATCGCGCAAGACAACCCGCGGCCGGCGAGCCGTACTCGGCAATTTCTCCTGGTGAGCGTCGCCGTCACGCTGGCGCTCTATGTGATCCCGTATGGCCAACTTCTCGCCCGGCCGCTTCTCCTGCTCTCGACTCTGGCCCATGAGATGGGCCACGGGCTCACGGCGCTGCTTCTCGGAGGCAGGTTCCAGAGCCTCAAGATGTGGATCACGGGAGCCGGCGTCTCGGAAATGGATCTCACCGGCTTCGGCAGGATCCGCGAGGGCCTGACTCTGGCCGGAGGGCTGGTGGGGCCCGCCGTGGCGGCGGCCCTCTGTTTCAGGATGGGAAAGACGGGCCGCGGAGCCCGAGCCTGCCTGGTGGGAGTGGGGATCTTCCTGCTCGCCGCCGAGATCCTGGTGATCCGCAATCTCTTCGGCTTCTTCTTCGCCGGCTTGGTCGCCGCCGGCTGCCTGTTCGCAGGGAGGCGGCTATCGCCGGAGCGCGCGCAGTGGGTGGTCGTCTTCCTGGGAGTGCAACTCGCCCTGAGCGTCTTCTCCCGCGCCGACTATCTCTTCACGCGGGGAGCCAGCAATCCCTCGGGCGTCTTCCCCTCCGACGTCATGCGGATGCAGACCGCCCTCTTCCTTCCGTACTGGTTCTGGGGGATCGTCTGCGGCGCCTTTTCCGTGATGGTACTCATCTATGGGGTCAGGACTTGCTGGGGCCGGTAGGCTTGGCATCCGCCGGCTTTCCAGGGCGAGCCCGATCGTCGGCCAGTTTTTTATAATAGTTCAAGGTCAGCCCGATCAAGTGGTTGCTGACTGTCCAGAGGCCATGAAGTGGATGGTCGCTCTTTTTGAGGCTCTCGTAGAAAACGGTCCCCGTGTGAATTCCAGCCGGCGTCAATAAAGCGAGCTTCACCTCCCCCGGCCCGGGGGATGAGCAGTCGCCTTGGAGTGGCAATTGGTCGAGATATTTTCCCGAGGCTCGGGACAGGTACTCGGCGGCGTTGCGAATCTCCTGGGGGTACGTGGACTTGTCACCCAGGAGAACGGCGCCTGCGTCATTGGAAAACCGAGAGTTGCCGTCCGCGTAGCCAGCGACCGCCATCACGTGGCCGGCCGTGTTGACCTGGACGACGACTCCGAGGACGCGGTTTCCCTCCGCCGCGGCGGGTTTTTCGCCGACTTCCTGGAGAAATTTCCAGGCTTGCAGCTCCACGCGGGACGTATCCGTGCCGCCGAGAGTCAATAGCTCTCGGAAGCTGCGCCGCGCGGCCGGAAGGTCGCCGACTTTCTTTTGGATGTATCCCCGCAGCTCCCAGTAGAGAAACCTCGTGGGCACTTTCGCGATCGGCTTGGGAATGCCATCCAGAGTGGCCAGAGCGCCGGCCTGATCGCCTTTTCTGGACAGCGCGAAGGATTTCGCGATGGCCGGATCGATTTTTGGAATCACCTTGATGCGGCGGATGGCCTCCTCCAGACCGGCCTCCTCGCAGAGTATCCGCACATAGCCGCTATGAACGGCGCTAGGGCTAGGCGGTGCCTTCGGCAGCCTCTTCGGTTGCGCCGCGCCGGGCTGACCGACGAAGAAAAGTAACAGAACGACTGCCGCCGCATCTTGCTTCCTGCCATGGCGAACGCTCACGAGGTTGCCTCCAGATCTTTCAACGCTTCCCGAACATTTTTCCCAAAGCCTGGTTGAATTGTTGCTGAATTTTCTGCTGGAGCGCTTTTTGCGCGGCTTCCAGGGCCTGTACCCGCAGCTCTTCGTTGTCGGGGATCACTTGAGGACTCGCGGGGGTTCCCCTGACGCGGAGCGGGACGGTCACCCAGCCGCCCTTGTCCACCACATTGAGAATCGCCATCGGGACATGCGCCCTGGCCACGACGTCGCGAGGCGCTCGTACGGCGACTTGCAGGTCCAAGGGCCCGGAGAGATCCGCCCATCCGGAGATGCCGAGCGCGAGAAGAGAGGTCTTCAGCTCGAAGGGAGCCATGTGGACACGATCCTCTTCGATCTTGAAGGCGACGGTGACCGCCTGATAGGCCGAGCCCTGCAGGGTGGCGCGGCCGAGGACGGTTTCGATGGCGGTGAACACGGGGGAGGCAGGGAGGCGGCCTGCCGCCAGAGAGAGCGTCCCCTCGCCCTCCATCTCGTGCGTCTTGGAACCGGTGCCGGTGGCCTTGAAGCTGAGGACGCCCGGGCCGAAGCCGCCGCCCGGGCCGGCGGCGAGGACGGCGTTGGTATCCAGGGGATCGACGCGCAGGGCCAACTGATAGGCGAAGGGGTCCTGGTTGAGATCCGCGTCGAATTCGCTCAGGAGGAATCGCCCTTGGGGGAGCTTCAGCCCAAAGTCCGCGAGCCGGAAATGACCGCCTTCGAGCCTCAGCTTGCCGCTCCCTTCGGTGGCACGCAAGCCGCCCACCAGGATCTCACCCGTCCGCAGATCCCCCTCGGCGTGAAGACCCTGAAACGCCGAAGGCGCGTTCGCCAGGGCGAGATCGCGCAGCTCGACGTCGAGCCCCCGGATCTCCACGTCGGGAGCCTTCGCCCCTTCGGTCCGGGTGGCCAGCGTCCCACCGTGCAGCCAGATGCGGTTGACGGCCAGCACAGGCCCACCCGTGGCACCGTCCGCTCCGGCCCCGCTGACTCCGATGGCGCCAGGCACCGAAGCCTGGACCCGGTGGGGTGGGAGGGCTTTAGAGGTGGCCGGCGCATTCTCGGGGGGCGTCACGAGCTCGATGTGCGGCTCATAGACCACGATCCGCTCGATCTCGACCCGCCCCCGTAGCAGGGCGGGCAGGCGGTGCTCGGCCAGAAAGCCGGCGGCGTTCACCGTCAGGTGTCCGCCGGGGCTGTCCGTCGCGAAACGGACGCCGTCGAGCCGGATGCCGCGAATCAGGTTCAGCCGGAAGCCGTCGGCCTCGACGTGCAGGCCCGTCCGCGCGCTCACCTGATCGAGCAGCGCCTTCCCCAGGCGCGGCGAGTCGAAGTCCAAGAAGAACAGCATCCCCAGCGCCAGCAGAGCGATGAGGCCACCGCCAATCCAGGTTTTCTTCGGCATGGTAGGGGTTAGGATATCAGAGGGGCGAGTTCGGCAAGCAGCAATGGCCGTAGTCTGGTGGTAGAGTCGACGTATGAGACGGCGGAGACAGCGTGGCGGCAGGAAGTCGCTGGAGAGCCCAAGCGACACCGTCTGAGGATTGGCCCATGCACATCATTACACGCAAACGTCTGAACGAGTTTGCCGCCCAACATCCGAATGCCACGCCTGGCTTGGTCCACTGGTATCGGACGCTTAAGCCGGCGTCGATCAACTCGTTTGCGGAACTGCGGGGACTGTTTCCGAGTGCGGATCGTGTCGGGAAGCTGACGGTCTTCAATATTGGCGGAAATACTGCCCGACTGATTGCTGCCATTCACTACAATCGTCAGAAGGTGTACGTTCGCGCGGTCCTGACGCACGCCGACTATGACGAGGAGAAATGGAAGGAATAACGCCATGATTAGCAGTCCAATGGAAACCGTCGAGCAAGTCTGGCCGACTCTTGCGCCGCTCTTGTTTGTCCCCCATAGCGAGCACGAGTACGATCGCCTCATCCAAATGCTAGATACCTTGATTGACGTCGTCGGCGAAGACGAGGCACACCCGCTCGCGTCGTTGATGGAAATCATCAGTGTGCTGATCGAAAAATACGAAGACGAGCACGTTCCAGAGCTGAGTTGAAAAGAGTGGTCCGCCGCTCAGGCTCCCGCCACGGGGTCTTTGGGAGGTCGCGGCCGAGTCGCCGCTCTGGAGACGCCGCCACGGGGCGTCTCTACGTTGGGCACCTTTTCCGCAATATCACCTACCATCCGCGTGGTAGCCTTTCCTACGATCGACCGGGCGAAATGCGACCCTCTACCTCCTCTGTGGCCTCGCTTTCTCGGGCAAGTCGACCCTGGCGGCTGCGATCTCCGGACGGATCGAGAGCCGCCGTGGTGAGCCTGGACGAGATCGACGCCGGCCGGGGACTCTACGGCGGTCTGGGTATTCCCGAGGAAGAATGGCGGGGCGCAATCACTCCTTGGTTTCGCGAGGTGCCTTGTTGTAAGTGTGGACCAGCAGCACCACACCGATGAGCAGCGGGAGCAACCCGACGGCCCAAGCATGGTCATCATGGGGTGCCATCAGCTTCAGCATCGCCATCAGGCCGAGGCCGACCGCCGTCACTACCATGCCGCCAAGCTTCATTCCTTCCCGCTTCCGCCTTTCCGTGGCGAGATCCTTCTCACGCATAAGGTCCAGGACTCTCTGGGCCTGGTCGGCTGGTGACTCCGCGAGCTTCTTGAACAGCTCGTTGCGATAGAACGCGTCGCGTTCCCTCCTGCGCTGATCGACGAAGGCGTTGATGGAGATGAACGAGAAGACGGAGACCATCGTGGCGACCAGGAATATGGCAAGGGGCATGGGCATTGGCGTTTCTCCTTGAGTGCGTGTCAGGCTGTAGGACGCACTCCCGGTTTCCACGGTTGCAGTTTTCTGCGGAAGGGAGCGTGCAACCAAAAACCTGGAGCGCGCGTCTCACCCTCAGAGGACGATGTGGGAGAAGACCAAGACCTGATCGACGTGCGGCGGGTGCGGGCCGGAGATCTCGGCGGCTTCGAGGGGATCGTGCGCCGGTGGCAGGCGCCGCTGATCAACCTCGCCTACCGCTTCGTCCGCGACCGCGGGCGCGCGGAGGAGATGGCCCAGGAGGCTTTCCTCCACGTCTTCAAGCAGTTGCCTCGGTTCCGGGCGGAAGCCGCCTTTTCATCCTGGTTGTTTTCCGTATCGCTCAACGTCTACCGGTCGGCGCTGCGGCGGCATGCCCTCCCGACCGTTCCGCTCGACGTCATCGCCCGGGCGGTGAGCCGGGAACGGCCGGCGCAGTTGGCCCTGGAGGATTCCGAACGCGAGGATCTCGTACGGCGGGCGGTGATCTCCCTGCCGCCCAAATATCGCGATGCCCTGACGGTGTTCTACTTCAAGGAAATGGATCTGGCCGAGACCGCGCGCATCCTGGAGGTCCCCGAAGGAACGGCGAAGGCCTGGCTGCATCGCGGGCGCAAGCTGCTTCGGCGTAAACTCGGAAGTCTGGCCGCGGATTCGCCCGTGGCTCTGGAGGCACCCGCATGATTCCCGACGACCTCGACCGGATTCTCGCCTCGGAAGAGCCGCTCCTTCCGTCCTCCGGCTTCGCGGCCCTGGTGATGGAGAAGGTCCGGGAGACGGCTGCGCCGCCGCCGCCCCTGTCGTTTCCCTGGAAACGATTCCTCCTCGGGCTCGCCGCCATCTCCGTACTGGCGGCGAGCGGTGGCTGGGGCATTGCCAGCCTGTCTGTTGCCGAGAGGTTGAGCACCGCTTTCGGCCCGGCTTTCACAGTTCTTCAGGCCCCGCACGTCTCGCTGGCGCTGGGTGAGTCCGCCGCGTCAATCCTGGGGGCGTTCCTGCTGGTCCGGCTGGCTCTGAGCTTCACGGGTGCGCGGCCATGAGGTTGGCGTCGCGCGCGAGGAGCCACGTGCCGGAGGGCGACTTGCGGAGGACGGTCAGTACGTGGCCGGCTCGTTCGGTCCTGTTACCGGTTTCACGGGAGGTCATGGCGACCGTCAGGTAAGACCAGGAGTAGGCCATGTCTCCGGAGACCCGGAGATCCTTGATTTCCTGCGTCGCCTCGATCTGAACCTTCCCGGCGAAGCTGCGAAATCCGATGGCGAAGTCGCTTTTGGTCATGGGCGGTTTTCCGGGAGTCAGAAAGACCGCGTCATCGGTCATGAGGGCGAGAACGCCTTCGAGGTCGCCTTCTTTCGTGCGGTCATGCCAATCGGCCATGAACTGCTTGATCTGTTGCTCGTCAGTTGCCATGGTCTGCCTCCTCCCTTGAATCTTACCCCTGAGCACGGTTGAGTCCCAGCTCTCTCGGGAGCCAATCTTGAATGGCTCGTTTTTTGCTTGGACTTATACCCAAATAGCACGGACGATTTCGGTCCGAGCAACGCAGCACCAGGAAGTGAGGCACCCAGAACTTCTTTTTATCCCGACGACGAACCCGGTCGAACCGTTCGTCCGAGGGTCTTTTTTGCTCTGGAGGCGGTTTTATTTACAAGGAGTGCCCTGTAATGTTTCTGTTGAGTCCGCGGATCTCTGTCCCTCTCCTCCCACCTTCCCAAGGCTGGGAGGTTTAGGTGGTTCCGGCCTACGAGGACCGCCCGGCCGCCGGCTTGGCCTCTCCTCTCGAGGGCCTGCGCGTGCTGGCGGTGGATGACGACCCGGATACTCTGGACGTCGTCGCCGAGCTCCTGACCCTGCGCGGCGCCTTCGTGGTGCCGGCGCCCTCGGCGGCGGCGGCACTCGAAGCTCTCGGGCGATTCGTGCCGGACGTCCTGGTGAGCGACATCGGCATGCCCGAGCGTGACGGCTACGACCTGATCCGCGACATCCGCGGGCTGGGCCGCAGCCCGGAGGAGCTTCCGGCCGTGGCGGTCACCGCCTTCACCAGCCCCGAAGACCGCCGGCGGGCTCTCGCCGCCGGTTTCCAGGTCCATCTCGCCAAGCCCGTCGATCCCGGTGAGCTGACCGCCGTGGTGGCGCGGTTGGGAAGGAAGACGCCGCTCTAGATCGCCCCGGTTCGGGGCCATCCGACGTATGCTTGAGATCCCGGCTCCGCCTTTGGCGGCAGGCGGGGAAGACAAGCACGACAGAGGAGAGAGGGCGTCATGTTCCGAAAGATCCTGGTCCCCGTCGACTTCACCGAGAAGAACGAGCCCGCGCTGCGCACGGCCCTGGAGATCGCCGGCCGGGTCGAGGGCGGCTCCGAGGTCACGCTGCTGCACGTCATCGAGGCCATCGAGCATCTCGAGGAAGGTGAGATGGCGGATTTCTACCGCAGCCTGGAGACCCGGGCCACGGCCCGGCTCTTCACTCTCCAGGAGCGTTTCAAGGAAGCTGGCGTCGGCGTTCGCCAGGAGCTGCTGATCGGCAAGCGGGCCGAGACCATCGTGCGCTATGCCGAGGACCAGGAGATGGATCTGGTGATCCTCTCGTCCCACAAGGTGGACCGCGATCATCCCGCCCTCGGCCTCGGGACCCTGAGCTACCGCATCGCGATCGTGGTGCGGTGCCCGGTGCTGCTGGTGAAGTAGCTTCCCTTGTTCCGCACCATCGCCACCACCTACCGAGACGCGTTCTCGGGGTTGAGCCGCACGGTCTGGCTCCTGTCGGTCGCTTCGCTGGTCAACCGCAGCGGCACGATGGTGATGCCGTTCCTGACCCTGTATCTCGTCTCGAAGCGCGGCTTCACCACCACGCAGGCCGGGGAGGTGCTGGCCCTCTACGGCGTCGCGGCCATGGTGGCGTCGTATACGGGCGGCTGGCTCTGCGATCGTGTTTCGCCGGTGCTGGTGATGAAGGTCAGCCTGGCGCTGACGGGGTTGAGCTTCCTGGTCCTCGGCCAGTTGCGCGGCCGGCTCGCCATCACGGCCATGGTCTTCGTCCTGGGCCTGGTGGGAGAGGCGTTCCGGCCGGCGAACCTCGCGGCCCTGGCGGCGGCGACGGGTCCCCTGGACCGGGCGCGCGGCTTCGGGCTGCTGCGCCTGGCGGTCAACATGGGGATGACCCTGGGGCCCTCGGTCGGCGGCTTTCTGGCGCTCTACGACTATGGCTGGCTGTTCGTCGCCGACGGCGTTACCTGCCTGCTGGCGACGGGCCTGCTCTGGCTGGTCCCCGCTCGCGCGGAGGGTGAGAAGGCGCCGCGCGACCGGCGGCGGGGAGCTGGTTCCTCACCCTGGCGGGACGGCCAGTTCCTGGCGATGATGGTGCTGATGTTCGTGCTGGCGACCGTGGTGTTCCAGATCGTCAGCACGTTCCCGCTCACGCTGCGCGACCTCTACGGCTTCTCCGAGGCGCGGATCGGGCTCACGCTGGCCATCAACACGCTGATCATCGTCGTCTTCGAGATGGTCCTGCTGCACAAGCTGTCGGGCCGAGGCGATACGCTCGAGAAGGTCGGCCTGGGCAGCTTCTTCGTTTGCGCCGGCCTGGCCCTTCTGCCCCTGGGATCGAGCTTCGCGTTCGCCGCTTTCACGGTGGCGGTGTGGACGGTGGGGGAGATGCTGTCGTTCCCCATCGCCAGCGCCGTGGTGGCCGACCGGGCGAAGGAGGATAGCCTGGGCCGCTACATGGGCGTGTTCAACCTCACCTTCGCGACCTCCTACGTGGCGGCGCCGCTCATCGGCACCTGGGTCTACCAGTCCTGGGGACCGAAGGCGCTGTGGTACGGCTGCGGCGGCGTGGGAGCCGTGCTCTGGGCGGCCTTCCACCTCCTTGCCGTGGCCCGGCGGCGGGCGGCCCTCGCGCCCGCCGTTCAGGAGTGAGGGCCGCTTACTTCGGCTCCTCCTCGTGCAGGTGCAGCTTGCGGTAGCCGCGGTTCCAGTAGACGAGGGGCGGGGCCTCCTCTTTCGGCACGCAGCTCGCCACCACCTCGCCCACGTAGATCGTGTGGGAGCCGGCCGGGTAGCGCGCGTGGATGCGGCAGTCGAGCCAGGCCAGGGCGTCGACCAGGACGGGAGCGCCGGTCGTCGCCGTGGTCCAGTCGCCTTTCGCGAAGCGGTCCTCGTCCTTTACCCAGGCGAAGCGATTGGACAGCTCGGAGTGGTCTTCGCCGAGGATGTTCACCCCGAAGACCGCCTCGGGCACCTCCAGCAGGGTGTGAGCGTGGTGGCGGTTCTCGATGATGATCATGATCAGCGGCGGCTCGGCCGAAACCGAAGCGAAGGCCGAGACGGTGAGGCCGTGAACCTGGTCACCGCCTTTGACGGTCACGATCGTGACGCCGGCGGGGAAGTGGCGTAGCGCTTTGCGAAATTCTTCCGACGAGATCACCCGAGTCTCCTTCCCAGAGAGGTGCTGGCGCTCTTACGCGAGCACTACGATTGTTCCATATCCAGCCGGCTTTTTGAGGGCGCGGACCGCACCTTGGCTCGCGGCATCTGGCTTGCAAACGGCTTTCTGGAGTTAAGGTGCCGCCCGGAGCCGGGTGAGGGACAGGATGTTTTCGCGAACCCAAAAATCAATCAAGACTCAGGAGAGATCGCCATGAGCCTCAAGAAAAACGTCAAAGGTGTGCTGAGCCAGCGGGTCCGCATGGGCTTCTTCACGGTGCCTCTGTGGGTGGTAGGAGCGGTGTTCCTGGCCCGCTGGGTGCGCGACCGCCGGCGCTACGCCTAGCCGGCGGTTGCCCTCCTCCCTTTACTGCGGGGCGGCATGCATCTAAGCTACCCCGCAGTATTTGTAGGCTGATCGGGGGGAGGTCCACAGAAATGGTGCTCTTTAAGCTTGTTGAGAGATTGTGTGCCGTGCTGTTGGTGGCGAGCCTGGGCGCACCGGCTCTACGGGCGGCCCAGGAAGCTCCTCCAGCCCCCGCGCCTGCGGCTCAGGAGGGGGATGAAGGGGGCGACAGCCTCAAGCCCAAGCTGACGTTCGGGCTGGAGACCAAGGCGAATTTCCGGCACAGCGGGGACACGCGCTTCGCCATAGCCTTCCCGCCGGCCGGGGTCAAAGGTTTCGAGGAGACCGTCAACCCGGGCAACCATCTGGAGCTGTCGAACGTCGGGCTGCTGATAGACGCCGTCTGGGGCGACGGCCTGACGGCCCACAGCCGCATCAACTTCATCGACCTCTACAACCGTAATCCCACCTCGACGGACCGCAACGTCGACGTGCGTGAGGCCTGGATCCGTTTCGGCATCGAGGCTCCTCCGGCCACCCTGCCGGAGCGCGGCGGTGTCTATCTCAAGGTGGGCAAATTTCCCAAGATGGAGCGGCAGAACGACCGCCATCTCGAAAGCTACGGCATCGTGGGGACGGCGTTCAACCGCTTCGAGGACGTCGGCGGCGAGCTGGGGCTCAACTTCGGACGGCATTTCTACGTCAAGCTTTCGGCCACGCAGGGCAATCCGGTCTTCCTGCGCGACCCCAACGCCCTGGCCGGCGACAACGGCACTCCCGCCCTGCGAGCGCCCGATCCGACGACGCCGGTCAACAGCGGCATCGACATTCTCTACGACGCCAAGATCGAGGACATCGGCTTCACCGACCCCGAGATCGGCGGAGCGATAGGCTGGCGCACGGGGGACGAGGCGGGGAAGAACGGCTTCGACGTGATGGTTTGGGACTATCAGAGGAAGCTGGCGAAGACCGTGCCGCGCGACGGCTCGTTCTACGGCGGCGACCTCGATCTGCTCAACGGGCCTGGAGACGGTCGTATCCTCCCCATCACCGACGACAAGAAGAAGCAGGCCGGCGCCAATCTCTGGGTGTATTTCGGCGGCTTCTCCGTCTTTGGCCAGTACGTGGACCAGAAGCTCGCGGGGCTGCCCCGCAAGGGAACGGAGATCGAGGCGGCGTGGCAGATCGACCTGCCGCTGGTGTGGGCGGTCGGCGGCCGGCAGCTCTTCACCTTCATCGCGCCCGCCGTGCGCTACTCGAAGATCGACAACGGCTTCAAGAACGTTCCCCCGACGCCGGCTCCGAGCTTCGCCTGGGATTGGACGAAGATCGATTCCGGTTTGCGCCTCGGTATCTTCCCCGGCGTCGACCTGACGGCAGAATATTCCATCAATCGCTTCATTATCGGCAACGGTACGACGCACGAGAACAACGAATTCCTGGCCACGCTACGGTGGAGGATCTAGGGGTTGCGACGCAGCTCACAAGGCGCCCCCGATGAGGGCTTTCACTCTCCGGGGACGTTCCTTGCCCTGGCCATGCTCCTCCTCGTCGCCATCCCGACCCAAGCCGAGGAGCTCCGAGGCCACATCCACCTCCTGGCCAAGGGAGGGAAGGGACCGGACCGGGGGAGCGACGTGCGGCAGGCCGTGGTCTATTTCGAGCCGGCGAGCCCGGTGCCCGTGCGGCCGGCGGCCGAGCCGTTCGAGATGATCACCAAGCGCAAGGAGCTGATGCCGCGGGTGCTGGTGATCCCGCGCGGCAGCCGGGTGCGCTTCCCCAATCAGGACCCCATTCTTCACAACGTCTTCTCCGTTTCGTCTCCCAATCAGTTCGACCTCGGCCTTTACCGGTCCGGTCCGGGCAAGGAGAAGCGGTTCGAGGAGCCGGGCCTCGTGCGGGTGTTCTGCAACGTTCACCATGACATGGTCGCCTATATTCTCGTGCTCGACACTCCCTACTCGGTGTCGCCCGATGCCGCAGGCGATTTCGTCCTCACCGGCCTGCCCAGGGGGGCCGGGAAGCTGAAGGTCTGGCATGAGCAGGGAGACCTATGGACCGCCAAGGTGGAGCTGCCGCAGAAGACGCCTCTCCAAATCGGCGTCGAGATCGTCCGTCCGTTGATTCCAGCCCATTTGAACAAACAGGGACAGTCCTACTTCCGGGCGCAACGTGACCGCTACGACAACCGCTGAGCGCCCTTCCGGCCTGTCGCTGGAGACCCGGATCTTCCTGGTCACCTCGCTGCTCATCGCGTTGCTCGTGGGCGGGGCGGTGGCGGTGACCTCGGTGCTGCTGCGCGGCATCGCCAGGAGCGCGGTCGTCGATTCCCTGAAGAGCAGCGCCACGGCCCAGAAGGCCTTTCAGGACCAGCGCTATGAGCAGCTCCACCTGATGGCTCGCCTCTTCGCGACCGAGCCGTACCTCACGGCGTATCTCTCCGAGGCCGCCGGTTCCCGCGACATCCGGTCCATCCTCGACCTGCTCAACGAGAAGGGAAACGACTACAAGTACGACCTCGCCATGGTCCTCGACCCTGAGGGCCGGGTCATCGCCCGCACCGACCAGCCGGCCATCGGCCAGGATCTCTCGAAGCGGGCGCTGATCGCCACCGCTCTGCACGCCGACAATTTGGAGGCCGAAGGCGTCTGGCAGGAGGGAGACGACCTCTATTACGCGGTGGCGGTGCCGATGAAGAAGGAGTTCACCCCTTTCGCCTACCTGGTCACCGGCGTCCAGATCACCGATGAGGCCGAAGGCGTGCGGCAGGTGAGGGAGATCAGCGGCGCCGACGTCGCCTTCGTCTCCAACGGCGCCCGGGGGCCGCGGATCGTAGCCACCACCCTGCCGGTGGCTACGGCGAAGAGCCTCGCCGCCAGCCTCAAGGCCGCGCGGGGGATGGGGGAGGCGGTGCGCTCCGGCCAGCCGGTGCAGCAAGCCGAGGTGTCGCTGGGCGACGAGCCCTGGCTCGCCCTGGAGAGACCGCTACGCGACGCGGCCGGCAAGCCCGTGGGTGCCACGGTGGCCCTCGCCTCGCTGCAGCAGAAGCTCGCCGTCTACCGGCAGATCCAGAACGTCCTGCTGGGCGCGGGTCTCGCCGCCGTGCTGCTCGCCCCTTTCCTCTCGTTCGCCTTCGCCCGCCGCGCGCTCAAGCCGGTACGCCAGCTCCTCACCGCCGCCGAGGCCGCCCGCCAGGGGAACTACGATCAGCAGATCGGCTCCGACCGCCGCGACGAGGTCGGCCGCCTCGCCAACGCCTTCCAGGAGCTGCTGGCCGACCTGCGGGAGAAGCGGGACATGGAGGCCTACGTCACCGAGCTCTCCAAGAACCTTCCCGAGCCGCAGCCGGCGCGGGCGTTGCTGGGGGACGCGCAGACGCGGGAGGTGCTTCTGATGGGCGTCGAGCTGCGCCAGTACGCGCGCGCCGGCGCCAGCCCCAAGGACACGTTGCGGACCCTCACCGGCGACCTCGAGCGGGTGACCGCGGCCATCGCCCGCCGCCGCGGCCAGGTGGAGACCGTCTCGGGCCACCGGGTCGTGGCGCGCTTCGAGGGGGATGGGCGGGGCTACCGTGCCCTGGCGGTGGCCGCCGAGGTGCTGGACGTGCCGGAGGAGGAGGACGCCTCGGGAGAGGTCGAGGCCCCCGTGGTGGCCCTCTCCGCCGGCCGCGCCGTCACCGGCGCGGTGGTCTGGGGCGAGCGGGCGGAGCGGGCGCTGGTGGGCCTGCCTGTGCAGCAGCTCGAAAGTCTGCTGCGCGAGGCGACGCCCGGCGAGATCCTGCTGTCGCGCGAGGTGCACGAGGAGGTCCAGGACGCCTTCGAGCGGGCGGGGTTCAAGCTGGCGCCGCGGCGCGGGGTCATCTCCCCGCAGCCGCTCTATGCGGTCAGCCGGCGCATGATCTCCCGCTTGACCCTCGAGCGGGCGATCGGCACCGAGACGCTGACCTCTCCCGCCCGCATGACCCTCTCCGGCATCTCGCCCGGCGCCCTGCTGGGGCAGCGCTTCGAGATCCTCTCGGTGCTCGGGTCCGGCGGCATGGGGATCGTCTACAAGGCCCGCGACCGCGAGCTCGACGACCTGGTGGCCCTCAAGATGCTGCGGCGGGAGCTCTGGGGGGATCGCAGTCAGCTCGACCGTCTGAAGAGCGAGATCAAGCTGGCGCGCAAGATCACCCATTCCAACGTCCTGCGCACCCACGACTTCGGCGAGATCGACGGCGTGCCCTATATCTCCATGGAGTACGTGCGGGGAGTGACGTTGCGCTACATGCTGGACCAGACGAGCCGCCTGCCGTACTCGGCGGGCCTGCGCTTGGCCAAGCAGCTCTGCTCGGGCCTGGGAGCGGCTCATGCGGTGGGAGTGCTGCACCGCGACATCAAGCCCGAGAACCTGATCCTGGAGCCCACCGGCAACGCCAAGCTCATGGACTTCGGCATCGCCCGGCCCATCGACCGGCTCGCCCCGGCGCAGACCCAGGCCGGCTTCATCGTCGGCACGCCTCAGTACCTGGCCCCGGAGGTGTTGCAGGGGGCGGAAGCCGACGCCCGGGCCGACATCTACTCGAGCGGCATCGTGCTCTACGAGATCTTCACCGGCGTGTTGCCGTTCGACGGCCCCACCGCCATGGAGGTGGTGGTCCAGCATCTGCGCGAGGAGCCGGCGGCCCCCAGCAGCCGCTGGCCGGAGATCCCGCCGGCTCTCGAAATCACCATCCTGAAGTGTTTGAAGAAGGACCCGGAGCAGCGGTACCGCTCGGTCGCGGACCTGCTTCACGATCTCGAGGCGCTGAGCGCCTGAGGCCGGAGAAGGGAGGGGAGATGATCGCGGCGAACTATGGAACCCGAACATCCGAAGCGTCACTCGAGCCGGACCGCCGGCTCGCCGAGTGCGAGATGCTCCTCGACGTGGGCATCAAGCTCTCGGGCACGCTCGATCTGACGACCGTGCTGGAGCTGGCTCTCCAGCACGCCGAGCACCTCTGCCAGGCGGAAACCAGCTCCATCTGGGAGCTGGACGAGGAGAGGCGGGACCTTTTCTTCCGCATCGTCCGCGGGCGGGCGGCGGGGGCGATCCGCGGCATGCGCCTGCCGCTGGGGGAGGGGATCGTCGGCAACGTCGCCCTCTCGGGTGAGGCCGAGGTGGTCAACGAGGTGACCGCCGATCCTCGCTGGCACGGCGATCCTTCGGGGGCGTTCAAGACCCGGGCCATTCTGGCCGTGCCGTTGCTCGCTCAAGGCCGGGTGATCGGCGTCCTTCAGCTCCTGAATCCGGTGGACCGCGAGCGTTTCTCCGAGGGCGACCTTGGGCGCATGCGCCAGTTCGCCGCCATCCTCGCGCCCACGCTGCAGAACGCCCGCCTCTACGCGGCGCAGCGCCGCCAGAACCTCACCATGGCGACCGTCCTCGCCGAGGCGCTGGAGAAGCGTGACCCCTATACGGGCGGCCACGTCCGTCGCGTCGTCAGCTACTCGTTGATGCTGGGGAACGAGATGGGGCTCAGTCCCGAAGAGCTGCGGGACCTCTGGCTGGCCGCCACCCTGCATGACATCGGCAAGATCGGTGTGCCCGACCGCATCCTCGGCAAGCCCGCGCCCCTCGACGCCGACGAGGTGGAGATCATGAAGCTTCACACCGTGTTGGGCGCCGAGATCGTCACGCCGCTCGCCAACGCCCAGATCCTGCTCGGCGTGCGCAGCCATCACGAGCGTCTGGACGGCCAGGGGTATCCGGACGGACTGACCGATCCGGAGATTCCGCTCGGCGCCCGCATCATCGCCGTCGCCGACACCTTCGACGCCATGACCACCAGCCGTCCCTATCGCACCGAGCTGCCTTTGGAGCAGGCCGCCGCCGAGATCTTCGCCGGCTCGGGCACCCAGCTCTGCCCGCGGGTGGTCGCGGCGTTCCGCCGGCTGTTCGAAGCCGGCCGGTTCACCGCCGCCGCGGCCGAGAGCCTCCTCGAGACGCTGGTCGAGCCGGCGGCTCCCTGAAGCGCCCTCATCACCCCGAGGGGGCGCTTTTCAGGCGGCGGACTGGCCGCCCTGCTTTGCCCGCATCACGAACTCGCCGGCCATGAGCTGATAGGCTGCGGCCCCCGTGGCCTTGGGATCGTACTGAAAGATCGTCTGCCCGGCGCCCGGCGCCTCGGCCAGCCTGGTGTTGACCCGGATCTCCATGGCGAAGACGAGGCTGCCGTACTCGCTCCGCAACTCATCCACCGTGAGCCGGGTGCTCTTGATGCGGTAGTCGACCATGGTGAGGAGCAGCCCCAGAGGGCGGACGCGGGAGCCGTGATCGAAGGCCGTGCGCTCGGCGGCGGCGATCAGGTTGCGCACCCCGGTGACCGCGAGGAACTGCGGCACCACCGGCACGATGAAGGCGTCCGCCGCCACCACGGCGTTGACCGGCAGCAGCGACAGCGACGACGGGCAGTCGAGGAAGACGAAGTCGTAATCGCGGACGATCGGCGCGAGCACGGCCTTGAGGCGCCCCTCCTTGGCCCGGAACGCTCCCAGCTCGGCCTCGGCGCGGATGAGGTCCACCGAGGCGGTGATCAGGTCCAGCCCGGAGACCGACGTCGTGCGCACCGCCTGCACCGCCGGCAAGCCGGCGAGCAATACGTCCGCCGAGGACGGAGCGAGCCGCGAGCGGTCGATCCCCAGCGAGAGGGAGGCCGACGCCTGGCTGTCGAGATCCACCAGGAGCACGCGCAAGCCCTGCGCCGCCAAAGCGGCCGCCAGGTTGACGGCGGTCGTGGTCTTGCCGACCCCGCCCTTGCGGCTGATCAAGGCAGTGATCATCTATAGAGGAGAATCTATACCACGAAGGGCCGCTCAGGATCGGGGATACCCGGCACGCATCATGACGGGCCAGCGCACCGTCCGTACCTGGGCGGGATCGCCCCAGGCGCTCTCCATCTCCTCCCCGATGTCCTCCAGCGGATCATGGCCGGTGGCCTTGCGGTAGCGGGCGGTGGCGGACCACGTGGTGAAGTAGGGGATGAAACGGCTGAAATCCCACTCCTCCTCGATCCACAGCTCCGGCACCGGCACCTCGGCGAACGGGAAGGGGAGCGTGCGGTAGTCCTCGTCCACCCACCGCCGCTCGGGCGGCCAGTAGGGGCCGACGATCTGCCGCGCCAGCCGGTCGGTGAGCACGTCCACCTCCGGAATCACGCGGATCAGGTTGTAGGCCCAGACCACCAAAGCGCCGCCGGGAGCGAGCACCCGCTCCACCTCGACATAGAAGCGGTCGAAGTCGAACCAGTGAAGGGCGGTCGCCACCGACACCAGATCCACCGAGCCCGCGTCGAGACCGGACTGCTCGGCCAAGGCCTGCCGGTACTCCACCTTGGGATGGGGCACGGCGAGGGCGAGCTGCTCGGCCGAGCCATCCGTCGCGATCACGCGCTCGAAGCGCTCCGCGAGCCCCCCGGCCGCCTGTCCGTTGCCAGTGGCGCAGTCCCACGCCAGGCCGTGCCGGGCGGGGAGGGACGCGATAAAGTCGAACAGCGCCGGCGGATAGCTGGGCCGGAACGAGGCGTAGACCGCAGCGTGACCGGAGAAGTGATCCTTGAAGCTCATCTGTGGGCCCTCACGAAATGCAGCGTGCGGGGCGGATGATGTCACGGCTGAGCTCTCTACAACACTTGGTGAAATCTGGGCGAGTCGCTGCGACCAGCCGCCGGAGAAGATTCCGAGGAGTCTCCCGGAGAAGGTGAGCCCGTATCTGGTCGGGTCCTAATTCACATGGGCGGTAGTGTGAGGAGGTTCAAGTTGAGGTTACGGCTCATCTTTGGCCATCTGCCTGACTTGCTTGGCCATGTTATCCCGGTCTTCCGACGCGGACATGCTGAAGCCGCAGTCGGGGCAGACGAATAGAGGATCCTTAGGTCCGCCCTGAAGTATGACGGCATTGATCTTGCCGCAGGCAGGGCATTTGAAGTCTTGGGTGGGCATTGGAATAGGCATGCAGGCAATTCTAGCACCGACGATTGCGGGCAGGCAGAGGCGCCTCTGCAAGTGGTTCTGCCCTTCTTGGAGGCTCTCCAGAACTATCGGCTTCATCAACGATCCCCAGGGAAGATCAGTGCAGGCACGACGTAGCGATGACAGCGATTCTTGCCACCCTGGATAGCGCCTCAATGGTACGATGTCACGCTCGGGAGTGTTCTTGTGGAAGAGGCATTTAGAATCCCGCCCGTCTCATGCCCAAGACCAAGACGAGGCAGTCTGAGAGGTGCCTGTGGTAGCTAGGGAATATAAGGACCAACACTTCATCCCGGCCGGGTACCTCCGGGCGTGGTGTGATCCTGACGCCCCCGCCAACCACGAGCCCTACGTCTGGTTGTTTGACCGAGATTCGCGCACTGGCTGCAAGAAGGCTCCCCGCAACATCTTCTCTGAGCGAGACTTCTACACAGAAATCGATGCGACGGGTCAACGCGACCTCGCTCTCGAGCATTTCCTGAACCGGCTCGAGACTCGCTTCGCAGACGTTCGGCGCAAGACAATCGATCCAAGGAGCCCAGTTACCGCTTCAGCGCGCAGTCTGCTCTGCTACTTCTGTGCTGCGATGAACGCTCGCACACGCGCGATGCGGGAGCACGTCCGTTCCCAATGGAGTCCCATACTGAAGCACGGGGAAGAACTTGAGGCATGGGCCCGAACCGCGCCCCCTGAACAGCTACAGTAGGCACGGAGCTTTTTGTCCTCCGCACTAGGGTCGGCTTCAATATCCATCGACGACGTGCGTCGCATCGTCAAGAGCCCAGCGCAAACCGCTGTGCGCAACTTCATCGGCAACGAGGGCCAGATGTATGCATCCATGGACTTGTCTATTCTCTACACGGACGACCCTATTGGCTTCATCACCAGCGACCAGCCATGTGTCTGGTTCGACCCCGCACTTGATGACGCGCCATGTGCGTGGCGTTCCCCGGGCCTTGACTCACCGACAATCGAAGTTCTACTGCCCCTGTCCCCTTCTTGCCTTCTCTTCTTCAATCGACTTGGCTTGAAGGGATACATCCCCGCAACCAGCGTAGTGGTTCGAAAGACCAACCGCATGGTTCGCTTTGGTGCCGATCGCGCCTATGTCGTCCGTCGCAACCACAGCGACGAGTATTGGTTTGCATCTAACCCCGAAGCGCAGCCTCAATGACTCGGCGGTGAGAGTATGACTGGCAGCGGGAGCTCTTCATCCGGTTCGTCGTCGCCTGCAGCGATGAACATGACGCTTGCGGAGGCTAGGCGGGCCGGGAGAGATGCGATAAAATCGAATAGCGCCTCCGGATAGCTGGGCCGGAACGAGGCGTAGACCGAAGCGTGACCGGAGAAGTGATCCTTGAAGCTCATCCGCGGGCGCCCTCGTGGAATTCAGCGTGCGGGACGGATGATCTCACACCTCGTCTGCGGCTCATCGGGTGCGCGCAACGGCTCATTGAACCCACACAACGTCTCCCGGTGAGCTCACAACGTCTCGTTACGGACACGCAACGGCTCCTTGTGAGCACGCAACGGCTCGATGTGAGGTCGCAACGGCTCCTTGTGAGTTCACAACGGCTCATTGCGAGCACGCAACGGCTCATTGTGAGGTCGCAACGGCTCATTGTGAGGTCGCAATGGCTCGGTGTGAGGACGCAAGGGCTCATTGTGAGGTCGCAACGGCTGATTGTGTGGTCACAACGGCTGATTGCGAGCTCTCAACGGCCCGATGTGAGGTCGCAAAGTCAGATTGCGAGGTCACAACGACGCGTTGCGAGGACTCAACGTCAGGATGTGAGTCCTCAACGTCTCGTTGCGAGTCCTCATCGTCACGATGCGAGGACTCAACGTCGCGTTGTGAGTCTTCAACGACAGGTTGTGAGTCCTCAACGTCAGGCTGCGAGGACTCAACGTCACGTTGTGAGGCCTCAACGTCACGATGCGAGTCCTCAACGTGACGATGCGAGTCCTCAACGTGACGATGCGAGTCCTCAACGTGACGTTGCGAGTCTTCAACGTCACGTTGTGACGCCCGCCTTCCGTCGAGTCTACAGGCCGAGCTCCCGGCTCGCCAACTCGGTTCCAGCCACTCGGGCGCGGATCTTGGCGAACGCCGTATCCCGAGCCGTCGAGGTGTCATCGCCGAAGGGTGAGAATCCGCAGTCGTCCGTGGAGCCGAGCCGCTCGGGCGCGATGAATTCAGCCGCTTCGAGGACGCGGTCCCGGACCTCTTCCGGCGTCTCGATCCGCGGATCGATGGGATCGGTGACGCCGACGAAGATCCTCTGCCCGGGCTTCGCGTGCTCCCGGATGATCCCCAGCACCCGCCGGCGGTCCGGCTCGCTGGCAAGTTGGAGGTAGAAGTTACCCGCCGTGAGATTGAACAGATCGGGGAGCAGATCGGCGTAGTCGACGTCGGCGCTGTGCGTCGAGTCCTGATCGCCTCCCGGGCAGGTGTGGACTCCGATGCGTTGCTGCTCTTCCGGCGTGAAGCGACTGAGCACCTGATTGTTCAGATCGACGAACTGCCGCAGCAGCCCGCGGGAAGGGTCGAGCTTCACGGCGAGCCGGCCCTCCGTGAAATCGATCTGGACCTTGGCGGCGCCCTGCTCGAGGCAGCCGCGGATGTCCGCTTCGGCCTCGCGGATGAGGTCGGCGAGGAACTCCTCCTGCGAGTAGCCGTCGATGCCGCCCTGAGGATAGAGAAGGCTCATCGCCGAGGCCGAGATCACGGCCTGCTTCACGGGTTTCTGGGTGTGGGCCTTGGCGGCGGTGAGATAGGTCGCGGCCCGGGTGCGGTAGCGAAAAGGCCCCGCGACGAGGCGCGGCAACTGCCGCACATGACCGTCCGCGAAGGGGATCTGCACACCGTCCGGAGCCAGATTATCGGCCCCGTGAATGGGATAGGTCGCGAAGCTGGGCTTGGTCTGCTCGCCGTCCGTGATCACCGGCGATCCGGTCGCCTCGAAACGCTGGATGGTATCGACGAGCGCCAGCCGGTAGAGCTCATCCAGCTCCTGCTGGGACACCCGCCCCTGTTGTGACTCTTTGACGGCTTGGATCAGCTCGGGAGGACGTGGAATGCTGCCGATGGGTTCGGTGGGTATCTGCATGAATGCGAGTATATCGTAGGCTGCTTCAGCCGGCGGCTCGTGCGTGGAGAAGCCAGTTCCCTATCGCCACGAAGATCGCCACGGCACCCAGCAGGCGCAGGCTTCGGCTGAGAAGGAACGCTTTCAGAAACGTCTCAGGAAGCCCCAGCCGTTGGTAGGCGCGGTAGGTAAAGAGACTTGCCATGGCCGACAGCGCGAGGATGAGGACCAGGACCGCGCAGGTTGCCACTACGGTGAATTGCGGGCGGAACGCCACGACCGCCACCCAGGAGGCGAAGATCGCCACCATGATGAGAAACCAATAGATCGGCGTTCGTGCGGAGGCGTCGACGAGCTTGACCTTCTCATCTTTCGTCAGCGCCGCGAGGCTCCCCTTCAGAATACGCGTCGCCGTGAGAACAAGAGCTACGAACAGGATTCCGGCTGCCGCGATCAACACCGTCGATGTCTCCGTTGGAAAGTCTCAAGCCAGCGTTTCGCGAACCCGTTCCATCCCCGTGTTGCTGCCGCTCAGCAAGACGCCGACCCGCTGGCCGCGGAAGCGCTCGTCCGCCAGGACTCCCGCCAGGGCCGCAGCGCCGGCCGGCTCGACGATCACCTTCAGGTGACGGACGATCAGGCCCATGGCGGCGAGGATCGCCTCGTCGGGGACGGTGAAGGCGTCTGTCGCCCAGCGCCGGATGATCTCGAAGTTGCGGACGCCCGGCTTCGGGGCCGTGAGGCCGTCGGCCACCGTCTGCACCTTTTCGGGAGGCGTCGGCACGCCGGCCGCAAGCGAGCGCACGATGCCGTCCGCGCCGGCCGGCTGGACGCCGTAGACCTTCGCGGCAGGCGCCAGACCGCGGGCGGCCAGCAGGGCGCCGGAGAAGAGGCCGCCGCCGGAGGCGGGAATCGCGAGGGCGTCGAGATCGGGAACGTCCTCCAGCAGCTCCCAGGTGGCCGTGCCCGCCCCTGCGATGACGAACGGATCGTCGAAGGGGTGGACGAGCGTGTAGCCGTGCTCCTCGCGCAGCCGGGCCAGGCGCTCGAAGGCCAGGGTGGCGTTGGTGACCCCGTCCTTCTCGATCCGGCCGCCCATCGCGGCCACGGCGGCGAGCTTCTCCGGCACCGCGTTCTCCGGCATCACGACCACCAGCTTGGCCCCGATGGCGCGGGCCGCCCAGGCCGCGCCGAGAGCGGCATTGCCCGCGCTCACCGTGATCAGCCCAGGCGCCAGCTCCTCGGGAGTGAGCGTCCGGATGCGGTTGAAGGCCCCGCGGACCTTGAACGAGCCGGTGATCTGAAGCCCCTCGGGTTTGAAGAACAGCCGTGCTCCCGCGAGCTCGTCCAGGGCGTCCGAACGGAGCACCGGAGTGCGCACGACGACCCCCGACAACGCACGGCGGGCGGCCAAGAGGTCGGGCAGGTCGGGGAGATCGATTTCGGTCATGGCCGTCCAATTCTAGCCCAGGCAGCCGACGCGTTCCTCTACATCGCCGGCCTCGCAATGTAATGTAGAGACGCCCTGTGCCGGGGGGAACCCCCGGTGAGGGCGTCTCCGAGGCGGCGATAACACCTGATTCCTCGAAGACTGTCCGCGGGCACAGGGCTCCTGGATTTGCCTTGGTGCCGCCGGGACGATCCCTTCCGGTTGAACCAATGTCGCCGCTTCGGAGACGCCCCCATCCGGGGTTCCCCCGGAAACGGGGCGTCTCTACATTACATTGGGGAGGTCACCCGTGGACGATTTGTACTGTCGTCGTTCTTGTCGTCGTTGCGTCAGCCCCGCCCGGGCATAAATGCCGGGGCTAGTTGAAGACGCCGGATGAATCCGGCTTTAAGTCCCCTTCAGGGGGCGCTGTTCATAGCCCTGGCATTTATGCCCGGGCGGAGGTGCCGCATCATGGAACTAACAAAACGGGCGGAATTGCTCTCTGCCTTGCTCCCTCTTCTCCCGTCAGGCGGGGGGGAGGCTGGGAGAAGAGGGCCGGGGTGATGAGGGCCCGTCGCCGCGGCCACCGCTCCAACTCCCGTCGCCTCGACGCAGCGGCGTCGAAACGCTTCTCTACTGAACTTCGAGACACTCTCTCAGGCTTGCGAGAGCGATTCGAGCAGGAGCTGCAATTCGGCAGCGTTCGCGTAGTTCAACTCAGGATCCGCGGCAAGAGCAGGATTGCGGTCGCCTGAGAGAATGGATTGGAGCAGTGTAATCAGGGCCTTGAAGTGTGACGGCGCATCGGGACGGGTGTCAAGCTGATCGAGAACCTGGCGAGCTTCATCTTGATTGTTCTCTCGGATCGCCTGTGCCACCAAAGCGAAGAGTTGTGCCTGGTTGCTCTGGCTGTAGCCTCCAGTCCGCCGATAGGCCAAATAGGTCTCTAGCGCCTGCTGTCGCGCCGCCTGCGCAGCTTCAGCGTGGTCGCTGGCGCGTTCGAGGTTCTCCAGGATCGACAAGGCTTTCCAAGGCTCTGCGGCGTGGCCATAGGGTCTATCGCACTCGATTGCCCGCTGGATCTCCCGCCGAGCTTCGTCGTAGCGACGAAGCTTGATCAGCGTATCGCCTAGGTTGCTTCGCGCTATTCCTTCTTTAGCAAGGTTCCCGAGACACACATAGACATCAGCCGCTTGCCTATTGAACGCCGCCGCCTCCTCCAAGCGGCCTATCGAACCGGAGAGATTGCCCAGTTGGTTCAAAGTCTCAGCTTGGCCCGTGAGGTCATTCTCCCGCACCCTGAGCGCCAACGATTGGCGAAAGGCCTGCTCGGCGGCTTCAGGTCGACCGGCGTCTTGATGAACCCTGCCGATCTGGTGCCAGGCCACGGCCTCCATGTGTGGCTCGCCCAACGCTTTGGAGGCATCTCGTACCTCCTCGTAGATTTCAAATGCCTCTTCAAATCGCTTTTGAAGCAGCCGCACAGTGCCGAGCTGGAATTTGTTAGTGGCTACATCTCTCAGCCGATTTTCTCGCCGATCGAGCTCCGCGGCCTGTTCATAGGCCTCCGCCGCCTCCTCCAAGCGGCCTAACTTCGTAAAACAATCCCCGGTCTCCGTAATGGCGACCGACGCCATGCGCTGGGCGTCTGCATCCCCCGCATCGGCCAGCTCCTGAAACCGGCGCTGCGCTTGCTCCATAGGCGCCAAGGCCTCCTCGGCTGCACCGCCGCTTTGCAGCACCCGCCCGAGTCTCCAATACGCCATCGCGATGTCATATGGCGCTACGGGGTAGGCCGCCTCGCCAGCAGCCTGGCAATCTACGAGGAGCTGCTGGGCTGCGGTAAGCGCGGCTTGGAGGTCGCCGCGCTCCAGCAGCCGATCGATGTTCGAGCCCTCGGATAGGTAGCGTGCGTGGCTCCAATCGCCCAGCGTCTGGGCGGCCTGTTCGCGCACTCGCGTGGCCCTCGCCAGGGCCTGCGGCCTCCCCAGGACGGCTACCAGCCTTTCTACGCTGCTCGCCAAGCTCACGATGAGCTCCGGAGGCCAGCGGGGCTGGAGCCAGTCCAGCATGGCGAGGAGGTTGGGGAGCTCCAGCAACGTCAGTTGTCTGGCGAGGCGGGCGTCCTTGAACTGCTCCCCATCAAGATAGCCCAACAGTTGAGCCACGGCCTCGGCCCAGCGGGAGCGGAGGGTGTCCGCTTCGTCATCGGCCAACTCGCCGAGCAGATAAGGGGACAGGCCGGGGTCGAGGCGAAGATGGCCGTAGCCCATGTCTGCCCCAAGCCCGACTTGGATCAGCTCGGCGGCCAGCTCGCGAACGGTGTCCGGTTCCAGCCCGGTGAGCATGCCAAGGATCGCGAGATGCACACTGCCTTGGCAGACGGCCAGGACCCGGACGTGCTCGCGCGATTCCGCGGAGAGCCGGCGCAGGGAGAGCTCGACGCTGGCGTAGAGGGAGTTCTCGCGGTCTCCCGGGTGCGAGCGCTCCAGGCGGGTCATGAGGGAGCGCAGATCCCCGGTGGTCCCCAGGACTCCACGACGGGCCACCTCGGGGGCCAGCAGTACCAGTGCGCGGGCATGGCAGTGGACTGCCTCCACCAGGTCGGCGATCTGCTGCGGCGTGGTGCTCACGTCGTCAGGCGGAATCCAGCCGTGCTGCTTCATCACTTCGCTGACGAGCTCGATGGCGTCCTGCCGATCCAGAGCGCCAAGCTCCCGCTCGCGCCGGGTGACGGCGAACGGCGGCGGCAACGGCTCGCGGGTAGTGAAGACCAGGCGGGTGTGCGGATCGGCTTCGAGAAGCCGCTTGCAGAGGGAGAAGATTGCCGTGCAGTCCTCGGTGGCCGGTTCCCCCCGCTCGGGCAACACGCTCTCGCAGTTGTCGAGCACGAGGATCGTGGGCTCGTCGGCCAGGGCGCGTTCCACGGGCTGAAGGGCCTCGTCGAGATCGCGACCGGCTACAGAGTACTTGTCCCCTTCAGCCAGGATCTGGCGGCCCAGGGTGTCGAGCACGGCGCGAGCGTCCCGATAGTGCTCCAGACTCACGAAAGCCGCCTGGGCGAAGCGGCCGGTGCGGGTGAGCCAGCGGGCGAGCTCGACGGCCAGCGTGGTCTTCCCCTGGCCGCCGGTGCCGCGGACTACCGCCCAGGGCTCGCGGTACAGCAGCCGCTCCAGCGCAAGCAGCTCCCGGCTGCGCCCCTGGAATGCGTGCTGTGGCGGCTCGGGTAGGTCACCAGGCGAAGGCGCCGCTTCTTCGCCTCGAGCTGCTGGACGGCTTTGGGCGAGATCCGGGTGATGAGCTGCGGGTCCTCTTCTTCCTGGTAGAGCACCGGCACGAACCAGTCCTGAAGGCGCAGCTCGCCGATGCCCAGCATCTTTCCCCGGCGGGTGTCGGCGAACAGCGCCCGCTGGCCGGCGAGCATCGCCCGGCCGACCCGCGCGCCCTGAGCCAGTTCGGCGTAGAAGGCCTGCACGAAACGGCGGGCCGTCTCCACCAGCACGCTGTGGCTCATGGCCACCACGGAGGTCACTCCCTCCTCGAGCAGCCGCCCGGCCACCGAGGCCGTGGGGTCCACCATGGCCATCGCGGTCTGGCAGGCATCAAGGTAGACGAGCGGAATGCGGTGCTCGTGGACCAGACCGGCGAGGCGGGCGGCGTCCACGAAGTCCATGCGCCGTTCCTCCAGCCGTTCCTCGTCGTCGGGATCTTCGAAGCACAGCCCTCCCAGGCCGATCCGCGGGTCGTAAACGCCATGGCCGTCGAAGTGGACAACATCGAAGGGCTTCTCATGATCGGCGGCGGACTGGAGCGCCTTTTCGAGCGCGCCGTAGGTGGGCGGTTGGAGGATGGTGAGGCGGGCAAGGTCGCCGAGATTCTCCACGGCTTCGACCAACGGCCGGGCGCTGACCCGGTGGTCGATGTAGCCGATGCGATTTCCCTCTTTATCCTTTTCCGGCCGCGGACTGACGAGCAGGATGCGGATGGGCAGAGCGGTCGGCCGGGCAGGCTCGGCGTGGCGATTGGGCAGGCGCCGGCGGACGCGCACGGGGTTCCGCCCCTGGAACAGCCAGGCGCGGCCGTCGTGGAGAAGCTCCCAGGGCAGGGCCAGCAGCTCCGTGGCGGCCTCGCCGGCAGCAGCCTCGGCCTCGTTCGGGGAGCCTTTGGGCAGCGATCGATCGACCTGCACGGAGAATCGGCGCTCGGCGTTTTCCGAGGACCGGGAGGCGGACTGCCAGGCGGTGAACGCCTCCCGGCCGGCATCCGAACCCAGCGCGGCCTGATAGAGCGCCTGCCCCCATCGCGGCAGCCCGGACTCGAATCTCTGGGCGCGCTGTTGGGCCATCGGGTCCGGCCAGATGAAGTAGGTTTCCAGATACCATCGCAGCTCGGTGGATTCGATCTTCCCCAGCGGTGCTGTGAAGACGAACCGCGGACTCTCGACCCGGCGCTCCCCGATCTTGGCCGGCTCGTAGACCAGCTTGGCCGTCGCGGTGGCCCTGCGCTCTCCCTCCTGGGTTTCGATCTTGGGATCCGTTAGCTCCAGGACGAGCTCTTCAAGGAGCCTGGCGTCGGGCTCGGTGGCGGCGGGGCGATCCGTGGGCAGCCGCTTGCCCAGCGCGGCCAGGAGGTCGGGCAGCGCGGCGTTCAACTCGTCAGGGTCTATCGTTATCGCGACCGGCTCTTTCTTGAACCAAGTCCCCAGCGCCCCCGGAGTGAGGCCGGAGAGCAACAGCGGGATGACGTGGTAGCCATCCGCCTTGCGGCGGCGTTCCACCTTGAGGGCCTGGGCGATCTCCTGGCGCACCCACGGCGAATTGACGGTGGCGGGGCTAAGGACGACGAGGAAGCTCTCCGCGTCCCGGATCGCTCCTTCGATCTCCGGCTCGAGCTTGCCGCCGGGCTGCAGGCTGCGGGAGTCGACCCAGACGGGGATCTTGAGATCCTCCAGCGCCTTGCGGAGCTCGGCGACGAACGCATCGTCGGCGGACGCGTGAGAGATGAAGAGCATGGGTATCTGACATCAGACTAAATTCCAGGGAAGCCGTCAACGCCGCCGGCCGGATGATGCCCCACCCGGCGGATCGTGCCACGGAAGCGGAAGGCGATCCGCGCCACGAAGAGGGACGACACGGCCGAGAGCCCGATCGTGAGGCCCCACCAGAGGCCGCGGGGACCGAGGCCGCCCGGAAAGGCGAGCGCCCAGCCGGCGGGCAGGCCCACGAGCCAGAAACCCACGAGGGCGATGCCGGCGGGGAAGGTCGTGTCCGCCGAGCCGCGCAGGACTCCGGCTCCCACCACCTGCGTGCCGTCGAACACCTGGAACACGGCGGCGATGGGGAGGAGGGCCGCGGCCACGGCGATCACCGCCGGGTCCGCCGTGTAGAGCCGCGCCAGGAATCCCGGGAACGCCGCGAAGAGGAAGGCGAAGACGAGCATCACGCCGGCCCCCAGCACCAGCGAAGCCGCCGCGGCGAGGCGGGCTCCCGGCATGTCCTCCCGGCCGATGGCATTGCCCACCCGGGTGGCGGCGGCGCCGGAGATGCCGAGCGGCACCATGAAGGACAGGCTCGCGAGGTTGAGCGCGATCTGATTTCCGCCCAGCTCCCGCACCCCCATGCGTCCCATCAACAGGGCCACCAGCGCGAAGATCAGCAGCTCGACCGAGTTGTGCAGGCCGATGGGAAGGCCGATGCGCAGCATCAGCAGATGTCCTCGAAGTGCCAGGGCCTCGCGGGTAAAGCCTCGCCAGTAGGCCGCGAGCGTGTGCCGCGACGCCGCGAAGAGGTAGAGAAACATGATCCAGCGGGCGATCGCCGTCGAGTACGCCGACCCCGCGACACCCAGGTTGGGCGCCCCGAAGTGGCCGAAGATCAGCATGTAGTTGAACAGGACGTTGGACAGATTGCCCAGGATGATGGCGATCATGGCCGGCCGCACCACGCTCATGGCCTGGAGCGTCTGGCGGAACACGAGGAACAGGAAGAAGGGGAGGCTCCCCCAGATCGTCGCCCGCGCATAGGCCGCCGCCGCGGGGATCAC
>Ga0134121_10000693_pt1 | contig 36165 bp, 26 predicted proteins | sample KB301_FD_96463 | JGI IMG/M metagenome (GOLD analysis project Ga0134121, IMG submission 96463) | Terrestrial soil microbial communities without Nitrogen fertilizer from Kellogg Biological Station, Michigan, USA - KB3-0-1 | ecosystem: Environmental > Terrestrial > Soil > Unclassified ...
CGCGGCGCTCGAAGCCGGCCTCGCCTTCGAGGTAGGCCTTCAGCGCCGTGAACGAGCCGGTGGCGAGCGCGGCGATGCGGGTGAAGCGGCTCTCCGGCCCCCCGCCGCGGCTGGCGAGGATCTGCGTCGTGAGATCGTCGACCATCTCGAAGATGCCGCCCGCGTCCCCCTGGACCGAGCCGCGCGCCAGCACGGCACCGCCGCCCTGCGACAAGCCGCCCTGCGACGCGCCACCTTTTGACGCGTCGCTCTGTGACGCGTAGAGCGCCGCGCTGATCTGGATCTGGCCGCCCGCCTCGAAGACGTGGCCCAGGACGTAGAGTCCGGCGCCCAGCCGCGCCGCCAGCTCGCCCGCCTGCCCTGGCGTGATCGGACCGCGGACCTCGCGAGCCAGGCTCCCGAGGACGACGTTGGCGTCGACGCTCTTCAAATCGCCCGCGCCGTCGAGCTTGGTGCCGAGCAGGTCGACCAGCCCCTCGCCGAGGTAGGCCAGCCGGTCGCTGCCGCGCACCGCGAACGGAAAGACCGCGATGGTGGCCGGGGAGACGGCGGGCGCGCCGGCGGCCGCGGAGGCGCCGGGGTCCGCTTCGCCGCCGCGCGCCGCCAGGGCGCCGCGCAGATCGACGAGGGCGCGGGCCAGGTCGCGCGCGTCCCCGAAGCGCTCTGTCGGTGTCTTGCGATGGCAGCGTTGCACCAGACGCTCGAACGCGGCGGGCAGCGACGGGTTGATCCGGGTCGGCGGCTCGGGCTCCGACTCGAGAATGCGCATCAGGGTCGTGGTCGCGCCCACCGCCTCGAACGGCCGGCGCCCGGTCGCCATCTCGTACAGCACGGTGCCGAACGAGAAGAGATCGGAGCGCGGGTCGAGCTCGCGGCCGAGCACCTGCTCGGGCGACATGTAGGGCAGTGTGCCGTGCAGGCCGCCGCCCGAGCCGCTGGTCGAATGGGTCCCGGTCGTGGACCCTTCGCGGGCGGGATCGGGACGGGCGACGGCGGCGGGATCCGCGCCGGCCTCGCAGACCGGGATGGCGAGCCCGAAGTCGAGCAGCTTCGCCCGTCCCTGCGGCGTGATCATGATGTTCTGCGGCTTCAGGTCGCGGTGCACGAATCGGCGCGCATGCGCCTCGGCCAGGCCGTCCGCCACCTCCACCGCGATGTCGAGCAGCCGCGCCAGCGGCAGCGGGCCGGCACGTCCCAAGAGCGTCTGGAGCGTCTCCCCCTCGACCATCTCCATGGCGATGAAGGAGAGCTCCTCCGACTCGTGGACCTCGTAGATGGTGCAGATGCTCGGATGGTTCAGGGCCGCCGCGGCGCGCGCCTCGCGCAGGAGCCGCGCACGGTTGGCGCCGCCGGAGGCGGACGACCGGGTCAGCACCTTGAGCGCCACCGGCCGCTGCAGCGTCAGGTCCTCGGCTTTGAAGATGACGCCCATCCCGCCCTCGCCGATCTTGCCGACGATGCGGTAGTGCGACACCCGGTCGCCGGGCTCGAGGATCACGGCCGGGTCCGCCGCCCGCGGCCGGTCCGCGTCGCTGCGCCGGTCCGCGGCACGGGGCGGGTCCGGCGCGCGGGCCTGGTCAGGCGCGCGGGGCCGGTCAGGCGCGCCGGGTCGAGCAGCCGCGCCAAAGTGCGCGCGTCGAGCCCGGTCATCTCCCGCGCCACGTCGAGGATCGGGCGGTCCTCCTCGACGGCGCGATGGACGATCGCGGCGCCGCGGTCGTAGCCGACGAGCGGCGTGAGCGCGGTCGCGAGGACGGCGTTGCGGTCCAGCGCCGCCGCGATCCGATCGCGGTTCACCTCGAACCCCGCGATCGCCTTGTCCGCCAGCAGCCGCGCGGACGCCGCCAGGATGGCGATGCTGCCGAGCAGGTCGTAGGCGACGACCGGCAGCATGACGTTGAGCTCGAACGATCCCGACTGGCCCGCGATCGCGATGGTGAGATCGTGGCCCAGCACCTGGGCGCAGGCCATCGCCACCGCCTCGGGCACGACCGGGTTCACTTTGCCCGGCATGATGCTGCTCCCCGGCTGGAGCGCCGGGAGCCGGATCTCGGCGAGCCCGGCGGCGGGGCCGCTGTTCATCAACCGAAGGTCGTTGGCGATCTTCGTCAGGGCGACCGCGGCGGCGCGCAGCTGACCGCTGGTCTCGACGGCGGCGTCCTGCGAGCCCATGGCCGCGAAGCGGTTCCCCGCGAGCGTGAACGGCACTCCGGTCTCGCGGCGCAGCTGCGCCACGACGCGCCGCGCGAACCGAGGGTGCGTGTTGACGCCGGTGCCGACGGCGGTGCCGCCGAGCGCCAGGGCCTGCAGCCGCGGCAGCGAGCCGCGCAGGCGCGCCGCGGCGTCGCGCACCTGTCCGCCCCAGCCGCTCATCTCCTGGCCCAGACGCACCGGCATCGCGTCCATCAGGTGGGTGCGGCCGGTCTTGACGATCCCGTCGAGGGCCCGCGCGCGGCGGTCGATCACCGCCGCCAGGTGATCGAGGGCCGGTAGCAGGGCCGAGCGGATCTCCAGCGCCGCGGCGACGTGCAGCGCTGATGGAATGACGTCGTTGCTGCTCTGTCCCAGGTTGACGTGATCGTTCGGGTGCACCCGCCGCCGGAGGCGCCCCGCGGCCCGGCGCGCGATCACCTCGTTGGCGTTCATGTTGGTGCTGGTCCCCGACCCGGTCTGGAAGACGTCGACGGGGAAGTGCGCGTCGAGCCCGCCGTCCGCCACCTCGCGCGCGGCGGTCTCGATGGCGCGGGCGCGCGCGGAGTCGAGCGTGCCGAGCCCGCGGTTCACGCGGGCTGCCGCCGCCTTGATGAGGCCGAGGGCCCGCAGGAATGAGCGCGGCATCCGCAGGCCGCTGATGGGGAAGTTGTCGACCGCCCGCTGGGTCTGCGCGCCGTACAGGGCGTCGTTCGGGACGCGGACCGGGCCCAGGCTGTCGCGCTCGATCCGGACGCCGCCGCCCGCGGGACGGCGGCGGGTCATCGCGACGCCCGGCCCGGACCGACGCAGGCGAGCGCCAGGAGCCGCTCCTGCTCGAGCTTGTGCGAATCGCTCGATCCGGTCGCCGGGCTGGCGCTGGCGGAGCGGTGCACCGTCGTGACGTGGCGATCGCCCGCCAATTGCTGGAGCCGGCGCCGGACGAAGGTCTCGGCGCCCATGTTGGCCGGCTCCTCCTGCACCCAGACCAGCTCCGCTCCCGGCGGGCAGGCCGCAAGCGCCTCGAGCAGCTCCTGATCGGGGAACGGATAGAGCTGCTCGAGAGCGACGATCGCCAGACGCGGCTTGCCCACCTTCTCCGGATTGGCGCGCCGCTTGTCGCGCGCCGCGCGCATCTCGTGGACGATGCGGCCCGTGCCGAACAGAACGCGCTCGGCCTGCGCCGCCTCGGGATCGGGGATCACCGGCCAGAATCGTCCGGCGGCCAGATCCGCGAGCGGAGAGCAGGCGGCGTCGGCGCGCAGCAGCCCCTTCGGCGCCATGACGACCAGCGGTTTGCGCCAGCGCCGCAGCGCCTGCCGGCGCAGCATGTGGAAGTACTGCGCCGCCGTGGACGGCTGGCAGACCTGGATGTTGTCCTCGGCGCAGAGCTGGAGGAAGCGCTCCAGCCGCGCGCTCGAGTGCTCCGGGCCCTGCCCTTCATAGCCGTGCGGCAGGAGGATCACGATGCCGGAGCAGAGACCCCACTTGTCCTCCGCCGCCGAGATGAACTGATCGATCAGGACCTGCGCGCCGTTGGCGAAGTCGCCGAACTGCGCCTCCCAGAGCACCAGGGCGTCGGGCGCGTCGCGCGAGTAGCCGTACTCGAACCCGAGCGCGGACGCCTCCGACAGCGGCGTGTCGTGGACGGCGAACGGCGCCTGCCCGTCGCGCAGGTGCTGGAGCGGCACGTGCTCGGTCCCGCGCTCGACGTCGATCAGCACCGCGTGCCGCTGGTTGAAGGTGCCTCGGCGACTGTCCTGCCCCGCGAGACGGACACGCACGCCTTCGAGGAGGAGCGAGCCGAACGCCAGCGCCTCTGCCGCGCCCCAGTCGATCGGCCGCTGTCCGTGCGCCATCTGGCGGCGCTGGTCGAGACCCTTCTTCACCTTGGGGTGCGGCTGAAAGCCGTCCGGGACGCTGGTGATCTGGTCGCCGATCTCGCCCAGAAGCGCCGCGTCGACGGCGGTGCCGACCTCGAGCGCGCGATCGTACGGCCCGCCGTGATACGGGCTCCAGTAAGCGGGCAGCGTCCGCAGCGACGGCACTTTCCGCAGGCCCTCGGCCGCCTCGCGCGCCTTGCCGAGCTCGGCGACGATGCGCTCTTCCAGCGCCGTCATCTCCTCCTCGGAGGCGCCGATGGCCTCGCCGTACGCGCGCCACGCGCGCGGCGTCTTCTCGATGGCGCGGTACAGGATCGGCTGCGTCGTGGTCGGGTCGTCCACCTCGCTGTGCCCGTGGCGCCGGAAGCCGATCAGGTCGACGACCACGCCGGTCTGGAATCGCTCGCGGAACTCGCCGGCGAACCGGCCGGCACGCGCCACGGCCTCGGGGTCCTGGCCGTTGACGTGCAGGATCGGCACCTCGAGACGATGCGCCAGGTCGGAGGCGTAACGCGACGAGTGCAGCGAGCGCGGCGCGGTCGTGAATCCGATCAGGTTGTTGACGATGACCTGGACGGTGCCCCCGACGCTGAAGCCGGGCAGCGTCTCGAGGTTCAGGGTCTCGGCGACGATCCCCTGGCCCGCGAACGCGGCGTCGCCATGCAGGCAGATCGGCAGGACCCGCTGGCGGCCCTCTCCGCCGAGACGATCCTGGCGGGCGCGGGCGCGGCCCATCATGACCGGATCGACCGCCTCGAGGTGGCTCGGGTTGGAGACCAGGTGGACGGCGATGCTCCGCCCGGTGGCCGTGTGATAGGTGCCGGTGGCGCCGAGGTGGTAGCGCACGTCCCCGCCGCCGAGGAAAGCGCGCGGATCCCCCTCCTCGAAGCGGGCGAAGACGTCGGCGGGCGGCTTGCCGACCACGTTGATCATGACGTTGAGGCGTCCGCGGTGGCTCATGCCGATGAGCGCGACCTCCGCTCCAGTCGCGGCGCCCATCACGCCGTCGAGAAGGACCAGGAGCGACGCCGAACCTTCGAGGGAGTACCGCTTGCTGCCAACCCAGCGGCGATGGAGGAAGTCCTCCAGCACCTCGGCCCTCGCCAGCCGCTCGAGGATCGGCCGGCTGTCGGGCGGCTCGGGCGCGCGCTCCATCCAGGCGGCGATCCACTCGGCGACGGCGCGATCCCGCAGGTGCATGAACTCGGCGCCGATGGAGCCGCAGTAGATCCGGCGCCAGCGGTCCGCCTCGGCCCCGCGGGCGGTTTCGAGGTCGGCATGGACGAACGGGGTCAGCCGTCCGAGCGGATCGAGATCCGCCTGCAGGTACCCCCAGCGTCGGAACGCATCGGCGAGAGACCGGTCGCCGGCCACGGCAGCGCCTCCTTCCCCGGCCGCCAGCGGCCGGAGCCGGCTATGTTACCCCGGCGCCCCGCGGCCCGCACGGTGTTCCGGTCGCAGAGGTAGAATCCTGCATCATGATCCGCAGCCGGGTGCTCCAGGAGGACGGACAGGTCAGCCTGATCCGGTTCGATCATCCGCCGGGGCGCCGTCACGATGATCCCGCCGAGGAGCTCTCGACCTGGCACTCCGTGAGCTTCATCGAGCGCGGCGGGTTCGACCTGCACCGCGGGGACGGGCGCTGGCGGCTCCACCCCGCGGCGCTGTTCGTCACCTATCCCGGCTTCTCGTATCGCTGCACGCACGGTGCCTCGGTGCCCGACGACGCCGGGTTTTCGGTGCAATACGCGCCCGTCCTGGTCGACGACGTGCAGCGGACCACCGGGCGGCACTGGACCCGATCGGTCCCGGTGGCGCCCCTCACCAACCGGCTCGCCTACCTGCGCCACCGGCTGCTCGAGGCGGTCGGCGCGGGGGAGGGGGCGATGGCGGCGACCGCGCTGGCGGGCGAGCTTCTGGCGGCGCTCGACGATTCGGCCGCGACGGCGGCGCGTCCCTTCCGCCCCGAACGGGTCGCCTGGTATGCGCGGCGGGTCGACCTGGCGCGCGAGCTGCTCGCGAGCCGGTTCGACGAGCCGCTGTCCCTCGTCCAGGTGGCGCGCGAGGCCGGCATGAGCCCGTTTCATTTCAGCCGGGTCTTTCGCGAGCTGGTCGGCATGCCGCCGCACCGTTATCTGATGAGGGTGCGGCTGCTGCGCGCGGCGCAGCGGCTCCGGGCGGGGGCCGGCGTCACCGACACCTGCTACGCCACCGGCTTCAACAACCTGAGCCACTTCATCAGGACCTTCCGCCGGACGCTCGGAGTGCCGCCGTCCCGCTTCGGCGCCTGACCTCGTCCGGACCCGATCCCGCTCCCCCGGAATAGCAAGAAAGCGCAAGCCCGCGCCGCGCCGGGTCGCTACCATCCCGCATCGACTCGAAGCGAAGGAGGTCGCCATGTTCGATCACGTCAGCCTGAAGGTGAAGGACTACGGCAAGAGCAAGCGGTTCTACGAGATGGCGCTCGCGCCTCTCGGCTGGAAGCTGCAAGGGGAGTACGACTCGACCTCGGCGGGGTTCGGGCCGGGCGATGCGACGGTCCTCTATCTCTCCGAGGGGAAGTCGGCGTCGGCGGGGGTGCACCTGGCGTTCCCCAGCCCCAGCCGGGGCGCGGTGAAGAAGTTCCACGTCGCGGCGCTGGAGGCGGGCGGCAAGGACAACGGCGCGCCCGGGATCCGCGAGAGCTACTCGCCGACCTACTACGCGGCGTTCGCCCACGATCCCGACGGCAACAACGTCGAGGCGGTCTGCCACGCGCGGGAGTAACGCGCCCGGCTCGAACTCCTGGCAACCAGCCGCGCCCGGGCTGCGTAGAACCTGACCGGCGGGGCGGGGGTATAGAATCCCCGCCTTCGCCGGTCACGGCAGGACTTCGAACAGGAGACGGACATGAGACGCAGGGCGGGGAGGGTTGGGTCTTTCTGGGTGCTGGCGGTGTGCGCGATCGCCGCGACGACGGGGATCGTGGCGGAGGACAAGGACGCGAAGCCGGCCGACAAGCCGTCCGACGCCGCCGCGGCGACACCCAAGGAAGAGTCGTCGGTCACCGACCACTCCATCACCATCGCCGGGCGGGCCGTCCCCTACAAGGCGACGGCGTCCACCATCCTGCTGAAGAACGAGAAGGACGAGCCGACCGCGCTGATCTATTCCACCGCCTACACCCGGTCGGACCAGAAGGACATGAGCCAGCGTCCAATCGCCTTCCTGTACAACGGCGGTCCGGGCTCGTCCTCGATCTGGCTGCACATGGGCTCGTTCTCGCCGAAGCGCATCGTGACCGTGAACGCCGACTCGACGCCGCCGGCGCCCTACACCCTGGCCGACAACGGGAGCTGCCTGCTCGACCACGCGGATCTGGTCTTCATCGACCCCGTGGGCACGGGATTCAGCCACGCGGTCGGCAAGGCCCAGGACAAGGATTTCTGGGGCGTCGATCAGGACGTCAAATCCCTCGGCCAGTTCATCACCACCTACGTCAGCCGCAACGGGCGCTGGAACTCCCCCAAGTTCCTGGTCGGCGAGAGCTACGGGACGTTCCGCTCGGCGGCCCTCGCCAACTGGCTCCAGTCGCACGACGGGCTCTACTTCAACGGCATCGTCCTGATCTCGTCGGTCCTCGACCTGGGGACGATCTCGTTCAATCCGGGCGTCGACATGCCGTACGTCTTCTACCTGCCGAGCTACGCGGCGACCGCCTGGTACCACAAGGTGCTCAAGGATCGGCCGCAGGACCTGGGGAATTTCCTCGAGGAGGCGCGACACTTCGCGCAGACCGAGTACGCGGGCGCCCTGATGAAGGGGGATCGGCTCAGCGCGGAGGAGAAGTCGTCGGTCGCCAAGTCGCTGGCGCGCTTCACCGGCCTGAGCGAGGACTACCTGGTGAGCGCCAACCTGCGCGTCAACCTGCCGCAGTTCATGAAGGAGCTGCAGCGCGGCAAGGCGCGCACCACCGGCCGCCTCGATTCGCGCTTCACCGGCTGGTCGTACGATCTCCTCGGCGAATATGCCGAATACGATCCGCAGGACACCGCGATCACCGGGCCGTTCACCGCGGCGTTCAATGCCTATGTGCGGGAGGATCTCAAGTTCGGCCAGGACAAGGTCTATCACACGGGCGCCGACGAAGCGGGGCAGAACTGGGACTGGAAGCACCGCGGCGGAGACAACTTCGGGTTCCCGGGCTCACCGAACGTCGAGGGGGACCTGATCCAGGCGATGCTCGCCAACCCGCATCTCCAGATCGAGGTCGAGAACGGGTTGTACGACCTGGCGACTCCGTTCTTCGCCACCGAGTACACCATGCAGCACCTCGGTCTGCCCGAGTCGCTGCAGAAGAACATCCATCTCCAGTACTACGACGCCGGCCACATGATGTACGTGCGCAACGAGGATCTCGTCAAACTGAAGGCCAACGTCGGCGCGTTCATCGACGGCGCGTCGAAGCACTAGCGTCGCTGGCTGCTGCGCGTCTTACGGGGGCTCGGGCAGCGCACCGTCCGGGAGGCCGAGAAAGGCGCGGATGACGGCGCGCTCCTCCTCGTCGTGGAGACGGGTGAACAGGTCCGTCCCCAGAACCCTGATCGTGCCGGGCCGATCGAACGGCAGACGGTCGTACATCTTCCCTCCCGGGAAGTGACAGGGGCTGCAACGGTTCTCCAGGATCGGCCGCACCTTCGCCTCGAACTCCTCGCGCTCCGGATCGAGCCCCGCCGGATCCTGTCGCGTCACGCCCGCGGGGGGCGCGGCGGCGGCCGATCGCGGCCGCGCGGCGTCGGCTTGCGGCGCATTCGTCGCCGGGGCGGGCCGCACCGGGACGCAGCTCACGCAGGCCAGCAGCGGAATCAACGACCACCCGATCGGAAAACGCATGCCTGATTCTAGACCGCCGGCGTCCCGGAAGAGTCGCTGGACGAGTCCCTAGAGGAGTCCCGCCGGCGCGGGCGCCGCGCCGGATCCGAATCGATCGGGCCTCAGGGCGGTGACGTCGATGCTGGAGGCGGCGCCGTCCGAGATTATTTCGGCGAGCAGTTGTCCGAGCGCCGGCGCGTGCATCACTCCGTGACCCGAGGATCCGTTGATGTAATAGAGGTTGGGGCAGCGGGGCGCGGCGCCGAGGATGGCGTGCCGGTCGGGCGACATCTCGTAGAGGCCGGCCCAGCAGGAAGGGCGATCGACGACGGCGCGCCCCAGAATCGGGATGCGCGCGCGCGCCGCGCGGGCGACGGCGGCGACCCAGTCGTCCTCGACCTCGACGCCGAACGGCCGCCCCGGGGCGCCGGGCGTCGGCCACAGGAGGAGCACCCGCCCGTCACGCACCCGGAGGTGAAAGCCGTCGCCGGTGAAGATCGTCATCGGCATCGCCTCGGGGAGCAGATCGCATGGCAGCGTGACGGCGACCTGTCTGCGCAGCGGAATCACTGGAGGATCGAGCTCGGCGTCGCGCGCCAGCGCGCCGGCCCAGGCGCCGGCGGCGTTCACCACGGCGCCGGCCGCGAGCGCGCCGCGTGTCGTCGTCACCGCCGTGATCCGCCCGTCGGACGCGCGCGTCACCCCGGTCGCCTCGAGACCCCATTCGATGCGCACGCCGAGGCGCGCGGCGGCGTCCAGATATCCCTGCAGCATCGACCGCGGACGGATGAACCCGTCGCTGGGACAGAACGCGCCGCCAAGCAGGCCGTCGGGCCGCACCGCGGGATTGTGGCGGGCGATCTCTCCGTGCCCGAGCTCGATCGCCTCCGTCACGCCCTCGGCCCGCTGCACCGCGAGGGCCGAGCGCAGCGCCTCCAGATCCTCGCGCCGATCGGCGAGCCAGAGATAGCCGGCCTGCCGGTAGCCGGGATCGACGCCGACCTCGTCCTCGAAGCGCAGCAGCTTCCGGCGCGCCAGGAGCGACAGGCGGACGTCGATCGGCGTCTCGAACTGGACCCGGAAGCCGCCGGTCGCGGCGCCGGTGCTCCCGAGGCCCGGGGCGGCGCTCCGATCGAGGATCACGAGGTCGCGCCATCCGCGGCGCGCGAGATGCCACGCGACGCTGGCTCCCATGATGCCGCCGCCGACCACGACGATGGAGGCCGCTTTCATCGCTGTCCCTCGCGCTCCGCTCCCGCGCCGGCCGGCACCGGCGCGTGCGGTTACGGAATCGTACCGGAAGCGCGGCCGTACACCGTCCCCGATCAACCAAAGCGTCCGAATCCCGGTCTTGGGCCGAGGGGTCGCGCCGACGGGCCGATAACATTGGCGCGGGCGTCTGGCGGGACACATCGTTATGGGTTGAATCCAGGCTGGGGGAATCCTGGGAGGAGGAACACGATGCGAACGATCAAGATGTTCGGTGCGGTGCTCGTCGCCGGCCTGCTGGCGACGGCTGGCGCCTTCGCCGACGAGACCAAGGACACGACGTCCGACACGCCGAAGCCCAAGACGGCGACCAAGGACGTGGTGGTCACCAAGGACGGCAACACCGTGACCCGGCAGTCGACGATCACGGGACCGAACGGCAAAACCACCAACGGGACCGCCACGTTCACGAAGACCGGCAACACCGTCACCAAGCAGGGAACGGTCACCGGGCCGAACGGCAAGACGGCCACCACCGGCGCCACCTGGACGAAGGACGGCAACACCGTCACCCGTCAGGGCGAGACGACGCTCCCGAACGGCAAGCAGGTCACCAGCACCGACACCTGGACGAAGAGCGGCAATACGGTCGTCAAGCAGGGGACGGTCACCGGACCGAACGGCAAGACGGCCACCACCAACGCCACCTTGACGAAGGACGGCAACACGGTGACCCGCAACGGACAGACCACCGGGCCGAACGGCAAGACCGTCACGACGCACGACACCTGGACCAATGACGGCAACACGGTCACCCGGCAGGGGACCGCCACCGGCCCGAACGGCCACAGCACGTCGGGTCAGACGGTCACGACCCGCGAGGGGAACACCGTCCACAAAGAGACGACCGTGACCGCGAACGGGAGCGACGGCGCGCATCCGGCGGCGCACCCCGCAGCCGGCGCGCACCACCCGCATCCGCACCCGAAGCACTGAGGGCGTGACGGGTCTCTGAACGCGGATTCCGAAAAACCGAAGGGGGAGCCGAAGCGCCCGACGCTTCGACTCCCCCTTTTCATTCTGTCCAGGCGATCGGGATCAGGGATTGATGAACGACTTGATCGACGCGAAGTAGGGCGCGAACGCGCCGTCGACGGTCGCGTTCACCTCGCCGGGACCGCTGGCGCACGGATCGCTCGGCGCCCCGCCGCTGGTGCCCGCGCGGTGCTTCAGGACGGCCAGCGCCAGGCGCGCGTCTCGGGGGAGTCGATGCCGTGCTCGTGGGCGTAGTTGCGGCAGGCGATCTGCTGGTTGCGGAACCGCTCAAGGGCGTGGCCGCCCGCGACCCGCAGGCGCGGCACGCGGTGGATGACGTCGATGGCGAGGCTGTAGCGGTCGATCTGGTTGTTGATCGCCAGCTCCAGCGGCGTGTTGATGTTCCCCTTCTCCTTGTAGCCGCGCACGTGCATGTCGTCGTGCGCCGCGCGCCGGTACGCCAGGCGGTGGATGAGCCACGGGTAGCCATGGAAGTTGAAGATGATCGGCGTGCCCGGCGGGAAGAGGCCGTCGAAGTCGGCGTCGGGCATGCCGTGCGGGTGCTCGCTCGGCGGCTGCATCCGGAACAGGTCGACGACGTTCACGAACCGGATCCGCAAATCGGGGAACGTCTCGCGCAGGAGGACCGTGGCGGCGAGCGCCTCGAGCGTCGGCACGTCGCCGGCGCAGGCCATCACCACCTCGGGCTCGCGGCCCGCGTCGCTGCTGGCCCAGTCCCAGATGCCGATCCCCTTGGCGCAATGGACGATCGCCGTCTCCATGTCGAGGTACTGGAGATGCGACTGCTTGTCGGCGACGATGACGTTGACGTAGTTCTCGCTCGCCAGGCAGTGGTCGGCGATCGACAACAGGCAATTGGCGTCCGGCGGCAGGTAGATGCGCGTCACCTCGCTGCTCTTGTTCACGACGATGTCGAGAAAGCCGGGATCCTGGTGCGTGAAGCCATTGTGATCCTGGCGCCAGACCGTCGAGGTGAGCAGCAGGTTGAGCGACGCGATGTTCTCGCGCCAGGGGAGATGCCGGCAGATCGCCAGCCACTTGGCGTGCTGATTGAACATCGAGTCGATGACGTGCACGAACGCTTCGTAGGTCGACAGGAATCCGTGCCGGCCGGTGAGCAGGTACCCTTCGAGCATCCCCTCGAGCGTGTGCTCCGAGAGCATCTCGATCACCCGCCCGTCCTGCGCCAGCAGGCCGCCGTCGTCGTCCTCGGGGAAGCGCTCGAGCAGCCAGAGCTTGCGGCTGGCCTGGTAGACGGCGTCGAGCTTGTTGGAGGTGGTCTCGTCCGGGCCGAAGAGGCGGAAGTTGTCCGGATTGCCGCGCATGACGTCGCGCAGGTAGGCGCCCAGGGGACGGGTGTTCTCGGCCTGGGTCCGCCCGGGGCTCCCGACCTCGACGGCGTAGTCGCGGAAGTCGGGCCGCCGCAACGCGCGCTTCAGCAGCCCGCCGTTGGCGTGCGGGTTGGCGCCCATGCGGCGCGGGCCGGACGGCGTCATCGCGGCGATCGCGTCGACGACGCGTCCCTTCGCGTCGAACAGATCCTCGGGGCGGTAGCCGCGCATCCAGGTCTCGAGAAGGCGGAGGTGCTCCGGGTTCTCGCGCACATCCGGGATCGGCACCTGATGGGCGCGCCAGGATCCCTCCAGCTTGTGCGGGCCGAGGGCGGCCGGGGCGGTCCATCCCTTCGGCGTGCGCAGGACGATCATCGGCCAGCGCGGCCGCGCCGCCGCCCGCGCGGCGCGGATGTCGCCGACGCAGCGATCGAGGGTCGCCGCCATTGCCTGGTGCATGCTCTCCGGCTCCGACCCCTCCACGAAGCAGGGGGTCCAGCCGGCGCCGCGCAGCAGCGCCTCGAGCTCCTCCGGCGGAATGCGCGCCAGCAGCGTCGGGTTGTTGATCTTGTAGCCGTTGAGACTCAGGATCGGCAGCACCGCGCCGTCGCGCGCCGGGTTGAGAAACTTGCCGACGTGCCAGGATGTCGCGAGCGGTCCGGTCTCCGCCTCCCCGTCGCCGACCACCGCGGCGACGATGAGGCCGGGATTGTCGAACGCGGCGCCGCAGGCGTGCGACAGGACGTAGCCGAGCTCGCCGCCCTCGTGGATCGAGCCGGGCGTCTCGGGCGTGCAGTGGCTGCCGACGCCTCCCGGGAACGAGAACTCCCTGAAGAACCGCTTCAGCCCCGCCTCGTCCCGGCCTTTCTCGGGATAGACCTCGGAGTAGGTCCCTTCGAGATAGAGCGGCCCCAGGACGCCGGGCGCCCCGTGACCCGGCCCCGCCAGGAAGATCATCTCCTGGTCGAGCGCGCGGATGACCCGGTTGAGATGGGTGTAGACGAACGACAGGTTCGGGCTCGCGCCCCAGTGGCCGAGCAGGCGCCGCTTGATGTGCTCCGCGCGCAGGGGCTCGCGCAGCAGCGGGTTGTCCTGCAGGTAGATCATGCCGAGCGCGAGGTAGTTGCAGGCCCGCCAGAAGGCGTCGACCCGTCGCAGCTCGTCGGCGCCGAGCGGCGACCCCGGCACCGTGGAGCGCGCCGGTCCGTAGGCGCCGAGCCGCGAGGGCGCCGGGCGGTTCACCAGACGCGGCAGGGCGCCGGGTTGACCATCGGCTGGCCCGGCTTGCAGGCGAACGCCGCGGCGAACTCCGGCATGTTGGACACCACTCCGTTGATCCGATCGATGCCCGGCGAGTGCTCGTTGGTCGTGGCTCGCAGACGCTTGGCCTCGTCGCGCTCGTCCGAGCAGTCCCACTGCGCGAAGCCGACGAAGAACCTCCGCTCGGGGGTGAGACCGTCGGCCGGGACGGGAGGCTGGGCCCGCACCGCGTCCTTCCAGGCGAGCCAGGCCAGGATGAGCCCGCCGAGGTCGGCGACGTCCTCGCCCAGGGTCAGCTTGCTGTTGAGGTGGATGTCGTCGACCACGATGTAGCGGCTGTATTGATCGACGATACAGGCGGCGCGCGACTCGAACTCCTTCCCGTCCTTCTCAGTCCACCAGTCGCGCAGGTTCCCTTGCGCGTCGAACTGCCGGCCCTCGTCGTCGAAGCCGTGCGTCAGCTCGTGGCCGATGGTGCCGCCGGTGTTGCCGTAGTTGGGGGCGGCGTCCATCTTCGGATCGAACAGGGGCGGCTGCAGCACCCCGGCCGGGAAGTTCATGTCGTTCAGGAAGGGGTCGTAGTAGGCGTTGACGGTGGGCGGCGTCATGCCCCACTCGCCGTGGTCGACCGGCCGGCCGATCTTCGCCAGCTGCCGGCGCGACTCGAACTCGGTGGCGCGCGTCACGTTGCCGACGAAGTCGTCGCGCACGACGCGCACCGGACCGTAGTCCCTGAACCGATCGGGATAGCCGATCTTGTCGTTCATGGCGTGCAGCTTTTCGAGCGCCCGCTCCTTGGTGGCGTCCTCCATCCAGTCCAGCCCGCGGATGCGGCGGTCCATCGCCGTCTGGATACGGCGCACCATGTCCAGGGCCGCGGCCCGTGTCTGGGGGGTGAAGGTCTTCTCGACGTACACCTGCCCGAGGGCCTCACCCAGATCGCGATCGGCCAGCTCGACGCACCGCTTCCAGCGCGGCGGCATCTCCTGGATGCCCTGCAGGTAGTGGCTGTAGAAGTCGAAGTCCTCGCGCTCGAGCGCCTCGGTCAGGTACGGCGCCCTGGCGCTGGCGATGTGCCAGCGCAGATAGGTCTTCCAATCGGCCAGCGGCTCGGACTGCAGCAGGCGCTCGACTTCCTCGAAGAACTTGGGCTCGGTGACGTTCACCCGCTTCGGCTTCGGGATCCCGCCGGCGGCGAAATAATCGTCCCACCGGAAGGCGGGGGTCAGGGCCTTGAGCGCGCGGAGCTTCAGGACGTGGTAGAGCTTGTACGGATCGCGCTGGTCGACCCGCGACAGCGACGATTTTGCGAGAGCCGTCTCGATCCGCACGACCGTGGCGGCGTGCGCGGCGGCGTCCTCGGCTCCGTCACCGAGCAGCCGGAACATCCGGGTCAGGTGGGCCGTGAACTCCTTGCGGTTGTCGACGAAGCGCGCGTCGTCCTGGATGTAGTAGTCGCGGTCCGGAAGGCTCAGACCGCCGGCGGCAGCGAAGGCGATGACCCGGGTCGAATCCCCGAAGTCCTGGTTGGAGCCGAACCCGAACAGGAACCCGCTGCCGCTGTTCTCGATGTGCAGCCGGCCCAGGAGCCGGCTGATCTCCGCGACCGAGCGGAGATCCTGGACGGCCGCCAGGTCGCGCATGATCGGCGCCAGTCCCGCTTCCTGGATCGCCGGTTGATCCATGCAGGCGGCGAAGTAGTCGCCCACCTTCTGCCGTGCCGGCGTCCGTCCGGCGTCGGGCTCGGCGGAGGCCTTCAGGATCCCCCAGAGCAGGCGCTCGTTCTCGTCCTCCATCTTGGCGTAGACGCTCCAGCTGGCCCGGTCGGGCGGGATCGGGTTCTTCCGGATCCATCCGCCGCAGGCGTAGTGGTAGAGATCGACGCAGGGATCGACGCTCGTGTCCATGGACGTCAGGTCGAGGCTGGGTGAGTACGGAAGCTCGGTGAGCGGCTGCTCGGGCGTCGCCGCCCGCCCGCGCGCGGCCGCGAGACACGCCGCGAGCCACAACCCGACAAGCACGGGCGCCCTGCGACGGTCGATCGCGATCATGGGGCGGCAGTCTACCACTGGGTTACCCTGTGCGCCATGAGCGGTCCGCGCGGTGACGGGTCGTCCGGCGACGGGCGGGCGCTGCTCCTGGCCGCGGCGGCCTGCGTCGTCGTGGCGATTGGCTGGAGCACGTTCTGGTTTCTCACCGACGACGCGTTCATCGCCTTCCGGTACGTCAGCAACAGCCGGCTCGGTTTCGGATACACCTGGAACCCCCCGCCCTTCCGGCCGGTCGAGGGGTACACCAGCTTCCTGTGGGTGGCGCTCCTCGACCTCGTCTGGAGGCTGACCGGGGTCGAGCCGCCCGCCGCCGCCAACCCCGTCAGTCTGGTGTTCGCCTGCGGCTCGGTGCTGGTGACCGGCCTTTCCGCCGCCCGCATGGAGCTCACGGGGCCGCTGGCGCGGCGGCGCCTTCCGGCGATCGCCCTAGTTCTGATCATAGTGGTGACCAATCGCACCTTCCTGACCTGGACCTCCTCGGGGCTGGAGACCGCCCTGTACAACTTTCTGACGCTCGCCTGGCTCTTCGTCTTTCTTTACGCCGACGGTGCGCCGCGGCGCTGGGTGTTCGCGATCTCGCTGCTCGCGGCGCTCGCGACGCTGGCGCGGCCGGAGGGGATCGTGTTCGTCGCCGCCACCGTCTGCGGAATCGTCCTGGCCGGGCGCGCGCTGGCCGCCGCGTCGCCGCTCGTGATCGTGCCGGCGCACCTTCTCTGGCGCCGCTCGGTCTACGGCGTCTGGCTGCCCAACACCTGGTACGCCAAGACGACGGGCGTCTGGCCCGCGAGCGGCCTGAGATACCTGCTCTGCTTCGTGATCGAGTACTCGCTCTGGATCTCCATCGTGGTCGCGGTCCTGTGGGCCTGGAGGTCGCTGCGGGCGCCCGGCGTCGCGCCCCTCGGCGCGGAAGCGCGGACTCGCCGGCTCCGGATCGCCTGCGCCGCCGGCGCGTTCGTCGTGCCGTTCCTCTACTACACGTTCGTCGTGGGCGGCGATCACTTCGAATACCGGGTCTACAGCGGACTGGTCCCGCCCGTGGCGCTCGCGACGCTTTTCTGTCTCGATCGGCTGCGCTGGCGCGCCGCGGCCGCCTGCACGGTCCTCGCCGCGGCCGCGATCGCGGCGCTGCCGATCCCGTACACGCACTACCTCGCGACGCGCGGGATCTGGGGGCGCAAGGAGACCTCACACCTGGTCCGCCCGATCGCGGGCCGGTTCCCGTCGCCCCTGTCCTGGTACGTCTCGATCTTCGACCGCAACCAGGCATGGCTGATCGCCCGTTGGATCGGCGTCCGGCACCAGGAGCACAAGGCGTTCGCCACGTACATCCTGGAGACGACCCCCCGGCGCGCGCAGGGGGAGCTGATCCCCTGGGAGGGACACCCGGTCGCGGTGGCGTACTCGGCCGGGATTCTCGCCTACGACCTGCCGCATGTCGCCTTCATCGACTATCTCGGCCTGAGCGATCACGTCATCGCCCGGTCGCCGGCGATCCCCGAGGAGCCCCGCCAGATGGCCCACGAGCGGCACCCTCCCGAGGGGTACGTCGAGTGCTTCAGGCCGAACGTCGATCTCGCTCTCGGGCGGGTCAGGCCGCGTCCGCTGAGCGACGACGACATCCGCGCCTGCGAGGACCGCTGGTGGGCGGCCGTTGCAATTTCCCGGGCAGGCTCCTAGGATCGACACCCGTCGCGGCCGGATCGGCGCTCGAGCGTGGGGAGACCACGAATATCGGGGCGCGCCCCGCGGGAGGTGTGTCGCATGCATCCGTATGCCAAGGAGCTCATCGACGGGGTGAAGGCGAAGAACCCCGCCGAGCCGGAGTTCCACCAGGCCGTGCAGGAAGTCGTCGAGTCCCTGGTGCCGGTGATCGAAAAGCACCCGGAGTACCGCAGCGCCCGGATCCTCGAGCGCATCGTCGAGCCGGAGCGCGTGGTCCTGTTCCGCGTCCCGTGGGTCGACGACCACGGCAAGGTGCAGATCAACCGGGGATTCCGCATCGAGATGAACAGCGCCATCGGCCCCTACAAGGGCGGCCTGCGCTTCCATCCTTCGGTCACCCTCGGCATCCTCAAGTTCCTGGCGTTCGAGCAGGTGTTCAAGAATTCGCTGACCTCGCTGCCGATGGGTGGCGGCAAGGGCGGGTCCGACTTCGATCCCAAGGGCAAGAGCGACGCCGAGGTGATGCGGTTCTGCCAGAGCTTCATGACCGAGCTGTACCGCCATATCGGACCGAACACCGACGTCCCGGCGGGCGACATCGGGGTGGGTGGCCGCGAGATCGGCTTCCTGTTCGGCCAGTACAAGCGCCTGGCCAACGAGTTCACCGGTGTCCTGACCGGCAAGGGCCTGAACTGGGGTGGCTCGCTCATCCGGCCGGAGGCCACCGGCTACGGCGCGGTCTATTTCGCGTCCGAAATGCTCGCGACACGCCAGGACTCGCTGAAGGGGAAGCGCTGCCTGGTCTCCGGCAGCGGCAACGTGGCGCAGTACACCGTCGAGAAGCTCGCGCAGCTGGGCGCCCGGGCCCTCACGCTGTCGGACTCCGACGGCTACATCTACGATGAGAAGGGGATCGACGCCGAGAAGCTGGCGTTCGTCATGGACCTCAAGAACGTCCGCCGCGGCCGCATCAAGGAGTACGCCGGCCGATTCAAGGGATCGGTCTACACGCAGGTCGACCCGAAGCAGGATGCGAACCCGCTCTGGTCGCACAAGGCCGACTGCGCCTTCCCCAGCGCCACGCAGAACGAGATCAGCGGCAAGGACGCGAGCGTGCTGGTGAAGAACGGCGTGTTCGTCGTCTCCGAGGGCGCCAACATGCCGACCACCCTCGAAGGGGTCGCGGTCTTCCTCGAGAGCAAGGTCCTGTATGGACCGGGGAAGGCGGCCAACGCCGGCGGCGTCGCGGTCTCGGGCCTCGAGATGGCGCAGAACAGCATGCGCTACTCCTGGACCCGCGAGGAAGTGGACAGCCGCCTGCAGCTGATCATGAAGAACATCCACAGGTCGTGCATCGAGGCGGCCGAGCGCTTCGGCACTCCCGGCAACTACGTCAACGGGGCCAACATCGCCGGGTTCCTCAAGGTCGCCGACGCGATGATGGACCAGGGGATCGTCTGATCGTTCGTTGACCGCCATCGACAGAGCCCAGGGCGGCGGTGAGCCGCGGCGCCGGGTCCGGATCTTCCAGGACCTGATGCGGCGGCGTGTGCGGCACATCCTCCTCGCGTCGAGCCTGTACGACTCCTTCATCCTCAGCGAAGACGGCCATATCAACGAGACGCTGCTGCGTCAGTACGTCGATCTGAATCTGCACGAGAACCCGGACCTGATCCGGGTCGGCAACGGGGCGGACGCGCTCTCCATGGCGATGGAGGGCGACCGCTTCGACATGATCATCACCAGCCTGCAGCTGGGCGACATGAACGCCCTGGAGCTGGCGCGGCGCATCAAGGACGCTGGCCTCGACACCCCCGTCGTCCTCCTGGCCTACAACCATCGCGACCTGACCGAGTTCCTCAGCCGTCACGGCCGCGGCGCGCTCGATCGGATCTTCCTGTGGCAGGGGGATGCGCGCATCCTCCTGGCGATGGTGAAGGACCAGGAGGATCGGATGAACGCGCCCCGCGACACGGGAGACATGGGCGTGCCGGCGATCCTGGTGGTCGAGGACAACATCCGCTTCTACTCGTCCTTCCTGCCGGTCATCTATGCGGAGCTCATGAACTACTCGCAGCGGCTGATCTCGGAGGGGCTGAACGTCTCCCAGAAGCTGCTGCGCATGCGGGCGCGACCGAAGCTGCTGCTGTGCGAGTCGTTCGAGGAGGCGTGGGACTACTTCACGCGCTACGAGCCGAACGTCCTCGGAATCCTGTCGGACTTCGAGTTCCCCCACGGCGGGAAGATCGAGCGGCGGGCGGGAGTCGACCTGGTCTGCCGGATCCACAAGGAGCGTCCCGACATCCCGATCGTGATGCAGTCGAGCATCCCGGAGAACGAGATCGTGGCCGCCGGGCTGGGCGTGTCGTTCCTGCTCAAGGGCTCGCCGCTGCTGATGCATCGCCTGCGCGATCTGCTGCTTGATCGCTTCGGATTCGGTGACTTCGTCTTCCGCGGCGCGGACGGACGCGAGATCGCGCGGGCCTCCGATCTCGCCGGGCTGGTGGACCGCCTGCGGACGGTGCCCGAGGAGAGCCTGGCCTACCACGGCGAGCGCAACCACTTTTCCCTCTGGCTGAAGGCGCGCACCGAGTTCACGCTCGCGGAGCGGTTGCGCCCGCGCAAGGTCTCCGAGTACGCCACCCTCGAGGATCTCCGTTCGGATCTGGTCCATTCAATCGACGCCTACCGCCGGGCGCGCGACCGGGCGGTCCTCGCCGACTTCGACCGGACCCGCGACGACGACTCGATCGGCATGTCGCGGATCGGCGCCGGATCGGTGGGTGGCAAGGCGCGCGGGCTCGCGTTCGTCAACCGGCTGCTGCTCGAGTCCGACGTCGCCTCGCGGTATCAGGCGGTGCGCATCGAGGTCCCGTCGGCCGTGGTCCTGGGGACCGACCTGTTCGATCGGTTCGTCGAGAAGAACCGGCTGGACGATTTCGCGCTCTCCTCCACCTCCGAGGAGGAGATCCGCAGCCGTTTCGCGGCGTCCCCCTTCCCGGCGCAGGTGATACGCGATCTGCGCGCCTTCCTGCGCCGCACCACCTATCCGCTGGCGGTTCGCTCCTCGGGGCTCCTGGAGGATTCGCCCAGCCAGCCGCTGGCCGGCGTCTACCGCACCGTGATGGTGCCCAACCGGGGCGCGCTCGACCGGCGTCTCGCCGATCTGGTCGCCGCGATCAAGTGCGTCTACGCCTCCACCTTCTCCGCGCAGGCCAAGGCGTTCGTGAGAATGACGCCGTTCCGCCTCGAGCAGGAGAAGATGGCGGTCATCATCCAGCGCATCGTCGGCACGGCGCACGGCGACCGCTTCTATCCCGATGTGTCGGGCGTGGCTCGCTCGCACAACGTCTACCCGACGCCTCCGATGAAACCCGAGGACGGCATCGCCTCGGTGGCGCTGGGGTTCGGCCGCGCCGTCGTCGAGGGGAGCGCCGGTCTGCGGTTCTGCCCCCGTTACCCGCGTCACCTGCCGGCGTTCTCTTCGGTCGAGGACTCCCTGAAGAGCTCGCAGAGGGAGTTCTTCGCGCTCGATCTGTCGCGCCGCGCGCCGCAGATCGGCCCCGAGGGCGCGGAGCTGACCAGCTTCGGTCTGGGCGAGGCGGAGACGGACGGGACCCTAGCGGCGGTCGGGTCGACGTTCTCACCGGAGAATCACACCATCACCGACGGGTTGTCGCGGCCGGGCGTGCGGCTGGTGAGCTTCGCTCCGATCCTGAAACACGATGTCTTTCCGCTGGCGGAGATCCTCGCCCTGCTTCTCGACATCGGGCGCGAGGGGACCGGCGGAGACGTCGAGATCGAGTTCGCGCTCAACCTGTCGGTCCCGGCGGGCGAGCCGCCCGTGTTCGGTTTCCTGCAGATGCGGCCGCTGGCGATGACGGCCGGCCTGGAGTCGCTGCGGATCGACGATCTGCCGGACGAGGCGCTCATCTGCCGCAGCCGATCGGTCCTCGGTCACGGCCGTCTGACAGGGCTGCGCGACCTGGTGGTCGTCGACATCGACCGCTTCGACAGGATGAAGAGCGTCGACGCGGCGGCGCAGGTGGCGCGCCTCAACGACCGGCTCCAGGCCGACGGCGCCCCCTACGTCCTGATCGGCGTCGGACGTTGGGGCTCGCTCGACCGACACCTCGGGATCCCGATCACCTGGAACCAGATCGCCGGCGCGCGCGTCATCGTCGAGTCGGGGTTCAAGGATCTGCACGTCACGCCTTCGCAGGGGACGCACTTCTTCCAGAACCTCACCTCGCTGAACATCGGCTACTTCACGGTGAATCCGCAGGCGGGCGAAGGGTTCGTCGACTGGGAGTGGCTGGCCGCGCAACCGGCCGCCGAGGATGCGGGCATGGTGCGCCACCTCCGTCTGGACGAGCCGATCGTGGTGGCCATGAGCGGCAAGACCGGCGAGGGGATCATCGTGAAACCGGGCCGCTGAGCCGGCCGCGCGCTACCCGGCTTTGATCACTCCGCAGGCGGCGCGGGCTCCGGCGTTGCCGGTCGGCTGGGTGGTCATGTCGTCCTTGCCGGCGTGGACGATGAAGCCGCGACCGACGATCGAGTCGGGACCGGAGAGCGACAGGAACGGGAAGATCTGGTCCAGGTGCGCCTTGCCGTCGTCGCCCGCCGTGATGTTCCCCAGATCGCCCGCGTGATGCTTCTCCGCGTCCGGCGCGCCGTGCGGCGTGCCGCCCGGATTGAAATGACCGCCCGCGGACGTCGCATCGGGCGCCGAGCAATCCCCCTTGTCGTGCACGTGGAACCCATGCGCTCCCGGCGTCAGGCCGGAGAGATCTGCCACGACGCGCACGCCGCCCGGCGCCGCGGTGAAGGTGATGGTGCCACGGACCTGGCTGCCCTGCGTCGGCTCGAGGACGACGGAGGCCGCGTTCTTGGCCGCAGCCGGGGCCGGGGCGGCGGGGGCCGCCGCCTTGGATTCGCCGCCCGCGACGGCGAGACCTGCCACCGCGAGCGCCGCGAGAGAGATCAACCCGATTGTCGGAACTGGACGCTGCCTCATGATCGAATCCTCCTCTGGTCCCGGTGGAATGGCGCGGGAAGGGTACCACGGGGCAGGCGGCAGTTCATCCCGTGTACGAACTTGTGCCGGCGTTCGGTTTGCGATCAGCGATGGGGCGCTCGCCGTCCCGCGGCGTCACTGTCACGTCGAAGATCGCGCCCCGGCGGAGCGGCGATGACGGGGCCCTGGACAGCGCCGCGCCGCGGCGCGCGCCCGCGACGCCGCGCCGTCGATGACGCGAACGTAATCGGGGTGACGCGGCGGTCGGGACGCCTATCTTTGACTCGTGACCGACGACGAGGTGACCATGGAATCCCGAATCAGGACCGTCGCGTACGTGACCCTTCCCGCCCTCGCACTGGCCCTGAGCCTGGCCGGCTGCGCCAAGGATCCCGTTCAGCAGCTCTCGGATCCGGCCGTGCGCGCGCGGATCGTCGAGACGCTCGCTTCGGAGCCCGCGATGCGCCAGGAGCTGGTCGATCGCCTGGTCGGCGCACCGGCCACCCGGGCGGAGGTGATCGATCGCGTCCTCAAGGACGAGACCTCCGCGGGCGATCTCGTGCAGCGGATCCTGGCCGCCGACCGCGGCAAGGCGCTGGTGGTGAGCAAGGTGACCGCCGACGCCGGGGGCGCGAAGTCGTTCATCAAGATGCTGATGCTGACCGGTGTGATGGGCACCGTCATCACCCAGAAGCAGGCGGACGCCTATGGTCTCGGCGACGCCTACGCCTACGGCAACCGCAAGCGCACCATGACCGACCTCAAGAAGATCGGCGCGGTCATCGATACCTGGTCGCGGACCCACGAAGGACACTACCCCGAGTGCTACGACTTCGCCGACCTGTCGACCTGTCTCGCCCGCCGGCTGCCGGCGAAGAGCCTCGACGGTCTGCCCCAGCGCGACGCGTGGGGAGGGCCCATCCAGTACCGCAGCGATCGCGAGGGGAATGAATACACCCTCCTGTCGTACGCCACGGACGGCCGCTGGGACGGGCTCGGCAAGGTGGGACCGACCGACGGGTTTGACTGCGACATCGTCTTCTCGAACGCCGGGTTCATCCAGTGGCCCGGATCCATCCGCCGCGAGGACGTTCCCTGAAGCGGCTTTCGGTCTAATCTAGCGCCGTCGTCGGACCCCGCGGCGCGGGGATCGCGGAGGACGGTGCACGGGACCGATTTTCTTCTGGCCGGGATCGCGGCCCTGGCGGCCGGGCTGGTGAACGCGCTGGCGGGGGGCGGGACCCTGCTCACTTTCCCGGTTCTGGTCGCCCTTGGTCTTCCCGCCGTCGCCGCCAACGTCACCAGCACCGTCGCCCTGAGTCCGGGATACCTCGGCGCGGCGTTCGCCCAATCGCGGGCCCTCGACGACCAGCGTCAGCGGCTGCGGATCCTGCTCCCGGCCGGCGCTCTCGGGGGGCTCGCGGGCGGCGTCCTTCTCCTGGGTTCGGGAGAGCGGCTGTTTCGCCCCCTCGTCCCGTTCCTTCTCTTGATCGCCGTCGGGCTGCTGGCCGCGCAGGAGCCGCTGCGACGGCTCGTCGCCCGCCGCGCCGGCTCCCCGGGGCGCGCCGGCAACGCCGGTCCGGGCGCCGCTCTGCTGATCGGTCTGGCCGCGATCTACGGCGGCTATTTCGGGGCCGGCGTGAGCGTCGTGGTCCTCGCGGCGCTGGCGCTCACGCTCGACGACTCGTTCGTCCGGCTCAACGCGCTCAAGCAGGCGATCGCGCTGGCCGTCAACCTGGCGGCGGCCATCTTCTTTGTATTCTCGAACGAGGTCGTCTGGCCGGCGGCGGTCGTGATGGCCGGCGCGGCTCTCTTAGGCGGCGCCCTGGGCGGCCGGCTGGCCGGGGTCATCCCGCCCGCCGTCCTGCGCTGGAGCGTGGTGGCCTGCGGGACGGCGGCCGCCGTCATCTATGCCGCCCGCGACGGGGTCCCGCGGTGAATCCGGCGATCCTGTTCGAGGACGACGACCTGATGGCGGTCGACAAGCCCGAGGGGCTGGCGGTGATTCCGGAGCGAGCTCGCACCGCGCCCTGCCTCATGGAGATCCTCGCCGCGCGCGATCCGGCGGCCCGCCTGTTCGTGGTGCATCGCATCGACAAGGACGTCTCCGGGGTTCTCCTCGTGGCCAAGTCGGCGGACGTCCACCGGCAGCTCAACCGGTTGTTCGAGACGCGCCAGGTGCGCAAGACCTACGTCGGCGTCCTGCACGGCCTCCTCGCCGCGCCGAGCGGCCGCATCACGGCTCCGATCCGCCAGTTCGGTTCGAGCCGGATGGGCGTCGACCTGCGCCGCGGCAAGCCCTGCCTGACCTTCTACCGGGTGACCGAGCGGATCGGGGCGTTCTCGCACGTGGTGATCCACCCGGTCACCGGGCGTCGGCACCAGATCCGCGTCCACTTCTACCATCTCGGTCATCCGATCGTCGGCGACCCCAGATACGGCGATCCGGAGACGCAGCGCTCCTTCCCCCGGCTGCTCCTGCACGCCCGCTCGATCTCATTTCGGCTCGGAACCGGCCGGACGATCCGGATCACCGCGCCGCTGCCGGCGTCGTTTACGGGGCTGGCGACCCTGCTGGCCCGGAATGGGCGCGGCGGCGCAAGGCGGAAGGCGGGATCGCCCCGTTCGCCGGAAACCTGACCGCATGAGGATGCGTCCGGCCGCGACCGTGCGCTGCCGCTCTTTGGCCGCGGGGGAGACGCGCTCCGTGGCCGCCCTGGCGCGCCGCGTCTTCAATGCCTCTGTGGCTCCTGGAAGCTCGATCGCGGGGCGGCGCGCCTTCCTCGCCTACGCGCGCCCGGTCCGGATCCGCGAGCGGCTCGAGCGCGGCCACCGCGTCCTGGTGGCGGAGATGGAGAGCCGGCTGGCGGGGATGATCGAGGTGCGCGACGAGACGCACATCGCCATGTTGTTCGTCGAGAGCGGCGTGCAGCGGCGCGGCGTCGCCCGCGCCTTGATCGCCGCCGCCTTCGCGGGCAAGCGGACAGGCGGCCGCGCCGGAACGGCCCGCGGCGCGATCACGGTGAATGCGACGCCGGGCTCGATCGCGGCCTACCTCCGGCTCGGCTTCCGGGTCGTGGGCGCGGAGCGTGATTCGGACGGGCTGCCGGTCGTGCCGATGGCGTGCCCCCGGAGCGGGCTCCTCCTGCCGGCGCCGACGCGGTAATATCCTGCCGGCCGGGCCGGCGGTGACCTGCGGCCTCGCGGGAGGGGGAGCTTGGAGCTGTCAAAAGTCATCCGTGGCGCCCGCCGCCTGGCGCGTCCCTATCGCGTCGACGAAGGCGAGAGATTCCGCTTGAAGGACTTCCATCCCGGCGACACGGGCGATCTGGAGGCCGAGGACAAGCCGCGCGCCCGCGAGGCGCTGCAGTCGGGGGTCCAGGCGCTGGCCGAGCTGCAGGACGTCCTCTACGCTCAGGATCGATGGGCCGTGCTGCTGGTGTTCCAGGCGATGGACGCGGCGGGGAAGGACGGCGCCATCAAGCACGTCATGTCCGGGGTCAATCCTCAGGGCTGCCAGGTGGCGTCGTTCAAGTCGCCTTCGGCGCAGGACCTCGACCACGACTACATGTGGCGCTGTCAGAAGGAGCTCCCGGAGCGCGGCCGGATCGGCATCTTCAACCGCTCGTACTACGAGGAGGTGCTGGTCGTGCGGGTCCATCCCGAAATCCTCGAGAAACAGAGGATTCCGCCCGAGTGTCTCGGCGACGATCTCTGGAAGAAGAGATTCAAGGACATCCGCTCGTTCGAGCGGTACCTCGGGCACAACGGCGTGGTGATTCGGAAGTTCTTCCTGCACCTGTCCCGCAAGGAACAGAAGAAACGGTTCCTCGCCCGCATCGATGACCCAGCCAAGAACTGGAAATTTTCCAGCGCGGACGCCGCCGAGCGCCGGTGCTGGAAGGACTACATGGGCGCCTACGAGGAGATGATCCGCAACACCGCCACCGGTAACGCTCCCTGGTACGTCGTGCCAGCGGACAACAAATGGTATACGCGGCTGATCGTTGCGTCGGTCGTGGTCGACACGCTCGCATCGCTCAATCTGCGCTACCCCAAGGTGGGCGCCGACAAGCGCCGCGAGCTCGCCGCCGCGCGGAAGGCCCTCCTCGCAGAGGGTTAGGGGACCGGACTTGGAATTCTGGTACGACTTCGCCAGCACCTACTCCTACCCGGCGGCCATGAGAATCGAAGAACTCGCCGGGCAGGCCGGCGTCGCGATCGAGTGGAGGCCGTTCCTGCTGGGCCCGCTCTTCCAGCGCCAGGGCTGGAACGATTCCCCGTTCAACATCTACCCGGCGCGCGGCCGCTACATGTGGCGCGATCTCGAGCGCATCTGCGCCCGGAACGGCTTGCCGTTCCGGCGACCCACCGGCTTTCCGCGCCACTCGGTGCTGGCGGCGCGTGTCGCCTCGCTCGACGAGACCGGGGCCGTGCTGCCGGCCCTGACGCGCGCCCTGTTCCGCGCCAATTTCGCGGAGGATCGCGACATCGGCGTGCCGGAGGTGGTCGGCCAGGTGCTCGCCGAGCTCCGCAGGGAGGCGCCCGGCCTGCCGGACCCGGCGCGCCTGCTGGCGCGCGCGGTCGAGCCCGGGAACAAGGAGCGGCTGCGTGCGCGCACCGAGGAGGCCTGGGAGGCGGGTCTCTTCGGGGCCCCCAGTTTCGTCGTCGACGGCGAGCTGTTCTGGGGCCAGGACCGCCTCGAGGAAGCGTTCGCGTGGACGCGCGGCGATCGCCCCGTCGCCGCGGGGGGGCGCTGACATGCGGATCCGGGCCATGACCGACCACGACGTCGCGGCGGTGGCGGCGTTGTCGGGGCAGCTCGGTTACCCCGTCGCCGCCGACCGGATGGCGGCGCGCTTCCAGGACCTGGTCCGCGACGCCGACGCGGCGATCCTGGTGGCCGAGGAGGCCGGCCGCGGTCTGGCCGGCTGGATCCACGTCTGCGGCCGCAGGATGCTGGAGACCGACGCCTGCGCGGAGATCGCCGGGCTCGTGGTTGACGCCATATTCCGACGGCAGGGGGTGGGCCGGCGCCTCGTTGAGGCGGCCGAGAGCTGGGCTCGTGAACGCGGCTATGCCCGCCTGCGGGTGCGATCCAACGTCACGCGGGACGTGGCGCACGCCTTCTATCCCGGCCTCGGATTCAACAAGGTCAAGAGCCAGCACGTCTATGAGCGCGTGGTCGACGCGGGCATCCCTGCCCGATCGGCGCGCGCCAAGAGAGAGTAGGATGCGCGAGGCGCGATGACATCGGCGGCAAGGAGTGTGCTGGTTTTCGGGCTCTACCTGCTGGCGCTGGGTGGCGGCCTGCTGGCCGCTCCCGACGCGATGCTCGCGCTGTTTGGCCGTCCCCCTGCGACCGACCCCTGGCTGCGGGTGGTGGGATTGGTCGTGATTGTCGTGGGACTCTACTATGTGTCCGCCGCGCGGTCGGGCGTCGTGGCGTTCTTCCGGTGGACGACCTGGGGCCGGCCGCTGGCCGGGGGCGCGCTGCTCATCATGATAGGCGCCGGTCTCCTGCCGCGATTCACGGCGCTGCTCGCCGTTCTGGACTTCGCCGGAGCGGTCTGGACGGCGGTCGCGCTGCGCGGGACGGATCGCGCGGCTGAATGAAACGGGGTATCCTGACGCGGGTGAAGGCGGTTCCGAGGGAACGTTATCGAGAGGAGGGGGCATGATCCGGCTGCGTGACAAAGACTCGGGTGTGGTCGTCGGTACGATCACCGAGGAGCAGCTGAAGTTCCTTGAGGACCAGCTCGAGGAGGAGAGCGCCGGCGACACCGACTACTACATCAACGCCGCGACGCTCGACATGTTCGAGGAGGAAGGAGCCGACAAGCCCCTGCTCGACCTCTTGCGCGGCGCCCTGGGTGACCGCGACGACATGGAGATCGAGTGGTTACGAGAATGAAGGTTGCGCCGCTTTCAAAGCTGAACAGGGTCTGAACGGGGAGCGGCTTCGGACGGGCGGGGTCCCCGCCGTGTGGTACCATCCAAATGCCCCGTCGGCGCGCCATCCGGCGTCCCGCACTCCGCGCGCAGGGCCCCCGGACGCGACGCGGCGCGGGGTCGAAGGAGGCCCACCATGCTCCCGCGCACGAGTTCACGATTCAGCGCACGAACACTCCTGACGACCACGATTCTCACCCTGGCTCTGTGCGGGGGTGTTTCCGCCGCCGATCCGGGGTGGCCGCGGGCCATCAATGCCCCCGACGGTAAGATCGTCGTCTACGAGCCGCAAATCGAGTCGCTCGACGGCAATCTCCTCAAGGGGCGCGGCGCCGTCTCGCTCACTCCCAAGGGAAAAACCGAGCCGGTGTTCGGCGCCATCTGGTTTGAATCGCGCATCGAGATTGATCGCGACTCGCGCACCGTCGACGTCCTGGAGATGAAGATCCCGCGCGTCCGATTCCCGAACTCGACCGATGCGGATTCGGCCCGCTACTCGGACATCATCACCCGCGAGGCGAAGAACTGGGATCTCAACCTCAGCCTCGACAGGATGATCGCCGGCCTGAACGCCGCGAAGCGGGAGCACGAGCAGGCGGAAGACCTCAACATGCAGCCGCCGGATGTCCTGTTCGAGACCCAGCCGGCCTTGCTGGTCTCGTTCGACGGCGATCCCAAGCTCATTCCGGTGCACGACAGCGAGCTCAAGCGCGTCGTCAACACGCCCTATTTCATGGTCCAGGACCCGGCCAGCGACGCCTTCTACCTCAATGGCGCGGATCACTGGTTCACCGCGGCGAAGCCGCTGGGGCCCTGGAAGCCGATCACGGCGGCGCCCCCCGAGGTCAGCCGGTTGTACGACCAGACCACCGCGAAGCCGGGTCCTGAAGGAGCCTCGGGGGCCGGAAAGACGGCGACGGCGGGGGGCGGCACCTCCGGCGGGCGGATCCCGAAGATCATCGTCACGAAGGACCCCACGGAGTTGATCGTGTCCGACGGGAAGCCGCAGTTCGCGCCGATCGCGGACGGCAACCTTCTCTACATGAGCAACACCGACAGCGACGTCATCATGGAGGTCGCGACCCAGAAGTATTACGTCCTGTTGTCGGGCCGATGGTTTCGCTCCGGATCGATGGAAGGTCCGTGGGAGTTCGTGCGGCCGGACGCCCTTCCGGACGAGTTCGCCAAGATTCCCGCCGCGTCCGACAGAGGAGACGTCCTGGCGCACGTCGCCGGCACGCCACAGGCCGAGGACGCCGTCGCCGACGCGGCGGTCCCGCAGACCGCCGCGGTGCGCCGCAGCGAAGCAACCCTGAGCGTGGAGTACGACGGCGATCCAAAATTCAAGCGGATCGCGGGCACAGAGGTGGAGTACGCCGTCAATACCGCGTCCCAGGTCCTGAGGATCAGGGGGAAGTTCTACGCCTGCGACCAGGCGGTCTGGTTCGTGGCCGATTCCCCGGACGGGCCCTGGACGGTCTGTGACCAGGTGCCGGACGAGGTCCAGCAGATCCCGCCCGACTCGCCGGTCTACAACGTGAAGTACGTCTACGTCTACGATCACACACCGGACACGGTCTACGTCGGATACCTGCCGCCTTATGTCGGCAACTACCCGTACTACGGAACGGTCGTCTGGGGGACCGGCTGGTCTTACCCGGGCTGGTGGGGCAGCGTCTATTACCCCTGCCCCGTGACCTACGGCTTCCACGCGCACTACAACTCCTACTTCGGTTGGGGCTTCGGATTCGGGTTCGGCTGGTCGTGGGGTCCGTTCTACGCCTCGTTCGGCTCCTGGGGATATCCGGGATGGTGGGGCCCGGTGGGTTGGGCTCCGTACTATCGGCCCTATGGGTACCCGATCTACTACCCGACGCCCTACTGTCACCACGGCGTCTACTACCCCGGCACGACCCGGGTGGTGCGCACTGAGCCATACGGCACGAATCAGAACCTCTACCGGGGCACCGGCAACAATGGCCGCGTAGCTTCGACGAGGGACAAAGGGCCCCGGCCGAACGCACCGGTCGCCCGCGGCGTCCCGAACAACGTCTATGCGGGCTCCGATGGCAATATCTACCGTCGGACCCAGAACGGGTGGCAGACGCGCAACCCGCGCGGGTGGACCAAGACGCCCCCGGGTGAAGCCGGGGGCACGGGCGTGGCGAGGACCGCCCCGGCGCCGCATCCCACGACCCATCCGATTCCGGGAACACCCACGACGAGTGGGAGGCCGGTCGGTTCCACCCGGCCAGGTCCGCCGCCTGGACAGAATCCCTCCCAGTCGCTCGATCGTGACTACCAGGCGCGGCAGCGTGGTGACATGAGCACTCGTCAGTACTGGAGCGGCGGCAGCCGTCCATCGGTGCCGCCTCCTCATGGGGGCGTGATGCCGCCCCGCGGCAGTGGCGCTTCGCCCTATGGCGGAGGGCATGGAGCCGCCCCGCCCCGCGGGGGCGGCTCGGGCGGTGGTGCGCCGCACGCTGGCTCAGGCGGCGGTAGCCATCCTTCGGGCGGCGCCCCGCGCGGCGCCGGTGGCTCGCATGGAGGCAGTGGAGGATCCCACGGGGGCGGACATCCGCATCGCTAGCATCGACACGGTCTCCGGGTCCTGAGCGTGGGACGCGGCCTTCCGGCCGTCGCGCTGGGCGTTGTCCTGGCGATGGCGATCACCGGATGCCTCCACTCCGACATCTCTCTCTCTTCGAGCGGCCCCGCGCCCCCCGCCGCGACCGGCCGGACGCCAACCGCGGGCCAGGATGCGGGTTCGGCCAAGGAACCGCAGTCGGGTCCCCAGGCGGCGGAACAGAGCGCCATCCCGGTCCACCTCGTTCCGCGCGCCAGCGAATCGCTGATCTTCTACTTCGACGAAGTGGCGGGGCAGTTGTCCGAGAGCGCAGTCGTCGAAGACGTGCGGCGCGACCTTCCGGCGATCGACGCGGCCCTGGCCAGCCTCGACGCGCAGCGGATCAGACCGGAAGCCGACGGCAGCCACCGCGCGAACGTCAACGACCAGCGTCAGGAATACCTCCGACTGGACGAGAGGCTGGCCGGGCTCGAGACCCGTCTCGAGAAACGCGCCGACGAGGTCTCGAGCCGGCTCGAGGAATGGGACGGGTTCGCGGGGCTCTGGTCCCGGACCGAGACGCAGGCCGACGCCCAGGGGGCGCCGGACGAGATCCGGGCCCGCATCGCCCAGGTTCGCGCGCGAATCGACAGTGCGGGCGAAACCGTCCGATCGCGACAGGCCGCGCTTCTTGGCCTGCTGGTGGAAGTCTCAGGGCGCAGAATGGCGGTGGCGTCCTCGGTCCGCGACCTGGATGCGATTCTCAAAGCCGACCAGGACCGTCTGTTCGTCGTTGAAAGCGCGCCGCTCCTCGCAGCCCTGCGCCATCCGCAGCACCAGGTCGGTCTCATCGGCGAGGCGGTCGAATCCTGGCGTGACAACGCCCACGCCTTCGCGCGATTCGGAGCGGAATCGCACCAGCGGCTGCTCGTGCAGGCGCTCCTTCTGATCGTGCTGCTGATCCTGTTCTCGATGCTCGGTCCTGTCGTGCGCCGGCGCGCCCGGGAGGACGACTCGCTGGCGCTGACCGCCTGGATCCTGGGACGTCCGATCGCCGCCGCCGCCCTGATCACTCTCATCCTGACCTTCTGGATTCATCCCCTGGCGCCGCGCTCCGTCTTCCGGGCGGCGACGCTGCTGATGGCGGCGCCGATCCTGAGGCTCCTGCCGGGACTGATGCAGGCCCGGTTCTACCGGCCGATGCGGGCGCTGGCGGTGCTGTATGTCCTCGATCGCTCGATCGCGTTCGCCTCGCCGCACTCGCTCCTGCTACGGGTCCTGATGCTGATCGTCTCCGCGGCGACGGCGATCGCCCTTCTGTGGCAGCTGCGGCCGAACGGAATCCTGGGCCGCCTGGAGGGGCGCGGGGGGCGATGGGGACGGCTGGGCGGCTGGGCGGCGCTGCTTCTCCTCGCGGCCTCGGTGGTGGCGAATGTCGCCGGCAACGTCACGCTCGCCGCGCTCGTGAGCCGTGGCGTCCTCATGGGGACGTACGCGGGCATCGCGTTCTACGCCGCGGCCCGCATTCTGGAGAGTTTCTGGATCGCGCTGCTGTCCACGCCCGGCGCCCGCGGCTGGCGGGTCGTGAGCTCGCACGGACCGATGCTGAGGCAACGCGGCGCGCGCGTCCTGGGCCTGATCGCCGTCGTGGTCTGGGGGACGGTGGTGCTGCGCATCTTCAACCTGTGGGACGCGCTAGCCGCGGGATTCACCTCGCTCCTCGCGACCCCGTGGACGCTCGGTGACGTGACCGTCTCGTTGGGCAGCGTCCTCCTGTTCCTCACCACCGTCGCCGTCGCGATCCTCCTCGCGCACCTGATCCGGTTCTTCCTCAACGAGGGGGTCCTGCCACACGTGAGCCTGCCGCGCGGCGTCCCGGCGGCGATCTCGGTCAGCGCGCAATACGTGGTCCTTGGTGTCGGCCTGATCCTCGCGATCACGGCATCGGGCATGGCGATGGATCGATTCACCTTCCTCGTCGGCGCGCTCGGAGTCGGCATCGGGTTCGGGCTGCAGAACGTGGTCAACAACTTCGTCTCGGGGCTCATCCTCCTCTATGAGCGGCCGGTCCAGGTGGGGGACATCGTCGAGGTCGGGAGTCTCCTGGGCGAGGTGCGCCGCATCGGGGTGCGCTCCAGCACGGTGCGCACCTACGACGGAGCCGAGGTGATCGTTCCGAACGCCTCGCTGATCTCGCAGGAGGTGGTGAACTGGACCCTCTCCGACCGCACGCGGCGGATCGAGATTCCGGTGGGCGTCGCGTACGGGACCGAGCCCGCTCGCGTCCTCGACCTCCTGCTCACCACGGTGAAGGACCAGCGCGGCGTGCTCCAGTCGCCGCAGGCGGTGGCGCTGTTCCAGGGATTCGGCGACAGCTCGCTCGATTTCGTGGTCCGCTTCTGGACCGCGGAGTTCGATCGCTGGAGCCAGGTGAGCAGCGACGTCCGCGAAGCGCTCTATGCGGCGATCCGGTCCGCCGGGATCGAGATCCCCTTCCCGCAGCGCGATCTCCACCTGCGCACCGGATCGGTCGAGGCGCAACCGCGGGTCTGATTCTGGCCGACTCCGCCTCGGATCCCGCCCCGCCCTCCGGGTCGATCCACCGGATTGGCTCTCCCACCTTGTCAGTGAGCGCCGCGCTGTGCTGAAATCGACGCCGTCATGCCTCTCCATCCGCTCGCCGGGAAGCCGGCGCCGCCCGAGATCCTGATCGACCCGCAACAGCTCGCGAGCGAGTATTACGCCCGTCTCCCCGACCTGTCCGACCCCGAGCAGGCCGTCGTGTTCGGCACCAGCGGCCACCGCGGCTCGCCGCTTCGGGGCTCCTTCACCGAAGCGCACATCCTGGCGATGACGCAGGCCATCTGCGACTGGCGTCGCGGTCAGGGGATCGACGGGCCGCTCTACATGGGGAAGGACACGCACGCGGTGTCGGGCCCCGCGGAGCGCACCGCTCTCGAAGTGCTGGCGGCGAACGGCGTCGCGACCGTGATTCAGAAGGACGACGGCGCCACCCCGACGCCGGCGATCTCGCGCGTGATCCTGGCCCACAACCGGCGCCGCACTCGCGGCCTCGCCGACGGCATCGTCGTGACCCCGTCGCACAACCCACCCGCCGACGGCGGCTTCAAGTACAACCCGCCCAACGGCGGACCCGCGGACACCGACGTCACCGGCTGGATCCAGGAGCGCGCCAACGCCCTGCTGCGCGCCGGCAACTCGGAGGTCCGCCGCGTGCCGTACGCCGCGGCGCGGCGGGCCGCGACCACGCGCGCCGAGGATCTCGTCCTGCCGTACGTGAGCGATCTGCGCCACGTCCTCGACATGGACGCCATCCGCGCCGCGGGCGTGCGCATCGGAGTGGACCCTCTGGGAGGCGCCGCGGTCGATTACTGGGACGTGGTGCGCGACGAATACGGCATCGATCTGACGGTGGTCAACCCGCGCGTCGATCCGACCTTCCGCTTCATGACCCTCGACCACGACGGCCAGATTCGCATGGACTGCTCGAGCCCCTATGCCATGACGACGCTGGTCGCGCTGAAGGATCGCTTCGACGTCGCGTTCGGCAACGACACCGACGCCGATCGGCACGGCATCGTCACGCCCGGAACGGGGCTGATGAATCCGAATCGCTATCTGGCCGTCGCGATCAGCTACCTGGGGCGGCAACGGGCGCGCTGGCCGGAGCGCGCGGTGGTCGGCAAGACGCTGGTCAGCAGCGGGCTGATCGACTGCGTGGCGCGCGAGATCGGGCGGCGGCTTTTCGAAGTGCCGGTCGGATTCAAGTGGTTCACCGCCGGCCTGCACGAAGGCACCTGCTGCTTTGGAGGCGAGGAGAGCGCCGGCGCCGCGTTCCTCAGGAGGGACGGCACGGCCTGGACGACCGACAAGGACGGGCTCCTTCTCGGGCTTCTCGCCGCCGAAATCACCGCCGTGACCGGCCGCGATCCCGGCGCCCACGAGGCCGACCTGGTGGCGCGCCACGGCGCCCCGCACTACCAGCGCATCGACGCGCCCGCCACCCCCGAGCAGAAGAACGCGCTCAAGAAGCTCACCCCCGCCGCGGTCACCGCCACCACGCTCGCCGGCGATCCGATCACGGCGCGATTGACGCGGGCGCCCGGCAACGATGCGCCGATCGGCGGTCTCAAGGTCGTCTCCGCCGGAGGGTGGTTCGCGGCCCGTCCCTCGGGGACCGAAAACGTCTACAAGCTGTACGCCGAGAGCTTCAGGAGCCGCGCCCACCTCGACGCGATCCTCGAGGAGGCCCAGGCGATGGTGGGGAGAATCCTGGGGGCGGGCCAGTAGAGGGGCGGTCGGGTCGGCGGCGACTCCGGGATCGGGGTCAGGCCCGGGGGAGCGCAGGACCATGACCGGTCGGTCCACACGGAAGTTCGCGGCGGGTGAAGCGATCGTGCTCGCGCTGGGCGCCGCGTTCGTCGTTCTGCTGAACCTGACGCCGATCCCCGAGAACGACTTCTGGATCCAGCTCAAGGTCGGCGACCTCATTCGCCAGACGGGGTCGATCCCGCGCACCATCCTTTTCGCCTGCACGGAAGCCAGGGACTTCCCGTTCGTGGCGCACGAGTGGCTGCCTTCGGTGGCCGAGAGCGCGCTGTACGCGCGCATCGGTTATCCCGGGATGATCGTCGTCAAGTGCCTCCTGGCGCTCGTCCTGTTCGCGCTCGTCCGGGGACTGGCGCGGCGCGGCGGCGGAGCGCCCTCGGTCGCGACCGGTATCGCCGCGCTGGTCATGCTGGCGATCAACTTCAGGATCCAGATGCGGCCGGAGCTCCCGGCGCTGATTCTCTTCGCTGCCACGTTGCTGGCGCTCGACCGTCTGGTCGCCGTGCCCCGCCCGGCGACGGTCGCGGCGGTGATCGGATTCGGTCTGCTCTGGGCGAACACTCATGGGTCGTTCGTCCTGGCGCCGGCGCTGCCGCTCGTCTTCCTCGCGGGGGCCGTGATCGACGATTGGGGATCGGGGGCGCCGCGCGAGGGGCCGGCGCGAAACACCCGGCTGCGCTCGCTCTGTTTCGCGCTCGTCGCCGCGAGCGTCGGCGTCGCGGCCGCCTCGCTCGTGAATCCCTTCGGTCCCGGTCTCTGGATCAAGGCGCTGGACCTCGCCCGC
>Ga0134121_10000694_pt1 | contig 36141 bp, 35 predicted proteins | sample KB301_FD_96463 | JGI IMG/M metagenome (GOLD analysis project Ga0134121, IMG submission 96463) | Terrestrial soil microbial communities without Nitrogen fertilizer from Kellogg Biological Station, Michigan, USA - KB3-0-1 | ecosystem: Environmental > Terrestrial > Soil > Unclassified ...
GAATCACATCGACAAGTGGGGCTTCAAGGTGCCGTTCGTGTGCGGCGCGACGAACCTCGGCGAGGCGCTGCGGCGGATCGGCGAGGGCGCGGCGATGATCCGCTCCAAGGGCGAGGCCGGCACCGGCGACATCGTCGAGGCGGTTCGGCACATGCGCATGATCAACGGCCAGATCCGGCGGCTGGCGTCGCTCGACGAGGCGGAGCTCGCGACGGCTGCCAAGGAGCATCAGGCGCCGCTCGACCTCGTGCGCGGCGTCGCGGAGCGCGGGAAGCTGCCCGTGGTCTTGTTCTGCGCGGGCGGGATCGCGACGCCGGCGGACGCGGCGTTGATGATGCAGCTCGGCGCGGAGGGCGTGTTCGTCGGCTCGGGCATCTTCAAGAGCGACGATCCCGAGCGCAGGGCGAAGGCGATCGTCGAGGCGACGACCCACTTCGCCGATCCGGCGCGCGTCGCCGCGGCCTCGACCGGCCTGGGGCCGGCGATGGTCAGTCTCGAGTCCTCCAAGCTCGAGCGCGAGCAACTGCTCGCCCAACGCGGCTGGTAGCGCCCGTGCGACCCGCGATCGGGGTCCTCGCCCTGCAGGGCGACTTCGCGGCGCACGCACGGATCCTGGCGGAGCTGGACGCCGTGCCGTGCGAGGTGCGCGTGCCGGCCGACCTCGAGGGACTCGACGGGCTCGTGCTCCCCGGCGGGGAGTCGACGACGATGACGCTCGGGATCGAGCGCGAGGGGCTGGCCGAGCCGCTGCGTGCGCTCGCGGCGGCCGGGACGCCGATCCTCGGCACGTGCGCCGGGATGATCATGCTCGACCGCGACCATCTCGGCCTGCTCGACGTGCGCGCCCGGCGCAACGCGTTCGGCCGCCAGGTGCGCTCGTTCGAGCTCGACCTCGACGTCGCCGGGATCGACGGCGGCCCGGTGCACGCGATCTTCATCCGCGCGCCCTGGGTGGCCGAGCACGGGGAGGCGGTCGAGGTGCTCGCGGAGGTCGACGGCCATCCGGTCGCCGTGCGCGAGGGCGGCCTCGTCTCGCTCGCGTTCCATCCCGAGCTGACGGGCGAGACGCGCTTTCACGCGCAGCTGCTGGACCGCGCCCGCTCGCGCGCGTAGGGCTCAGCCGCGCGCAGCGGTCCCGCGTCGCAGTCCGGCCAGCTGCGCGGCTTCGGTCGGGCCCATGAACGGTGCGAGCGCGCAGTACATGAGCTCCGGCAGCAGCTCGGGCAGCTGCTCGAGCCGGTCGCTGCGGATGCGCGCGGCGACGACCTCGCTCAGGCCGCCGACGATCGCCTCCGGCAGCAGCGGCGGCAACGCCGGCCGGCGCGGGGCCGCGGCGAAGCCGGGGGCGATCAAGCTGGCGAGCTCGACGCGCGCCGCGTCGCGTCGCGTCAGCGCCTCGGGACCCGCCGCGAGCACCTCGACGAACGCGATGCGCGCCTCCTGCGGACAGGCGGCGAGCGCGTGCAGCATCCATGCGAACGCCGCGCGCAGGCGCTCGGGCCACGCCTCCGCGCTGTCGTAGGCGTGGCGAACGCCGCGCAGGCCGCGCTCGAGCACGACGTCGAGCGCGGCGAGGAAGCACGACTCGCGGTCGGCGAAGAAGTCGTAGAACGTCTTGCGCGAGACGCCGGCGTACAAGATCACCGCAGTGACGGTCATGCCGGAGTACCCGTGCGTGCCGGCGACGCGGATCGCGCCGCCCAGGAGACGTGCGCGCTGCGACTGCTGGACGTAGTCGCGCGAGAGGCCGTGCCGCCCGCTCGGCAGCTGGGAGGGGGCGACGTCGACCTCCCGCTTGCTCAACGCTGGTGCCTCATCCGGCGCGCAAGCTAACACGCTCGCGTCGCGCTCGGCGTCTCGCGTTACGCCGGATCTCGCTCGATTCCAAGCAGCAGAAAGGTGTAGTGGACGAGGTTCTCGGTCAGCTCGGGCAGGGCGTGCGCCTCGCCGCGAACGATCTGCGAGTACAGCAGCTCATGGATCCCACCCGCGATCGCCTCGGCCACGACCGGCGGTGGCTCGACGGTCCGCTCGACGTGCGCACGCGTGTACTCGATGAACTGCGTGAAGCGCCGCAGCGTGGCCTCGCGGCGCGCGAGCCCGCGCGGTCCCGCGGCGAGGATCTCGACGACGGCCAGGTGCGCGTAGTCGGGCTCGGCCGCGAGCACGCCGAGCAGTGCGGCATACGCCCGCGTCAGTCCGGCCTCCCAGCTGCGCTCGGCGCGATAGGCCGCGATCGCGTGCTCGCCGCAGAGCGTCGCGATCTCGTCGTAGGCGGCGAGGAAGCAGTCCTCCTTGTCGGCGAACAACTCGTAGAACGTGCGGCGCGAGATGCGCGCGACGTTCAGCACGTCGGCGACCGACGCGGCGGCGTAGCCGCGCCGGGCGGTCGTCTGCGCCATCGCGTCGAGCAGGCGCTCGCGCTGCGAGAGCGGCATGAGCATCCGTGGCGGTCGCCCACCGCCCCCGGAGCGATCCGACCCGTTCGATCCCGTTCTCAACCGGCCCTCTTCGCGAATGACGAACGACGGTGTTTACAGTAATCGATTGACTGGGAGGAGGCCGGGCAGGCAAGGCGGGAGTGGGTCGGGCCGCGCTGCTGAATGCGCAACACTCGTTGAGCGCTATGCACGCACAGAGGAAAAAAAGCCAGATCCCACGGGAGTTTTCGAGCCTCCCGAGAACACGGTTCCTGCTGGACAGCGCCATAGGAGTCATGTAAGTTTCTCGAGCTGGCTGGCGGGTCCCGCCTACGGTCCTTGTTGGGGTGCAGCTGCGGATCGGTGGGTCGTGCCAGCGGCGACGCCGGCGCCATGCAAGCCGATGGAGAGGGGACCAGACGTGCCTCGATGCGACGTGTCGGGCATTCGACGACGGCGACAATGGTCGCCGGATGCGCGGGCGCTGGGAGTCGTCGGCGACCGCTGGATCCTGCTGATCACCCGCGAGCTCGCCTTCGGCGCGCTGCGGCTCTCGGAGCTCCAGCGCGCGTTTCCGGGCATGTCCACCGGCGCGCTCGAGCAGCGGCTGAACCGCATGGCGAGCGAGGGGCTCGTCACGCGCCACCGCTACGCGGAGGTTCCGCCGCGCGTCGAATTCGTCCTCACCGAGGCCGGCCGCGACCTGCTCACGATGCTCGAGCCGATCGTCAGATGGGCGCTGCGCTGGGCGTGGTCCGCGCCCCAGCCCGACGAGTGGGTCGACGTGACGGCGATGTTCCGTCTCGCCGGCTGCGTCGTGCATCCGCCCGCCGACCTCGACGCCGAGGTCGAGCTGATCGTCGAGGACGAGCAGGAGGTCGCGCTCGACCTCTACACGCTGCACCTGCACGGCGGGACGGCGACCGTGGCGCACAAGCCCGCGACGCGCGCCGACACGGTCATGAAGGCGACGTCGAGCGCGTGGACGCGTGCGCTCGGGCCCGAGCACGCGCTCGACGGACTGCGCGTCAGCGGCGACGCCCGGCTCGCCAACGTCTTCCTGGACAGCTTCGAGGCCGCCTCGGGGGAGCTGCGCTGACGGCGATGCGGTGGCCTTGACGCGGGGGACCGGCGCGGGGGTTGGGGGACCTCCGCGCCGCGCGTCTTAAGCTTGCGGCATGCGGATCGCGATCGCCGCCGATGAGCTGACGGGCGTCGCCGAGGCGCTGGCCGACGCGCTGCGGGCTCGCGGACACGAGCCGCTCCCCCACGGCGCTCTGGCGCCGGGCGAGCGCCCCGACTGGGCGTGGGCGAGCGAGCGCGCGGCCCGTGCCGTGCTCGTGGGGGAGGCCGAGCAGGCGGTCGTCTGCTGTTGGACCGGCACCGGCGCCGCGATCGCCGCGAACAAGGTCGCGGGCGTGCGCGCGGCGCTCTGCGCCGACGCCGCCACCGCCGCCGGCGCGCGCCGCTGGAACGACGCGAACGTGCTCGCGCTCAGCCTGCGCGCCACCTCGCGCGCCGAGCTCGACGAGATCCTCGACGCCTGGTTCGCCGCCACCCCGAGCGAGGACGCCGACGATGCGGCGAACATCGCGCACGTCGGCGAGATCGAGCGGATGTGATTCACTCGCTCTATGGCGGACGAATGCGCATACGGGCTCTGCGAGGGCGACGGGATGGTCATCGACGTGGAGGCGAACACGACGTACCGCTGCCGCTGCTGGCCTGAGCAGGTCTCGCGCCGGCGTGCGCGCCGGCTCTCGCGCGAGGTGCCGAAGCGCTTCCGGAACCTCAGCTTCGAACGCGAGCCGCTGCCGTCGATCGAGCGTGTCGCACCCCATCAGGTGCGCGAGGTGCGCCGCTATTGCGACCGCATCGGCGAGATGCTTGACCGCGGCGAGGGCATGTGGTTCCTCGGCAGTCCCGGCACGGGCAAGAGCCACCTTGCGTACCTGATCTCCCAGCACGCGCTGGCGGCCGGCCGCTCGGTCGCGATCTACACCGGTCCCCGCCTCCTCGACGAGATCCGGCGGACCTACGGCGAGGACGATGCGGGCAGCACGCTCGACCTGATCGATCGCCTCACGACCGTCGAGCTGCTCCACATCGAGGATCTCGCGGTCGCGCGGCCGACCGACTGGGTGCTCGAGCAGCTCTACAACATCATCAACGGCCGCTACGAGAACGAGCGCTCGATCGTCTTCACCTGCGACCTCACCGGCGACGACGCGGCGCCGCGGATCGAGCCCGGCGCGCTCGCCGACCACATCACGCGCCGGAACTTCTCGCGGCTGATGGAGATGTGCGGCGACCCGCTGGTGCTGATGGGAGCCGACCATCGGCTGCCCGCGGAGCCGATCGACGCCGCGGCGCGATGACCGACGCCCGCGACCTCACCGACGAGGACGATCCGCAGCGCCCGCGCACGCTCGACGAGGAGCTGCTCGACTCGCCGGTCGAGGCCGCGACGGATCCGATGCGCATCCGGCGGATGCGCCACGAGTTGGAGATGGGCTTCGCGGCGCTCGCCGACGTCGATCGCGCGGTGACGGTGTTCGGCTCGGCGCGCACGCATCCGGACGACCCCGAGTACCGCTTCGCGCTGAGCGTCGCACAGCGCCTCGGCCGGGCGGGCTTCGCGGTCATCACCGGCGGCGGCAGCGGCATCATGGCGGCGGCGAACGAGGGCGCGCGGGAGGTGGGGGCGCTGTCGATCGGGCTCGCGATCGACCTGCCGTTCAAGGAGCCGGAGAACCCGTACATCGACCGGCCGCTGCGCTTCCACTACTTCTTCACGCGCAAGGTCATGTTCGTGCGCTACGCCTCGGCGTTCGTCGTCTTCCCGGGCGGGTTCGGCACGCTGGACGAGCTGTTCGAGGCACTGACGCTGATCCAGACGCGCAAGATCCGCGGCTTCCCCGTCGTGCTCGTCGGCAGCGGCTACTGGACGCCGCTCGTCGGCTGGCTGCGCGGGACGCTGCTCGGGCAGGGCAAGATCTCACCGGAGGACATGGACCTGCTGCGCGTCGTCGACGACCCCGACGAGATCGTCACGATCGTCAGCGAAGCAACCGAGCGCCGCTCGGCCCGCCAGGCGCGCTAGGGCGCTCTATCGCCGCGCCTCGATCGCGACGATGCCGCCGAGCACGCCGTGCAGCCAGCCGAGCGCGGCCTGGCCGGCGACGAGGCGGTCGGCGTCGAGCAGGTGGTCGACGTGCTCGACTTCGAGGCCGAGCGCCCGCAGCCGTGCGACGAGCGTGGGCTCGGGGATGTGGACGCGCTCGCGCGGCAGCCCGCCGGAGACGCGCTCGGCGAAGGCGCGCGCCTGCTCACGCGCCGCGCTCGGCTGCGCGATCGCGAGCAGGCCGCCCGGCTTCAGCAGCGCGGCGGCGTGCTCGAGCGCGACGCCGGGTGCGCGCAGCCGCCCGAGCGACTGCCAGAAGACGATCGCCGCGTAGCGCCCGCCGAGCTCGGTGATCTCGGCGTCGTGCGTGCCCTCGCGGGCCGGCCGTGCGATGCCCGTCACGCGCCGGCCGGTCGCCCGCAGCGCTTCGAGCAGCAGCGAGTCGCCGCTGCCGACGTCGAGCACCGCGCCCGGCGGCGCGACGCGCTCGATCCGCAGCGCGAGCCGCCGTCGCGCGTGACGGCGCGCCGCCTCGCCGAGCGAGCACAGGCGCGCATGGCCGGGCCGTCGGCCCTGCCCGGCGGATCCGGCGATCGCCGCCGGCGCCAGCTCGTGATCGGAGGACCAGGCGGCGACGGTCGTCGCGCCGCAGTGCACGCAGCGCACGCGCCCGGCTCCACGAGGGACCGTGACGACGAGCTGCTGCTCGCACCAGGCGCACGTGGTGGCGGCACGTGTCGCGTCGGGGGACTCCGCGATCACGGGGGTGACGGTACTCGCCTCGGCGGTGCTCACGCGCCGCTTGCCAGCCGCTACGACGCGGCCGTCTGGAGGACCGCTTCGAAGCGGACGACGCCTGCGTCGTCGCGCTCGCGCACCGCGCCCTCGACGCACAGCAGGTCGAGGTGCCCGAGCACCTCCGACAGCGTCAGGAACGCCTGCGTGACGGCGACGTTGCCCCACATCCGCTGCGCGAGCTCGTGCGCGGTCGCGGGCTCCTCGCCCAGCAGCTTGAGGATCTTCGCCGCGCGCCGCTCGGTCAGCGCGAAGCGCTCGTCGATCAGCGTGCGATGGTCGGTCACCGGCTCTCCATGCCCCGAGAGCACGATGCGCGCCGGCAGCTCGCGCGTCGCCGTGAGCGAGGCGATGTAGCTGCGCAGCGCCTGCGGGCGCGCGGCCGCGTCGCCGTCGCCGTCGAGCGGCCGCGCGACGAGCGGGTTGGAGGAGATGTGCTTGATCAGATGGTCGCCGCCGAGCAGCAGCTCGCGCTCGGCGTCCCAGAAGATCGTGTCCAACGGGCTGTGGCCGGGGCGATGCAGGACGTCGAGCGTGCGGTCGCGCAGCGCCAGCTGGGAGCCGTCGGCGAGCGGCCGCGTCACGGTCGTGCCGCTGCCCCAGCCGCGGAACGCGCTCGTGACCGAGCGCAGCGCCTGGACGATCTCCTCGGGGATCCCGTGCCGCAGCATCAGCGCGACGGCGAACTCGTCGTCGAGCTCGGTCGCGCGCCGGTAGTCGCCGAGGTAGCCGGAGAGACGGTCGAGCGCGGCGACCTCGGCGCCCGAGCGGCGCTGGAGCACCTCGACGAGGCCGATGTGGTCGATGTGCTGGTGCGTGACGACGATCAGCTCCAGCTCCTCCACCGTGCGGCCATGCGCGGCGAGCGCCCGCTCGAGCTCGTCGAGCGCCTTGCCCGAGTTCGGCCCGCAGTCGACGAGCGTGAGCGGGTCGTCCTCGATCAGGTAGCAGTTGACGCGCCCGACCAGGAACGGCGTCGGAACCGGCAGGCAGTGGACGCCGGCGTGCGCCGCCTCCGCTGTGAGCGGCGAGCTCACGCGCGGATCAGCGCCAGCACTTCGTCGCGTCGCCGCTCCATGTCCGGGACGGAGACGAGCGACTCCAGGCAGAGGCGCAGCAACGGCTCGGTGTTCGACGGGCGCACGTTGAAGTGCCAGTCGTCGTAGTCGACCGAGACGCCGTCGAGATGGGAGATGCGGGCGTCGGCGTAGCGCGCCTCCAGCTCGGCGAGCTTGCCCTGCTGGTCGGCGACCTCGGTGTTGATCTCGCCCGAGATGAAGTAGCGCGCGCGCAGCGGCGCGAGCAGCTCGCTCAGCTTGGCGCCCTTGCGCGAGAGCAGCTCGAGCAGGTAGAGCGCGGGCAGCGTGCCCGAGTCGGCGTTGTAGAACTCGCTGAAGTAGTAGTGGCCGGAGACCTCGCCGCCGAAGACGGCGCCCGTCTCGCGCATCCGCACCTTGAAGAAGGCGTGCCCGACGCGGTTGACGAGCGCAGTGCCGCCCGCCGCGGCGACGGTGTCGGGCACCGCGCGGCTGGCGCGCACGTCGTAGAGGATCTGGGCGCGGGGATGCTTCTCCAGCACGACCTCGGCGAGCAGCGCGGTGAGGAAGTCGCCGTCCACGAACGCGCCCGTGTCGTCGATGAAGAAGCAGCGGTCGGCGTCGCCGTCCCACGCGATCCCGAGGTCGGCGCCCTCGGCGAGCACCCTCTCCATGATGAACGCGCGGTTCTCCGGCAGCAGCGGGTTCGGCTCGTGGTCGGGGAAGGTGCCGTCCGGCTCCCAGTACGCCGTCACGAGGTCGAGCCCGAGCTGCTCCAGCAGCGGCCCGACCATCGGGCCGGCCATCCCGTTGCCGCCGTCGACGACGACGCGCAGCGGGCGGATCGCGGCGGCGTCGACGCGCGCGAGCGCGACCGCCTGGAACGGCGCGTAGAGGTCGACCTGCTCGACGGAGCCGGTTCCGTCGGACGCCGGGATGCCGGCCTCGATCATCCGGCGGATGTCCTGAATGCCCTCGTCGCCCGAGAGCGCGAGCGCTCCCTCGCGCACGAGCTTGACGCCGGTGTACGCCTTCGGGTTGTGCGAGGCCGTGCACATCAGCCCGCCGTCGAGCGCGCGCTCCCCGACGAGCCAGTAGAGCATCTCGGTGCCGACGCGGCCGGCGTCGAGCACGGCGACGCCCTCGCGCACGAGCCCGTCGCGGTAGCGCGCCGCCAGCTCCGGGGCGCTGAGGCGCATGTCGCGTCCGAGGCCGACGCGCAGCTCGCCGACGGGCTTGCCGGCGAGGTCGGCGAGCACGTGCGCGAAGGCGCGGCCGATCAGCTCCGCGGCGTCGCCGTCGATCTGCTCGCCGGCGATCCCGCGGATGTCGTACGCCTTGAAGATGGAGGGGTCGAGCTGGGGCACCCGATGGCGGATCCTACGTACTATCTGCCCGGCATGGACCCCGCCGAGCTGAGCGTCGTGATCCTCTGCGGCGGGCGCGGGACGCGGCTGCAGGAGCACACGCAGTCGATCCCGAAGCCGCTCGTCGAGATCGGCGGGCGCCCGATCGTCTGGCACGTGATCCAGATCTACGCGGCGCAGGGCTTTCGGCGCTTCGTGCTGTGCACGGGCTATCGCGGCGAGCTGATCGAGCGCTTCGCAGCCGGCGAGCGGTGGCCCGACGGCGTCTCCGTCGCCTGCCTCGACACCGGTCTCGACACGCCGACGGGCGGGCGCGTGCGGCGAGCGGCGCTGACGCTCGACGGCAGCCCGTTCTGCGCGACGTACGGCGACGGCGTCGCCGACCTCGACCTCCACGCGCTGCTCGCCTTCCACCGCGCGCACGGGGCGCTGGCGACGATGACGGTCGTGCGGCCCGAGCTGCAGTTCGGCGTCGCCGAGCTGGGAGAGGGCGGTCGCGTCGAGGGCTTCCGCGAGAAGCCGCGCGCCGAGCAGTGGGTCAACGGCGGCTTCTTCTGCTTCGAGCCCGGCCTGCTGGACGTGCTCGAGGACGACAGCGTGCTCGAGCGCGAGCCGCTGCAGCGCCTCGCCGCCGCCGGCCAGCTGCACGCCTTCCGCCACGAGGGCTTCTGGGACTGCATGGACACGTACAAGGACGCGGTGCTCCTCAACGACCTGTGGGAACAGGATCTGGCGCCGTGGAAGGCGCGGGTGCGGGTGTGAGCCGCGCGGTCCTCGTGACCGGCGGATACGGGCTGCTCGGCTCGTGGCTCGTGCGCGCGCTCGTGCAGCGCGGCGACCGCGTGGTCGTGCTGCAGCGCGACCGCGCGCCGCGCGCTGCGGCGCTGCTCGACGACGTGCAGGACGCGCTCGCGGTCGTCCACGGCGACCTCGTCGAGCCCGGCCTGCTGGCGCGCGCGCTCGGCGAGTACGACGTCGACACCGTCTTCCACCTGGCCGCGCAGACGCTCGTCGGCACCGCGAACCGCTCGCCCCTGGCCACCTTCGAGAGCAACGTGCGCGGCACCTGGACGCTGCTTGAGGCGTGCCGTCTGCACGGTGCGCGGCGGGTCCTCGTCGCCGCCTCCGACAAGGCCTACGGCGCCAGCGCGAGCCTGCCCTACCGGGAGGACCAGCCGCTGGACCCGCGCTACCCCTACGACGTCAGCAAGGCCGCGACGGACATGATCGCGCGCTCCTATTGGCACACGTTCGCGCTGCCGGTCGCCGTCACGCGCTTCGCGAACCTCTACGGCGGCGGCGACCTCAACCGCTCGCGGCTCGTGCCGGAGGCGATCGGCGCCGCGCTCGCCGGCCGCGCGCCGGTGATCCGCTCCGACGGCAGCCCGGAGCGGGACTTCCTCTACGTCGAGGACGCGGTCGACGCCTACCTGCGGCTCGCCGACGCGCTCGACGGCGACGGCGCACGCGGGGAGGCGTTCAACGCCGGGGGCGGGGAGCCGCACGCCGTGCGCGACGTCGTCGCGCGCATCTGCGCGCTCGCGGGCACCGACGTCGAGCCGGACGTCCGCGGCAGCGGCACGCCGGCCGGGGAGATCGACCGCCAGTACGTCGACGCCTCCAAGCTCACCGCGCTCACGGGCTGGGCGCCGCGGGTCGGGCTCGACGAGGGCCTGCGGCGCACGGTCGACTGGTACCGCGCGCACCCGCAGGCCCTCGCCTGAGGCCCTCCCGGCTTACTGGGTGACGACGAGCTTGCCTTCCATGCCTGGGTGGATCGTGCAGACGTAGGAGATCGTGCCGGCCTTCGTCGGCGTGAACGAGAAGGTGGCGCCCTGACCGAAGTTGCCGGAGTCGATCTTCTCGCCGGAGGTCGAGGTGACGTTGTGATCGACGCTGTCGTCGTTGGTCCAGGTGACCTTCTGGCCGACCTTCACCGTCGTGCTCGTCGGCGCGAACTGGATGTTCTTCATCGCGATCGCGACGCCGCCGCCTCCGCCGGAGCTGCTGCCGCCGCTGGTCGCCGGCGTGCTGGTGCCGCCACCCCCGCCGCCGCTGCCGGAGCTCGAGTTGTTGCTGCTGCCGCCGCCGCAGCCGGCGAACGCAAGCGCGACAAGCGCGAGCAGCATGGGGATGAGGGACGCACGTCGCATTGCGGGTACCTGCCTTGGTCGATGGTCGTGGGGGAGTCTGCCCAATTAGACTCCAAGCCATGGCCGGTCATTCCAAGTGGGCGGGGATCAAGCACAAGAAGGCGATCGTCGACGCTCGCCGCGGCGCCCAGTTCACGAAGCTCGCACGGGCGATCACGGTCGCGGCGCGCGAGGGCGGCGGCGACCCGGACACCAACGCGGCGCTCGGCAACGCGGTGCAGAAGGCGAAGGACGCCTCGATGCCGAAGGACAACATCGAGCGCGCGATCGCGAAGGGCACCGGCGAGGGCGCCGACGCCGACGCGATCGAGGCGGTCCTCTACGAGGGCTACGGCCCCGGCGGCGTCGCGCTGCTGATCGAGGCGCTGACGGACAACCGCAACCGCACGAGCGCGGACGTGCGCCACCTGCTCTCCAAGCACGGCGGCTCGCTCGGGGAGCCGGGCTCGGTCGCCTATCTGTTCGACAAGCGCGGCGTGATCGCGGTCGACGCGACGCGCTGGAGCGAAGACGACCTGATGGTCGCGATCGACGCCGGCGCCGAGGACATCGAGCAGGACGAGGACTTCTTCGAGGTGCTGACCGAGCCGGCCGCCCTGGCGCCCGTGCGCGCGGCGCTCGAGCAGGCCGGGATCGAACCCGAGGCGGCGGAGGTGATGCAGCGTCCGAAGACGCGGGTGCCCGTCGACGAGTCCCAGGCCGGCTCGCTGCTGCGCCTGATCGAGGCGCTCGAGGACAACGACGACGTCGGCGCCGTGCACGCCAACTTCGACGTCGACGCCGCAGTGCTCGAGCGGCTTGCGGGCTGAGCCGCCCCGCGCCGCGCGCCCCCGCGCGGCCGCGCTCCTGCTCGGCGGCTGCCTCGCGCTCGCGGCGCTGAGCCTCTTGGCGCCGTCGAGCCCGAGCTACGACCCGTTCGCGTGGATCGTGTGGGGGCGGGAGCTCGTCGGTGCGGGGCAGACGTTCGGCGTCGCCGGGGGTCCGTCGTGGAAGCCGCTGCCGGTGCTGTTCACGGCGCCGTTCTCACTTGTTGGGGACGCGGCGCCCGCGCTGTGGCTGCTCGTCGCGCGGACCGGCCTGCTGCTGGCGCTCGCCGGCGGCTACCGCCTCGGCGCGCGGCTCGGCGGTCGCGGCGCCGGCCTCGTCTCCGCCGCCGCGCTGCTGCTGCTCGACGGGCTCGTCTCGCTCGCGTGGCGCGGCGCCTCGGAGCCGCTGCTGCTCGCGTGCGTGCTGTGGGCGATCGAGCGCCACATCGCCGGCCGGCGCGGCAGCGCGTTTGCGCTCGGCGTCGCCGCGGCCCTGATCCGTCCCGAGGCGTGGCCGTTCCTCGCGCTCTACGCCGCCTGGCGCTGGCGCGTGGGGCTCGCGCCGCGCGAGCGCTGGCTGCTGCTCGGCGGCCTCGCGCTCATCCCCGTGTTGTGGTTCGGCGTGCCGGCGATCGGCGGCGATCCGCTCGCGGCCAGCACGACCGCGTCGAGTCGCGCGGGCGACGGCGTCGGCGCCGGCACGGCGCTGCGCCGCGGGCTGGCGCTGGGGGTCCTGCCCGTGTGGGTGCTCGCCGCCGCCGCGCTCGCGCTGCGCCCCGGCGACCGCACGCTACGCGCGCTCGCACTCGGCGCCGCCGCCTGGCTCGCGCTCGTCGTCGCGATGACCGCCGCCGGCTACGCGGGCGTCGCGCGCTACATGCTGCCGGCTGCCGCCGTCGCCTGCGTGATCGCCGGCGTGGGGGTGACGACGCTGCTCGCGCACGCCCGTGCTCGCGGTGCGTGGCGCGTCGTGATCGCCGCCGCGATCCTCGCCGTCTGCATCGGCCCCGGGATCGAGCGCGCCGCGACGCTCGACGACCAGGTGCGCGAGGGCGTCGCGGTTGCGCATGCGCATGACGACCTGGTGCGCGCGATCGACGCGTCCGGCGGCGCGACGGCGCTGCGCGGCTGTGCGCTCGGCGGCTGGGTCGCGATCAACCACACGGCGCAGTCCGCGCTCGCGTGGGAGCTGCGCGTCCCGCTCGACCGCGTCGCGCTGACGATGCACCATCCGGGCGTGCTGGTGGGCGGTGCGCGCAGCGCTGCGACCGGCGCGCCACCCTCGCTCACGTTGCCGAACCTGCGCCGCCGCACGCTCGCCCGGGCGGGCGCCTGGCGCGTGGATGTCATCTCGGGTGCCGGCGCATCGCTCTCGCCGCGGTGCAAGCTCATGCCGCCCGGAGGGGTGTGAGCGCGCAGGCGTCCGACGCTCGACGCAGAATCCCGAACGTATGATCGTCCTCGGCATCGACCCGGGCACTGCGAGCACGGGCTATGGCGTCGTGGCACAGCGCGGCAGCCGCCTGCTCGCGCTCGACGGGGGCGTGATCGAGACGGCGGCGGGCCTGCCGCTCGAGCGCCGGCTCGCCACGATCCACACGCGCGTTGCGGAGCTGATCGACGAGCACGAGCCGGTCGCCGTCGCCGTCGAGGACCTTTACTTCGGCGCCAACGCGCGCTCGGCGCTCGCGGTCGGCCAGGCGCGCGGCGTCGTGCTGCTCGCCGCCGGCCAGCGGGGCCTGCCGTGCGCCTCCTACACGCCGCAGCAGATCAAGAGCGCGGTCTGCGGCAGCGGCCGCGCGGAGAAGGCGCAGGTGCAGCAGATGGTCCAGCGCCTGCTCGCGCTGGCCGAGCTGCCCGAGCCTGACCACGCGGCCGACGCGCTCGCGGTCGCGATCTGCCACGCGAATCGTGCCCCGCTCGCGGCCGCGGCGGCGATGGTGGGCGCATGATCGCGCTCGTGCGCGGCGAGGTCGCCGGGCGCCGCCCGTCGCCGACGAGCGGCGGGGAGGTCGTCGTCGACGTCGCCGGCGTCGGCTACCGGCTCGCGGTCTCCAACGAGACGCTGCGCCAGGTGCCCGCCGTCGGCAAGCCGGTGACGCTGCACAGCCACCTGATCGTCCGCGACGACGCGCTGCAGCTCTACGGCTTCGCGACCGAGGAGGAGCGCGATCTGTTCCTGATGCTGCTCGGCGTGCAGTCGGTCGGCCCGAAGGTCGCGCTCGCCGTGCTCTCCGGCGCCCCGCCGCGCGAGCTGCTCGCGGCGCTCGCGGCCGGCGACGTCGCGCGCTTCCAGGCGGTGCCCGGGATCGGCAAGCGCACGGCCGAGCGGATCATCGTCGAGCTGCGCGAGAAGGCCGGCGTCACGCTGCCCGACGACGCCAGCTCGGTGAGCGCGGCGACCGATCCCCGCAGCGTCGCTCGCGAGGGCCTGATCGGCCTCGGCTACAGCGTGCAGGAGGCCGAGGCGCTGCTCGACGGCGCGCCCGGCGAGACCGCGGAGGAGCTGATCGCCTCCGCGCTGCGGACGGCGCGGCGATGAGCGGGGCGGGCGGGAGCCGAATCCAGACGCCCGACGCGCTGCCCGAGGACGAGCTCGACCGCTCGCTGCGCCCGCGGCGCCTGGAGGACTTCGTCGGCCAGGAGTCGGTGCGCGAGCAGCTCGGCGTCTCGATCGCCGCCGCCGCCGCGCGCGGCGACGCGCTCGACCACGTCCTGCTCGCCGGCCCGCCCGGCCTCGGCAAGACCTCGCTCGCGCAGATCGTCGCCGCCGAGCTCGGCGTCGCCTTTGTGCAGACCGCCGGGCCGGCGCTCGAGCGCAAGGGCGACGTCGCCGCCTTCCTGACGGCGCTCGAGCCGCGCGCGGTCTTCTTCGTCGACGAGATCCATCGCCTCCCGCGCGCGCTGGAGGAGACCTTCTATCCGGCGATGGAGGACGCCCAGCTGCCGATCACCGTCGGCCAGGGCGCCGGCGCCCGCGTCGTGACGCTCGACCTGCCGCCGTTCACGCTCATCGGCGCCACGACCCGCGCCGGCCTCCTGACGACGCCGCTGCGCGACCGCTTCGGCATCCAGCACCGGCTCGAGCACTACGACCCGGAGGACCTCGGCCGCATCGTGCACCGCTCCGCGCGGCTGCTCGGGATCGAGATCGAGCCGAGCGGAGCGCACGCGATCGCGGCGCGCGCGCGCGGCACGCCGCGCGTCGCGAACCGCCTGCTCAAGCGCGTGCGCGACTACGCCGAGGTGCGGGGCGACGGCACCGTCACCGAGGCGGTCGCCGGCCACGCGCTCGACATGCTCCAGGTCGACCACGAGGGCCTGGACCGGCTCGATCGCGAGCTGCTGCGCACGCTCTGCGAGCTGTTCGGCGGCGGCCCCGTCGGGCTCTCGACGCTCGCAGTGGCGGTCGGCGAGGAGCAGGACACGGTCGAGGACGTCTACGAGCCCTACCTGCTGCAGCGCGGGCTGCTGGAGCGCACCCCGCGCGGGCGCGTCGCGACGCGCCGGGCATGGGAGCACCTCGGCTTGGAGCCCCCGGCGACCGGCGCGCAGCTGTTCGGCTGAGCACGTGCTTTAGCCGCGTTTGAGGTCGTCGGAGCACCCTGCGCGGTAGACACTCCGCGAGCACGTCGCGGCCCCTATGCTTGTCTGGGATGGCGCACCTCTTCATCTGCCCGAACTGCGGGAACCGCTCCACTGCGACCGATCGCACGGCCGGCTTCCGCCGCTCGCCGAAGGGCTGCGCGAAGTGCGGCTTCGGCTTCCTCTTCGAGCTGCTCGACGACTACTACCCGGCGCCCAACGCCGCCTTCTTCGTCTGTGACCGCGAGGGCCGGGTGATCGGCTGCGGCCGCGGCTCCTTCGAGCTGACCGGCCTCGACGACGAGCGCGTGATCGGCCGCTCGGTGCGCGACGTGCTCGGGCTCGACTTCGACGGCGAGGAGAAGGACGTCGTCGGCACCGTGCTCGAGTGGGGCGTGCGCGCGCTCGGCAAGCCGGTGACCGTCAACGCCGAGGGCGATCTGCCCGCCCGCGCGGTCGCGGACCTGTTTCCGGCTTACGACGAGGACGGTGGCCTTCTACTCGTCCTCACCCCGACGCCGGTTAAGTAGGATCGAACCGTCATGACCGATCGCCGACGCAACGGGCTCATCCTGCTCCTCGTCCTGGGGCTGCTGCTCGCGTCGGCCGTCGTGATGACGCAGCGCCCGACGCGCCTCGGGCTCGATCTCAAGGGCGGCGTCGAGCTCGTCTACCAGGGCGAGCCGACCCAGCAGGTGCCGAAGATCACGCCCGAAGCCCTCGACCGCGCCGTCGACATCATCCGCGAGCGCGTCGACCAGCTCGGCGTCGGCGAGCCGGAGATCCAGCGCGCCGGCTCCAACCAGATCTCCGTCGGGCTGCCCTCGGTCCAGAACATCGCCCGCGCCAAGCAGCAGGTCGGCACGCCCGCACAGCTCTACTTCTACGACTGGGAGGCGAACGTCCTCACGCCGCAGGGCAAGCGCGTCGCGCCGCTGCTGTCCGCGGGGGACCCGACCGCCCAGGCGATCAGCCAGCAGGGCGGCAATCCGGGCCAGGGGCTGCCGGCCTACGACGCCGTAAGACTCGCGTCGAAGCAGCCGGCGAGCACGGGCAACAGCGGCGGCTCGCGGATCGGCCCCGCCTACTACCTGTTCGACAGCCAGCACCGCTACCTCGCCGGCCCCGAGCGGCTGCGCCGCGACCTGCTGTCGGCGATCGACAAGCGCACGCTGCCGCCGAAGAGCATCGTGCTGAGCGTCCCGCAGGGCTTCGTCGTGCTGCAGGCGGCCCCCCAGGACGCCAACAGCCAGGTCCCGATCAAAGACCCGAGCGCGCGCTTCTATGTGCTGCGCGACCACGTCGCGCTCTCGGGCAAGGACATCCGCGACCCGCAGCAGGGCTTCAACCAGGGTCAGCAGCCCGACGTCGAGTTCCAGTTCACGGGCGCCGGCAAGACCGCGTTCCACAACGTCACGCGCACGATCGCGCAGCGCGGCACGCTGCTGAAGCTGCCCGGCGTGACCGTCGAACAGGCCCAGCAGCACTTCGCCGTCGCGCTCGACGGCAAGCTGATCTCCGTCGCCTCGATCGACCCGCAGCAGCTGCCCGACGGCATCGACGGCGAGAACGGCGCGATCATCGAGGGCGGCTTCACGATCCAGAGCGCGCAGGACCTCGCGAACCTGCTCAAGCTCGGCGCGCTGCCGATCGGCCTGAAGCTGATCTCCGAGTCGCAGGTCTCCGCGACGCTCGGCAAGCAGGCGCTGCACCAGGGCCTGATCGCCGGCATCGTCGGCCTCGCGATCGTCGCGCTGTTCCTGATCACCTTCTACCGCATGCTCGGCGTGATCGCGACGGGCGCGCTGTTCATCTACGCGGTCTACCTCTACGGGCTGATCAAGCTCGTGCCGATCACGCTGACGCTGCCGGGCATCGCCGGCCTGATCCTGGGCATCGGGGTTGCCGCCGACGCGAACATCGTCATCTTCGAGCGCGTGAAGGAGGAGCTGCGTGCGGGCAGATCCGTCACGCAGGCGATCGCGACCGGCTACCGCAAGGGCCTGACCGCGATCGTCGACGCGAACGTCGTGACGGTGATGACCGCGTTCATCCTCTTCATGCTCGCGACCTCCGGCGTGAAGGGCTTCGCGTTCACGCTCGGCGTCGGCACGCTCGTCTCGCTCTTCACCGCGGTGATGGCGACGCAGGCGATCCTCGCGACGCTCGGGCGCACGCCGGTGCTGATGAGCAAGGGCGCGCTCGGGGCGCATGTCGCCGGCGCGCGCTGGCGCTTCGACTTCATGGGCGCCTCGCGCTGGTTCTTCTCGATGTCCGGGATGATCCTGCTGATCGGCGCGCTCTCGATCGGCGGCAAGGGGCTGAACTTCGGCATCGACTTCACCTCCGGCACGCGCGTGACGACCAACCTCGTGCAGCCCGCGAGCGAGTCGCAGCTGCGCACGGTGCTCGACTCCGTCGGCGCCTCCGACGCGAAGATCCAGCGCGTCTCCAACAAGCAGCTCGGGCCCAACGTCGTGCAGATATCGACCGACCAGGTCAACGTCGCCAAGCTGCGCACCAAGCTTGGCCAGCAGTTCGGCGGGACGACGAACTTCTCCAGCGAGTCGGTCGGGCCGACGTTCGGGCAGACGGTCGCCAACAGCGCGATCGTGGCGATCATCGCCTCGCTGATCGTGATCTCCGCCTACATCGCGCTGCGCTTCCAGTGGAAGTTCGCCGTCCCGGTGCTGATCGCGTTGATGCACGACCTGCTCATCACGAGCGGCATCTACTCGCTGACCGGCCGGGAGGTGACGTCAGCGACCGTGGCCGCGCTGCTTACGATCTTGGGCTACTCGCTCTACGACACGATCATCGTGTTCGACCGCATCCGCGAGAACATGCCGCGGATGCCGCGGGCCGCGTTCTCGCAGATCGCGAACCGCTCGATGTCCGAGGTGCTGACGCGCTCGCTCGCGACGACGCTCTCGACGGCGCTGCCGATCCTCGCGCTGCTGCTGTTCGGCGGCCAGACGCTGCGCGACTTCGCCTTCGCGCTGCTCGTCGGCGTCGTCTCCGGCGCGTACTCGTCGATCTTCATCGCGACGCCGGTGCTCCAGCACTGGAAAGAGCGCGAGCCCGTCTACATGCAGCGGCGCAAGCGGATCGAGGCGGAGAACCTCGGCGTCGTGCCGGCGTACGCGGTCGCGACGTTCGGCGGCGAACCGGTCGACGTCGAGCCCGAGGCGCCCAAGCGCCGCAGCGTGCGCGTCCTCTCCAACGAGAACCCGGAAGACGTGACCGAGGAGGAGTTCGAGGCGCTGAAGGCCGATCTCGGCGTTGACGACGAGGGCGCCGTCGCGCGTCCACGGCCCGCGCGCCGCGGCCGCGCCGCGACGGCCACGCCGCCACAGACGCCGCCCGCCGCGCCGAAGCCGCGCCTCGACGAGGACGGCCGCGCGCCCGACGAGGCCGAGAACGACGGCATGATGCGCGAGGAGCCGCGCAAGCCGCGCAGCTCAGGCAGACGCAACCGCAGACACGGAAGGAGCCGATAGCCATGGGCATGCTCGCCTGGGTGATGATGGGGCTCGCCCTCTGGCACTTCACGATCTTCCTGCCGGACCACTTCTGGGGCGGGATCGTCGGCGCGTTCGTCGGCGCGCTGATCGGCGCGATCATCGGCGGCATCCTGATCAACGGGCTTGCGATACCCGGCCAGAGCGAGACGCACCTGCTGACGGCGCTCGAGGGCGTGCCCGGCACGCTGATCGGGCTTGCGGTCGTGTACTTCGAGGGCATCAGGCGAGAGCGCCTGGAGGGCCTTCCAGCCTGAGCCGCACGGGGCCATCCGGCCCGCTCCATAGCCTGAGGCGGTGTCTGCGACCACCCTCGCGCCCGCCCCGCCTGAGCGCGCTTCAAAGCCGGCGCGCCGGCTGTCGATGGCACCGTGCGACCCGGCCGCGGTCGAGGCGCTGAGCCGCGCGCTCGGGGTCAGTCGCACGCTCGCGCAGGTGCTGGTGCGGCGCGGCCTCGGGGCCCCGGAGGAGGCGCGGCGCTTCCTCGCTGCCGAGGAGACGCACGACCCGCGCGCGTTCGCGGGCATCGAGGCGGCGCTGGCGCCGATCCTGCGCCACGTGCGCGCCGGCACGCGCATCACGATCCACGGCGACTACGACGTCGACGGCGTCTGCTCGACCGTGATCCTGCTGCGCCAGCTGCGACGGCTCGGCGCCGACGCCGACTGGTACCTGCCGAGCCGCGTCGACGACGGCTACGGCCTCGCGGCCGAGACGGTGGATCGGCTCGCCGCGCGCGGCACGCGGCTCTTGATCACCGTCGACTGCGCGATCACCGCCGTCGAGGAGGTCGCCGCCGCCCGTGCCGCGGGGCTCGACGTCGTCGTCACCGACCATCACCAGCCGCGCGCCGACGGGGCGCTGCCCGACGCGCCGATCGTGCATCCCGCGCTCGGCGGCTACCCCTGCCCCGACCTGTGCGCCGCCGGCGTCGCCTACAAGCTGTCGCAGGCGCTCGCGCTCGCCGCCGGCGGGGATCCGCGCGACGCCGAGGAGGACCTCGACCTCGTCGCGCTCGCGACCGTCGCGGATCTCGTGCCGCTGCGGGGGGAGAATCGGCGACTCGTGCGCGCCGGCCTGCGCACGCTCGCGGCGACCGGCAAGCCGGGCCTGCGCGCGCTCATGCGCGTCGCACGGCTGGACCCCGGTGACGTCGACGCGGGCGCCGTCGGCTTTCGCCTCGCGCCGCGCATCAACGCCGCCGGTCGCCTGCACCGCGCCGACGCCGGTCTCGAGCTGCTGCTGACCGCCGACGAGGCGCGCGCCCGCGCCGTCGCGGAGGAGCTCGACCGCGCCAACGTCGAGCGGCGCATGACCGAGCAGCGGATCCTGTTCGAGGCGGAGGCGCAGGTGCGCGCGCTCGGTCCACGCCCGGCGTACGTGCTCGCCGGCGAGGGCTGGCATCCGGGCGTGATCGGGATCGTCGCCTCGCGCATCGTCGAGCAGTACCACCGTCCGGCGCTGCTGATCGCGCTCGACGCCACGACGGGCATGGGCACCGGCTCGGGTCGCTCGATCCCCGGCTTCGACCTGCTCGCCGCCCTGCATGCGGCGGCGCCGCTGCTGGAGCGCTACGGCGGCCATCGCGCCGCCGCCGGCCTCACGGTGCAGGACACGCGCGTCGCAGGGCTGCGGGCGGCGATCGAGGCGCACGCGGCGGAGGTCCTGCGCGAGCAGGACCTGATCCCCGTCGAGCGTGTCGACGCCGTCGTCGGCGGCCGGGCGCTCGGGCTCCCGCTCGCCGACGAGCTGGCGCGGCTGGAGCCGTGCGGGATGGGCAACCCGGCCGTGAACCTGCTCGTGCCCGGCGCCACGTTCGCCGACGTGCGGCCGATGGGCGAGGGACGCCACGCGCGTTTCACGGTCGAGGCCGGCGGTGCGCGCTGTCGTGCGGTGTCCTTCGGCTGCGACGGCCGGCTGCCGGTCGCGGCGGGCGTGCCGGCCGACGCGACCTTCCGCCTGGAGCGCAACGCCTGGAACGGCGCCGTCGAGCCGCGCCTGCTGCTGCGCCATGCCACGCCGAGCGCCCCCGCGCCGATCGAGCTGCTCGGCGAGCCGGCGCCCGACGGCTGGCTGACGGCGGTCCTCGCGCAGCTCGACGACGAGCCCGACGGGGGCCCTGCGCTGCTCCCGAGCACTGGGCGCACGGTGCTCGACCGTCGTGGCGAAGGCGGCGCCGCAGTCCTGGCCGAGCTCGTCGCCGGCGGTGCCTCGGTGCTTGCGCTGTGCGCCGACGTGCCGCGCCGGATCGGCGGCCTCGCCGAGCGCGTCGGCGGCTTCGCGCTCTGCTCGCATGCCGCGCTCGCACGCGATCCCGCGCTGGCGGCGCGCTTCGACCACGTCGTCGTGCTCGACCCGCCCGCCCATCCGCAGGAGGACGCCCGCCTGCGCGCCGGGGCGCCGAACGGGCTCACCCACCTGGCATGGGGTCCGGCTGAGCTACGCTTTGCGCAGCAGATCCACGAGTCGGAGTACGGCCTTCGTGCTTCGCTTCCGCCGCTCTACCGGGCCCTGCGGGACCACGGCGGCGCGGCCGGCGAGGAGCTCGAGCGCCTGCTGCGCGGGGATGGATCCCCAGGTCGCTCGGCGTCGCTCGCCGCTCGGCTGGTGGGAGTCCTCGAGGAGCTGGGGCTCGTCAGCCTCGACCGGGAGCTGCCGGCCCTGCGGGTGCCGGACGCCGAGCGCACCGAGCTCGAGCGTTCCGCCCGCTTCCGGGCCGCGAGCACCAGATACGAGGACGGACGACGATTCCTGAGCACCACGACAGCAACGGCAGCGCAACCGACACCCGCGGTGGCAGCGTGACGAAGGCGCGCAACGGCGCGACCGCGCACGTCGAGGTCGTCGCCGGCGAACGCCTGCCGGTCGACGGGCTCGACCACCCCGTCACGCCCGCGCCGGTCGAGCGCGCGGACCTCACGCCGACCGAGCGCGGCCTGCTGGGCGACCTCTTCGCGATCGTCGAGGAGCATGCCGGCGAGAGCGCGCTCGAGATCGATCGCGACCAGGTCGAGCGCGCCTTCGCCTACGCCTGCGAGCACCACGCCGACCAGCGGCGCAAGTCGGGTGAGGAGTTCATCATCCACCCGGTCGGCGTCGCGAAGATATGCGCCGGCATGCGGCTCGACACCGAGACGCTCTGCGCCGCGCTGCTGCACGACACCGTCGAGGACACCTCCGCGTCGCTCGAGGACGTCGCCGCGACGTTCGGCGAGGAGGTCGCGGGCCTCGTCGACGGCGTCACGAAGCTCACGGGGCTGACGTTCTCCTCGCGCGACGAGGCGCAAGCCGAGAACTACCGCAAGATGATGGTCGCGATGGCCTCGGACATCCGGGTCATCCTGATCAAGCTCGCCGATCGCCTGCACAACATGCGCACGATCGAGGCGATGCCGAAGCAGAAGCAGATCGAGAAGGCGAAGGAGACGCTCGACATCTATGCGCCGATCGCGCATCGGCTCGGCATCCATGCGATCAAGTGGGAGCTCGAGGACCTCGCCTTCCAGACGCTGCATCCGCGCAAGTACGCCGAGATCAAGGGGCTCGTGAGCCAGCAGCGCGCCGAGCGCGAGCGCTACGTCAACGAGGCCGGCGCCTATCTCGCCCATGAGCTGGAGGCGCTTGGGATCCAGGCCGAGATCTCCGGCCGCGCCAAGCACTTCTACTCGATCTACGCGAAGATGACGAAGAAGGGCCGCGAGTTCAACGAGATCTACGACCTCACCGCGATGCGCGTGATCGTCGACTCGGTGAAGGACTGCTACGGCGCCGTCGGGGTCATCCACTCGCTCTGGAAGCCGCTGCCCGGACGCTTCAAGGACTGGGTCGCGATGCCCAAGTTCAACATGTACCAGTCGCTGCACACGACGGTGATCGGGCTCGAGGGGCGCCCGCTGGAGATCCAGATCCGCACGCGCGAGATGCACGACATGGCCGAGTTCGGGATCGCCGCGCACTGGATGTACAAGCAGGACCCGGCCGCCCCCGACGGCGACGGCAAGCTCAAGTGGCTGCGCCGCCTGCTCGACTGGCAGCAGGAGCTCTCGGACCCCAAGGAGTTCATGGACACCTTGAAGGTCGACCTGTTCGAGGACGAGGTGTTCGTCTTCACCCCCAAGGGGGAGGTCAAGTCGCTCGCGGCGGGCGCGACCCCGCTCGACTTCGCCTACGAGGTACACACCGACGTGGGGCACCGCACCGTCGGCGCGAAGGTCAACGGCAAGATGGTCCCGCTCTCCTACGAGCTGAAGTCGGGCGACATCGTCGAGGTGCTCACGTCCAAGCGCGGCGAGCGCGGCCCGTCGCGCGACTGGCTCGCCGTCGTCAAGACGACGCGCGCGCGCAACAAGATCAAGCAGTGGTTCAAGAGCGAGTCGCGCAAGGACACCGAGCACACCGGTCGCGAGCTGCTGCAGGAGCATCTGCGCAAGCAGGGGCTGCCCGCGCAGCGGATCGTCGGCTCGCCGCTGCTGGCGGACGTGACGCGCGAGATGGGCTTCCGCAAGGGCGACGAGTTCTACATCGCGCTCGGCGCCGCGAAGATCTCGCCGAAGACGGTCGTCAACAAGGTGATGCAGCGGCTCAAGCAGGGCGAGGCCGCGGAGGCCGCGCCGACCGCCGCCGACGATCTGCTGAAGCCGAGCACGCAGCGCGAACGGCCGACCGTCTCCTCCTCGAAGTTCGGCATCGTCGTCGACGGCGTCGGCGACGTGATGCTGCGGCTGGCGAAGTGCTGCCGGCCGGTGCCGGGCGATCCGATCGTCGGCTACGTCTCGCTCGGGCGGGGCATCACGATCCACCGCGGGGACTGTCCGAACGTCGAGATCCTGCGCAAGGACCCGGACCGCTTCACGCCCGTCTCGTGGGACGGCGAGTCCTCGACCTCGTTCAAGGTCGAGCTGCACATCGACGGCTGGGATCGCCACCGCCTGCTCGAGGACTTGTCCCGCACGTTCTCCGAGGCCGGTATCAACATCGTCGAAGCGCGCTGCGTCTCGAACCCGCCGATGATCAAGAACCGCTTCGTCGTCGAGGTCGCCGACACGAAGACGCTCGACACGGCGATCAACCGCCTGCGCAACATTGAGTCCGTCTTCGACGCCTACCGCGTCACGCCGGGCGCGGGCGCCTGACCGTCACGACCTCGAAGTCGCTGCCGGTGAGTCGGTCCAGTGCGTGGAGTTGGTCGTTGTCCCAGCGCGGGTCCGGCGCGCCGCTGACGTACCAGGCCGAGCCGTTGTCGGCGAGCATCAGGCCGTAGCGCTTCATGGCGATGGCCACCACGCGCGCCTGCCTCGGCAGCCCTTTCAAACTCACGCGCTTCTTCAAGCGCACGCGCAGCCCCATCGGGGGCAACGAGGGGGAGGCGGAGTCGCCGGCCTGGTGCCGGGCTGGCCAGATGAAGCTGGTCCGCGTGCGGGGTGCGGTGAACCTGAGGGCGTGGAGGATCGCACCTTGTGTGACCTCGTCGTAGCGTGCGAGGCCGGGGAGGATGGGGAGTCCGGCGGCGTCGGCGCTCGTCCAACTGCGGTGCCTCAGCCGGTTCGAGTTCAGATCCCACGTCGCCCCGCTCCCGGCGCGCCATGAACGGCCGGCATCGAGGGGGTGTGCGTCGAACAGCTCGTAGAGCTTGCAGGACGTGCGGTCCACGATCAGGACGTGCCGGTCGCCCGTGGCGTTCCGGCCACCTTCGATCGGGGCGTGGGGCGGGACGGGGTAGGGGCCCCGGTCGGACTCCGATGCGTAGCCGAAGCGGATCGGCACGCGTTTCTGATTGCCGCTGACGACGGTGAACGGGATCCCGATCGGGCCGCCGTCCCACAGGCCGGATCCGAAGTCGGCGTGGAAGTGCGAGCTCAGGCCGATGCTGTGGATCAGCGTGGCCGAGTTTCGGGCCACGGGCAGCCCGTCGACGCGCTCGTTCCATGCGTTCGTCGAGGGAAAGACGGGGCACCCCCCGATCGCCGGCCTACTCGGCGCGGACGCCGCCGGCGCGCCGGCGGGGATCAGGACGGCAGCGAGGAGGGGCAGGGCCCGGATCGCGCGACGCACCGGGCGGATGCTACGCCCGCAGCCCGTCGGGATCCGATGCGTGGCGGTTTTAGGTCTCCTGAGGACCCAAAAACGCCACGCATCGCTCAGGAGACGACTTGGAGCGCGCCCGGATCGACGCGGCAGACGGCCTCGGCGACCTCGCCGAGGTAGTCGCCGTCGACCTGGAGCGGGAGCGGGCGCTCGTCGAGCGAGCGGATCGTGACCTCGGTGGTGCCGGCGAAGGAGTCGATGCGGCGGTGGCGGGAGATGCGCGCCCGCTCGGAGACCGCGCGCCAGCTGACGGTCGGCAGGTCGAGTGGGTTGGCGCGGCGCAGGACGACTCCCGCGAGCGTTCCGTCGGTCAGCCCGACGTCCTCGGCAAGCTCGATCGGGCGATTGGCGAAGTAGGTGTAGGGCGTCGTGTTCTGCACCATCGCGGTGACGCCCTCGATCCGCTCGCCGGCGGCCTCGACGACGAGCCGCGGCCCGCGCAGCGCGTATTCGCGGTTGAACGCGCTCACGGCGGCCGTCACATAGAACCATGGGCCGAAGCGGGCCTTCAGGCGCGGATGCGCATCCACGCGCTGGGTCACGCTCGCGTCGAGGCCGAGCCCGGCGGTGAAGAGGAAGCGGCGGTCGTCCACGACGCCGAGGTCGATCGCGCGCGGACGCCATTCGTCGGCCATAGCGAGCAGGTGCTCGGTCGCGTCGACGACGTCGCTCGGGATCCCGAGGATGCGGCTGAAGACGTTCGTCGAGCCGCCGGGCAGGCAGGTCAGCGGCGTCGTCGATCCCGCCAGACCGTTGGCGGCTTCGTTGAAGGTCCCGTCGCCGCCGAAGGCGCAGACGACGTCGTAGCCCTCCGAGGCCGCCTCGCGACACAGCTCCGTCGCGTGCCCGCGCGCCTGCGTCTCGACCGAGTCGACCTCGTAGCGCCCCTGCAGCGCGTAGACGACGAGGTGCTTGAGACGATCGGAGACCGTCGTCGCGTACGGGTTCACGATCACGAGCATCCGCTTGCTCGGCGCCGCGACGTCGGAGGAACCGGCGAGGCGCTCGAGCGTCTCGAGAGATGTGGCGGCCACGACCTCTCTACTCCGCCGCCGCAGCGGCGTTACGCCTCACAGCCAACGCCGTCGCCGGAAGAACCAGATCATCCCAGCGCCGATCGCCACCATCGCCACGATGATGATCCAGAACGGCAGTGTCTGCTGCTCGCCCGGGACCCTCACGTTCATGCCGAAGATGCTCGCGATCAGGGTCAGCGGCAGGAACACGACGCTCAGCACCGTCAGCACGCGCAGCACGTCGTTGAGCTGGTGGGCGAGGACCGCCTCGTTGGTGGCCTCGAGCGCCTCGACGGTCTCCTTGTCGACCTCGAGCATCTGCCAGACGCGCTCGGAGGCGTCGTTGATGTCGTCGAAGTAGACGTCGAGGTCCTCGGCCAGGTAGCGCTGCTTGGTGCGCTCGAGGTCGCCGAACACGGCGCGCTGCGGGCGCACGATCTTGCGGAAGTTGATGATCTCCTGCTTGACGTTGGAGAGGTCGCGCACGACCTCCTTCGAGCGCCCGGCGAAGATCTCGTCCTCGATCCGCTCCAGCTTGTTGCCCATCTTCGCGAGCATCGGGAAGCTCGCGTCCACGCACGCGTCGATGATCTTGTAGAGCAGGTAGCCGGTTCCCTTCGAGAACCACTGCTCGCGCAGCTCGTCGTTGACGCGGCAGCGCTCGAACAGGTACTCGACCGGCTGCAGCGGCGCGTTCGGCAGCGTCAGCAGGAAGTCCGGCCCGACGAAGAGGTCGAGCTCGGCCGCGTTGAGGCGGCCGACCTGCTTGTCGAAGCGAGGGAAGTACAGGACGATGAAGAGGTAGTCGTCGTACTCGTCGATCTTCGGGCGCTGGTTGCGCGAGAAGACGTCCTCGTAGTCGAGCGGGTGGAAGTCGAAGCGCTCCTCGAGCCATGCCCGGTGGCTGTGGCGCGGCTGCTCGATGTTGACCCAGCGGATGCCGAGCGTCTCGGCGATCTCGACCTGCGAGGCCTCAGGCTCGGCGACGGCAGGCGAAACCGACCCACGACTGCGGGTGGGGCGCACGAAGCGGGGCTTGGGCAAGCTCGGCATACGGACTTCGCGGCTCGTCGGTCATCGGATCTGTCGCCAGGGGTGCCGAAGCCGGCCATGTGGTCGGCGAAGGCGGGGCCCCAAGCGAAATCGGTGGCACATTGCCATTGTATCCGTGCAACGGCGATTTCCGGCATCGCGCACGCAAGATTGCGGAATCGCCGCCGATCATCCACCTAACGGCCTGCCCGGCTGGTAGACTGCCGCACAGCAGCACGACATAGCAGTACGCATCGAGAGCGGTGGAGGGAATGGCCCTTTGAAACCGCGGCAACCACCCGAAAGGGAAAGGTGCCAATTCCATCAGGCAACGACAAGCCTGGGAGATGTGGGAAGCGGTTTCGAACCTCTGCCCCAGAACCCGGCGGAGGTTTTTTTATGCCGCCACAATCGCTGAGCTGCAAGGAGTGCAAGACCCCATATCCGCTTGACGCGCGCTACGTATGCGAGCGCTGCTTCGGGCCGCTCGAGGTCGTCTACGCCCCGCGCGAAGACGTCGACGTCGCTGCGCTGCGGCGCCGCATCCAGGCCGGGCCGCACTCGATCTGGCGCTACCAGGACTTCCTGCCGCTCGAGGCGCCCCCGCGCGGGACGCTGCCGGCCGGCTGGACGCCGCTGCTGCGCGCTGACCGCCTCGCCGAGCAGCTCGGGCTGCGCGAGGTGTGGATAAAGAACGACGCGGCGAACCCGACGCACTCCTTCAAGGACCGCGTCGTCGCCGTGGCGCTGGCGCGGGCAAAGGAGCTGGGCTTCCAGGTGATCGCGTGCGCCTCGACGGGCAACCTCGCGAACGCCGTCGCCGCCCACTCCGCTGCCGCCGGGCTGGAGTCCTACGTCTTCATCCCGGCCGACCTCGAGGAGCCGAAGATCCTCGCGACGGGCATCTACGGGACGAACCTCGTCGCCGTGCGCGGCAACTACGACGACGTCAACCGCCTCTGCACCGAGGTCTCCGGCGAGTACCCGTGGGCGTTCGTGAACGTGAACATGCGGCCCTACTACGCCGAGGGCTCCAAGACGATCTCCTACGAGATCGCCGAGCAGCTCGGCTGGAAGGTGCCCGACCGGATCGTCGCGCCGATCGCCTCCGGCTCGCTGTTCACGAAGGTCGCCCGCGGTTTCGAGGAGTGGATCGAGCTCGGCCTTGTCGACGGCGCCGTGCCGACGATGAACGGCGCCCAGGCGAGCGGCTGCTCGCCGGTCGCGACCGCCTTCGCCGACGGTCGCGACGTCTGTCGGCCGGTCAAGCCGGACACGATCGCGAAGTCGCTGGCGATCGGGAACCCGGCCGACGGGCCCTACGCGCTCGAGCTCGCCCGCCGCACCGGCGGCGCGATCGACGCCGTGACCGACGACGAGATCCGCGCGGGCATCAAGCTCCTCGCGCAGACGACCGGCATCTTCACCGAGACGGCCGGAGGCGTCACGACCGCGGTGCTCGCGAAGCTCGCCGAGCGCGGCGACATCGAAGCCGACGAGTGCGTCGTGGCCGTGATCACCGGCGAGGGGCTCAAGACGATCGACTGCGCCCGCGGCACGTTCGAGACGCACGAGGTCGATCCGAGCCTCGAGGACTTCGAGGCGCGCGTGGCGACAAGCACGGTGGCGGCCTGATGGGGGTCGTCGTCAAGATCCCGACGCAGCTGCGCGCCGCCGCCGGCGGTGCGTCCAGCACGACCGTCGACGGGACCACGGTGGGCGAGGTGCTTGACGCGCTGTATGAGCAGTTCGACGAGCTGCGCGAGCGGATCGCCGACGACGACGGCCTGCGCCGCTTCGTCAACGTCTACATCGGCGGCGAGGACATCCGCTTCCTCGACGGGCTGGAGACGGCTGTCGAGGACGGCGACGAAGTCACGATCCTCCCGGCCGTCGCCGGCGGCTGAGCGCCAACCGGCGCGCCTTGCGCTTTAGCTCAAAGAATATTTAGTATTATCTCCTGTGGCGCGCCTTGCTGTGCGGGAGGTCGGACCGAGCGCCGGACGAACCATCAGGACGGGCATCGGAAGAGCCTTCCCGTCACGGCCGACGGGAAGGCTCGGTTTCGCCGGGACGCGACCTGCCTACACAGAAGGGCGCTGCGCCCATAGGATGCGCGCCAGGATGGACTCGACGAGCACTGGACGCTCCCGCGCGACGCGCCGCATCGCCGTCTGCCTCGGCCTGATCGCGTGCACGATCGCCGCCCTCGCGGCCGGTGCCCTCGCCAAGCGCGACGCGCTGCCGCACCTGCACGCGACGCCGGTGCGCGTGGCTCCCGGCGGCACGGTCGTGCTGCACGGGCGCGGCTTTCCAGCCAACGCGCACATCGTCTTGCGCGCGACGCCGCCGCGGGGGCCCTCCACGCGCATCGGCGAGGCGCACACCGGCTTGCGCGGCGGCTTCGTCGCGCCGATCGCGATCGACGCCGGCGCCGCCCCGGGCGCCTATGTGGCGGCGGCGTGCCACGATCGTTGTCGCATGAAGGCGACGGTCCAGTTCCGCGTACTGCGCCGCTAGGAAGCGCGATATCCCCCAAACAGCATGGGAGATCCCCCGTATAGCGGGGATGATTCACGCTGACGAGCGTGGATTGACAGGTCGAAGCGGTAAAAGGTTGCGCGGTGGCCGATCCCCTGGGACGAGAACGACGAGCGCTGGCGATCGCAGTGCGCGAGCTGCGCGTGCGCAAATCGCTCAAGCAGGAGGAGGTCTGCGAGGCTGCGGGCCTCGGTCGCAACTACCTCACGACGCTCGAGAGCGGCCGCACCAATCCGTCGTTCGAGGCGATGGTGCGCGTCGCACGCGGCCTCGGCGTCTCCTTCACGGAGCTGGTGCAGGTCTACGAGCAGCGGCTCGGCGACTGACGGTAAGCTGAGCGGGCAAGGCGCCCGTAGCTCAGTGGATAGAGCGCTCGCCTCCGGAGCGAGAGGTCAGAGGTTCGAATCCTCTCGGGCGCGTCTTCCGCGGCGCTCCTGGCACTTGGACCTCTCCCTCTTCTTCGCCGGCACGGCCGGCTCGGTTCCGACGGCGCGCCGCGGCCTGCCCGGGATCCTGCTGCGGCGCGGCGCCGACCGCATCCTGTTCGACTGCGGCGAGGGGACCCAGCGCCAGCTGCTGCGCTCGGTCGGCCTGATGGACCTCACCGACGTCTTCATCACGCATTTCCACGCCGACCACTGGCTCGGCCTGCCGGGAATGCTGAAGACGTTCGACCTGCGCGCGCGCGAGCGGCCGCTGACGCTCTACGGCCCGCCCGGCCTGCGCGAGCTGATGAGCTCGGTCCGACACGTCTGGGGCGGGATCGGCTACGAGCTGGAGATCGTCGAGCTCGACCCCGACGAGGCGGTCGAGCGCGCGGACTACGCGATCGAGGCGTTCCCGGTCAACCATCGCGGCGGCGCCTACGGCTACGCGGTGATCGAGGACGACCGTCCCGGTCGCTTCGACGCCGAGCTGGCCGAGCGGCTCGGCGTGACGCCGGGGCCGGACTTCGGACGCCTGCAGCGCGGCGAGACGGTCGGTGGGATCGATCCGGAGCAGGTCGTCGGGCCCGATCGCCTCGGCCGCAAGCTCGTGATCTCCGGCGACACGGGTCCGTGCGAGGAGCTGATCGAGATCGCCCACGAGGCCGACGTGCTCGTGCACGAGGCGACGTTCACGCGCGAGGAGGCCGAGCGTGCGCGCGAGACGCGCCACTCGACCGCCGAGCAGGCGGCGAAGGCGGCGCGCGAGGCGGAGGTGCGGATGCTCGCGCTCGTGCACCTCTCGACGCGCTACGGCGGGCGCGAGATCCGCGACGAGGCGCAGGCGATCTTCCCCGCGACGGTCGTTCCGCGCGACTTCGACACGATCGAGGTGCCGTTTCCCGAGCGCGGGGAGCCGGAGCTGGTCCACTGGACTCCGCCCGTCTCACCGCAGCACCGCGTCCCCGAGCACCCGGCTCCGGACGCGCCGTCCTGACTGCTACGCTCCCCGCGTCCGATCCTTTAACCCGGTCCCGTGAGACCAGGAAGGTTCAGGTTGGAGTCCGAGAAGGTCGTCCTCGACCGCGATGACATGCGGCGCACGCTTGTGCGCATCGCACACGAGATCGTGGAGAAGAATCCCGACGAGGGGCTCGCGATCGTCGGCATCCACCGTCGCGGCGCCGTGCTCGCCGCGCGCGTCCAGCGGCTCGTCGCGGAGCTGACCGACGGCTCGCTGCCGCTCGGCGACATCGACATCTCGTTCTATCGCGACGACGTGTCGCTGCGCCCGAGCGCGCCGGTCGTGCTCGCCTCGCACCTCGACTTCCCGCTCGAGGCGCGCACGATCGTGATCGTCGACGACGTGCTCTACACCGGCCGCACGGTGCGCGCCGCGATCGAGGCGATCTTCGACTACGGCCGTCCCGCGCGCGTCCAGCTCGCAGTGCTCGCCGACCGCGGCCACCGCGAGCTGCCGATCAGGCCCGACTACGTCGGCAAGAACCTCCCGACTGCGCGCGGCGAGCGCGTGAACGTGCGCGTCGAGGAGCTCGACGGGGTCGACGAGGTCACGATCTCCGAGACCGCCGAGGTCGCCGCGGCATGACCAGGCACCTCCTGAGCATCGACGACCTCGACCGCGCGGGGATCGAGCGGATCCTCGATCGCGCCGGCTCCTTCGCCGAGGTCGCGGGGCGCGAGATCAAGAAGGTCCCGGCGCTGCGCGGGCGCACCGTCGTGAACCTCTTCTTCGAGGCCTCGACGCGCACGAGCAGCTCGTTCGAGCTGGCCGCCAAGCGCCTCTCGGCCGACGTCGTCTCGATTCGCGCGGCCAGCTCGTCGGTCGCGAAGGGCGAGTCGCTGAAGGACACGATCGCGACGCTCTCCGCCTACGACCCGGCCGCGATCGTGATCCGCTCGCCGCATGCCGGCGCCGCGCGGCTCGTCGCGCGCTGGACCGACGCCGCCGTCGTCAACGCCGGCGACGGCAAGCACGAGCATCCGACGCAGGCGCTGCTCGACGTCTACGCGCTGCGCGAGCGGCTCGGCCCGCTCGACGGCGTCGGCATCTGGATCGTCGGCGACGTCCTGCATTCGCGCGTCGCGCGCTCGGACATCCTCGCGTTCACGCGCATGGGGGCGCGCGTGACGGTGAGCGGCCCGCCGACGCTGATCCCGCGCGGGATCGAGGCGCTCGGGTGCGCGGTCGAGCCGAATCTGGACCGCCTGTCCGAGGCCGACGTCGTCTACGTGCTGCGGCTGCAGCACGAGCGCATGAGCGAGGCGTTCGTCCCCTCGCTGCGCGAGTACGCGATGCAGTACCAGGTCAACGCCGCGCGCCTGGCGCCGCAGCAGGTGCTGATGCACCCGGGCCCCGTCAACCGCGGCGTCGAGCTGTCGGCCGACGTGATCGACTCGCCGCAGGCGCTGATCGCCCAGCAGGTCGAAGCGGGCGTGTTCGTGCGGATGGCGGTGCTCTACGAGCTGCTGGCCGGCGCCAGCGCCGGCGCAGCCCAGCCGGCGGTCGAGCCCGAGGCGGCCGTGTCCGCATGAGCGTCGAGCGGCTCTTCCACGCCGGCGGTGCGCCCGCCGAGCTGCTGCTGCGCGGCGTGCACGTGCTGGATCCGCGCGGCGACCTCGACGAGCCGGCCGACGTGCTCGTGCGCGCTGGAGAGATCGCCGAGCTCGGCGCCCCCGGGGCGCTCGCGGCTCCCGACGGCGTCGAGGCGATCGAGGGGGAGGGGCTCCATCTCTTCCCGGGCTTCGTCGATCCGCACGTGCACCTGCGCACCCCCGGGCAGGAGCACAAGGAGAACCTCGCGAGCGGCACGGCCGCCGCGGCCGCCGGCGGCTTCTGCACGGTGATCGCGATGCCGAACACGGCGCCGGTCGTCGACGACGCCTCCGTGCTGCGCTCGCTGTGCGACGCGGCCGGCCGCGAAGCGCGCGTGCCGGTCGGCTTCCTCGCCGCCGTCACGCGCGGGCTCGACGGCAGCGAGCTGACGGAGATGGCGGAGCTGCGCGATGGGGGCGCGCTTGGCTTCACCGACGACGGCAAGCCGGTCGTCGCGGCCGGGATGCTGCGGCGCGCACTGCAATACCAGCGCCTCTGCGGCGGCGTGATCTCGCTGCACGAGGAGGACCCCTCGCTCTCCGGCGACGGCGTCATGCACGAGGGCGGCGTCTCGGCACGGCTCGGGCTGGCGGGGATCCCGTCGATCTCGGAGTCGACGTTCGTCGCGCGCGACGCGGCGATCGCCGCCTACGAGGACGGCCGCGCCCATTTTCAGCACCTGTCGTGCAGCGAGTCGGTCACGGCGCTCGCCGCCTGGAAGGCCGCCGGCGCGCGCGTCAGCGGCGAGGTCACGCCGCATCACCTGACGCTCACCGACGAGGCCGTGCGCTCGCTCGACAGCCGCTTCAAGATGAACCCGCCGCTGCGCACCGAGCGCGACCGCCAGGCGTTGATCGACGCGCTGCGCGACGGCACGATCGACTGCGTCGCGACCGACCACGCGCCGCACGCGCGGCACGAGAAGGAGGTCCCGTTCGAGCAGGCGCCGATGGGGACGACCGGCCTGGAGACCTCGTTCGCGGCGCTGCACACCGAGCTCGTGCTGCCGGGCGTCCTGTCGCTTGCGCTCGTGGTCGAGCGGATGACGGCCGGTGCCGCGCTCTATGGGCTGCCGACGCCGCGGATCGCCGTCGGCGAGCCGGCGAACCTCGCGCTCGTCGACCTCGACGCGAGCTGGGAGGTCGGCGCCGCCGGCTATGCGAGCCGCTCGGAGAACTGCTGCTTCCACGGGCGCACGCTGCACGGCCTCGTGCGGCTGACCGTCGCGGCCGGCGTCGTCGCGCACCGCGTCGCGGTCGAGGCGCTTGCATGAACGCCGCCACCGCATATGTGCTGCTCGAGGACGGCGAGCGCTTCGACGGGCTCGCCTGCGGCGCCGACGGGCATGCGGTCGGCGAGGTCGTCTTCACGACCGGGATGACCGGCTACCAGGAGGCGATGAGCGATCCGAGCTTCGCGGGGCAGCTGATCACGTTCACGACCGCGCACGTCGGCAACTACGGCGTCTCGGCGGAGGCGATGGAGTCCGACCGCATCCATGCGCGCGCGGCGATCATGCGCGCGGCGACGAACCGCGAGGACGCGCCGGGCGCCGAGGGCGGCTGGCTCGACTGGCTGCGCGACTGCGGCGTCCCCGGCATCACCGACCTCGACACGCGCGCGCTCGTGCGCCACATCCGCGACGCCGGTGCGATGCGCGGCGGCGTCTTCCCGGCGGCGATGGGGGAGGACGACGCCCGCGCGCTGCTCGCCGCTGAGCCCTCCATGGACGGCCGCGACCTGGCGCAGGAGGTGACGCCGGGCACGCTCGTCGTGTTGGAGCCGCTCGGCTCGGGGCCCGCCGTGACGATCGCGATGATCGACACCGGCGTGAAGGACTCGATCGTGCGCAACCTGCGCGAGCGGGGCGCGACGGTCGAGCTGCATCCGTGCACCACCTCCGCCGAGGAGCTGCTGGCGCGCGATCCCGACGCCTTCTTCCTCGCCAACGGCCCCGGGGACCCCGCGGCGCTCGGCTACGTCGTCGAGACGGTGCGCGGCCTGGTGGGCAGGAAGCCGGTGTACGGGATCTGCCTCGGTCATCAGCTGCTGTGCCGCGCCGTCGGGCTGGAGACCTACAAGCTGCCGTTCGGCCACCGCGGCGCCAACCATCCGGTCAAGGACCTGACGACCGGCCGCGTCGAGATCACGAGCCAGAACCACGGCTTCGCGGTGCTCGGCCCGGGTGGCGCGCGCACGATCGACGAGGACGAGCCGGTGCGCTGGGAGACCGACTTCGGCGCAGCCGAGCTGACGCACATCAACCTCTACGACCGCACCGTCGAGGGGCTGACGCTGCGCGACGTGCCCGGCGCGACCGTCCAGTACCACCCGGAGGCCGGGCCGGGTCCGCACGACTCGCTCTACCTCTTCGACCGTTTCGTGGATGAGATCGAGGCCGCCTGATGCCCCGCCGCGACGACATCCACAAGATCCTCATCATCGGCTCCGGGCCGATCGTGATCGGGCAGGCGGCCGAGTTCGACTACTCGGGCACGCAGGCGTGCAAGGTGCTGATGGAGGAGGGCTACGAGGTCGTGCTCGTCAACTCCAACCCGGCGACGATCATGACCGACCCCGAGCTCGCGACGGCGACGTACGTCGAGCCGCTGCTGCCCGGGCCGGTCGCGCAGGTGATCGAGCGCGAGCGCCCCGACGCGCTGCTGCCGACGCTCGGCGGCCAGACGGCGCTGAACCTCGCGAAGGCGCTGTCCGAGGACGGCACGCTCGCGAAGTACGGCGTCGAGCTGATCGGCGCCGACTACGACGCGATCGACCGCGCCGAGGATCGCGACCGCTTCCGCGAGACGATGGCCGCGGCCGGCCTGCGCGTGCCGCGCTCGGCGATCGCGACTGACATGGAGCAGTCGCGCGCCGCGATGGAGGAGATCGGGCTGCCGCTGATCATCCGCCCGGCGTTCACGCTCGGCGGGCGCGGGGGCGGGATCGCGCGCACGCGCGAGGAGGCCGAGCGGATCTGCGCCCGCGGACTGGCGGCCTCGCCGATCGGCCAGATCCTGATCGACGAGTCGGTGCTCGGCTGGGGCGAGTTCGAGCTGGAGGTGATGCGCGACGCGGCTGACAACGTCGTGATCGTCTGCTCGATCGAGAACCTCGACCCGATGGGCGTCCACACCGGCGACTCGGTCTGCGTCGCGCCGCAGCAGACGCTCACCGACAAGCAGTACCAGGCGCTGCGCGACCAGGCGATCGCGGTGATCCGCGCCGTCGGCGTCGAGACGGGCGGCTCGAACGTCCAGTTCGCCGTCAACCCGAAGACCGACGAGATCGTCGTGATCGAGATGAACCCGCGCGTCTCGCGCTCCTCGGCGCTCGCCTCGAAGGCGACCGGGTTCCCGATCGCGAAGATCGCCGCGCGCCTCGCGGTCGGCTACACGCTGCAGGAGATCCCGAACGACATCACGCGCGCCACGCCCGCGAGCTTCGAGCCGACGATCGACTACTGCGTCGTGAAGTGGCCGCGCTTCGCGTTCGAGAAGTTCCCCGGCTCCGACGAGGGCCTGACGACGCATATGAAGTCGGTCGGCGAGGCGATGGCGATCGGGCGCACGTTCAAGCAGGCGTTCGCGAAGGCGCTGCGCTCGCGCGAGCTCGACC
>Ga0134121_10000695_pt1 | contig 36122 bp, 28 predicted proteins | sample KB301_FD_96463 | JGI IMG/M metagenome (GOLD analysis project Ga0134121, IMG submission 96463) | Terrestrial soil microbial communities without Nitrogen fertilizer from Kellogg Biological Station, Michigan, USA - KB3-0-1 | ecosystem: Environmental > Terrestrial > Soil > Unclassified ...
GATAAGGCAGCTCTCCGAATTCGAGATTTACCTCTTCGCCAAGAAAGAGATCGGAAACGCTGACTATGAGTCGGTCCAGGGAAGTCCGTGTATTTCCGACCCAGGCCGGCAATGGAAACACCTTGTGAGCTCCAAGCCAGGCCTCCGCATAAGGTTGATGTTGTCCCGTGATTCCGTAGAACTTCGGAATGAAATCAGGATCGCCCCAGGCGTAGTGCTGGAACACCGGATCGATTTCGACGGGGGCGGGACGCGTTTCAGAACCCATTTCCATTGAAGTATGCCATTCGGGCGCAGCGGGCGGGCAAAGGAAAGCAGACAATCCAAGTTGGACGGAGTGAAGGTAGCATCAGTCGCCTTTGTTCAATTGAGGATCAGACGACTTGAACTAACGCTGTTCGGGGACAGCAGTGCCCTCATTGTTGGCGGGAACCCTCGTATCCCCGAATTCCAATGCCCCAAGATCCGGTGCTGTGCCATAGAGAACCCGCAACCCCGTGGAGTTTTTATACAACCATACGGATTGTCCAGCACGCCTGGTAATGGGCTCCGCGAGCGTAATCGCGTTAGTGGCGTAGTCTATGGAGCTGATTTGCACGCTGTTTCCCGTCGTCCCAACGGCAATCCAATCCGGCTGAGCGCCCCCCCAACCATCCTGAAAGAAATGACTATCGTTGACGACCAGGTTTGTGCCGTTGCCGGTGTCTTCCACCGAAACTGTAGTTAACGCTCCTCCAGCGTCGATCGCCGGCGACTGGGCCTGCAAATGAAAATCGGGGGCACCTACAAACAGTGGATTCCGATTCAATTTGCTGTTTCGCTCCGCAGCAATGGGATTGCTCCACCTTACCGATCCCGATGTGAAAAAAGCGAGATTGTGGTTGCCCACACTGGTGGAATCTCCGGGTTTGAGGGTGTACATGTTCAGCGGGTTTCCGTTCGTGATGGCGTCCACAAAAATATTGTTCAGTACAGACCCTCCGGTTATTCCGCTGAGACTAACGGTGATGGTGTTTCTCGATCCGCCAAACGGTGCATTGACGACGGTATTGTTGTAAACCTTGTGAAAGCTTCCGAAGCTTCGGTTTGTATCGCTGATATAGGTCGCTTCCCCGAAGCCATAAAGTATGTTTTCACGAAGAATGACTGTTGTGCTTCCTCCACAATTGCTCGTGGCATTGATCAGTGCAAAGTGCTCATCGGGGCCCGGGTTGTCATGATAGTAAACTCCCTCGATCAGCAAATAATTTGCTGCTTCATTGGGCATCCCATTACTACAAAAGCTCTGCATTCCATCAATGTGGGCGGTGGGCTGTTCCGAAGCAGGAGTGTCGTGCCAAACGTCATTTCTGATGATGTTGCGGCTCCCGTAAACACGGGTGAAGTCCTGGGTGTGCGAGATGTCGTTGCCTTCAGAAAGAATGTTGTCGCCCCACAATTCCATACCAATGGCACGATTGCCCACGGGCCCAATGCCATTCAGCGTGTTTCCTGACAAATAAAGATCGAATGCTTTTGCACCGGCAACCCGGATACCTGCCGTGTTGGTGGTGGTGTCGTGGAGATAGTTATTGATGATCCGGACGCCTCTGGTGCCCCTGAGAAAAATGCTGGGATTGCGATCGGGCGTGTACCCTTCATTCGTAATCTCGAAACCGTTCACCGTGATATAGCTTTTGTAGCTTAAGTCAAAGCGGCGGACCTTGGGGCGTGTACCCGGTGCGGCCACGATAGCGATCGGATTGCCTGAAGCACCTGAATTTTTGAACGTCACGGCTTCATCATAGGAACCGCCTGCTCCCACGATAACCGTGTCTCCCGCGACCACTGTGGCTCCCGCTCTGGCCAGGGTTAGCCACGGCCGTGCCGGATCAGTTCCTTTACCATCGTTGCTAGCTCCAGGCATCGTCTTGTCGACGTAGTAGGTGGTGCCTGCGGTTGCAGTGAGCGGCAAAACAAGAAGCATGAGAAACAGGAATCCGATTGCCGGATTTCGCCGCTGTGCGACATCGATGAAGGACAGCTTCATCCGCTTTTCATTCTTTGCGCGTCGATAGTTCAAGAAGGACCCCGTCACCTGCTGACAGCGTCGTGCTTAATTTCAGACATCATACAGGCTCACCTTGGATTCGCAATTGCCCGGACTATTGAGTACGGACGCATTAAGATCGTAACGCATGAGTTTGAAAGTAACCAGTCACCCGAATCGGCGGAAGGGGCCCGTTCTCCGCATCGCGTTTGCCCTCGCTCTGACAGTGATGCTCATCGCCGGACTGACGCCGGGTGATTACCGGTTTCGCAACGAGGTGAATTGGATCGAAGGTGGCCCGGGCCTCCAATTCAGGCGATTTGGAATTGCTTACACGCCGCCCTTTCTGACCCCGGCCGCGGCCAACAAGCTGAGCCAATCCGGGGTGACGCTGCTACTGGGCGTTAACCTTTTATCTGTTCCGAGCCGTACATTCCAGTTCATCGCATCGTTTCACAACGGCGACGATGCCTCACAGTTGGTTGTCGGTCAATGGCTCAATTTCTTGATAGTCATGAATGGCGACGACTACAGTCATGTCCGGGGCGTGCCGAGAGTATCTGCAGACCTGACGCCATACTTGAACAGACCGACTCTTCTAGCGGTCTCCACCGGTCCTTCGGGCACTCTGCTGACTGCCGACGGGGAGATCATCGGACGTGGCGACGGGCTGCAGTTTCGCATCCCGAGCGGTGTACGGAACAGCCGTCTCATTTTGGGCAACTCGGCGCACTCGAACACCGGATGGAGCGGCTCCCTGTTGAGCTTCGCAGTGCTGCACCGATCTCTGACCGGCCCCGAGCTGAGAGAGTACGAGGGCGAATGGGTGAAAACTCACGACCTCAGGTTCGTGCCGCCCGGAGAGACGGTTCAACTACTCCGTTTCACCGAGAAATCGGGCGTGCTGGTTCGTGATTTTTCCGGCGCTTCCAACGATGCAGTCCTACCCGCCTGGCCGACTGCTATCGAGCGAAGCTTCCTTTCGGATGACCCCACGCGTGACGAACGGCGTTCCTCGCGGCGCAATGACATCGCAGTGAATCTTCTCGGATTCATCCCCTTCGGGCTTTTGTTCGCGGTCTTGTTGTCCAATCGTCAGAGGCGAGCCGGATACGTCATTATCGCGGTGACTCTGTGCGGTTTCGCGATCAGCCTTGGAATCGAGACAATACAGGCGTGGATCCCGACCCGTTCGTCCAGTTCCCTGGATCTGTTGCTCAACACTTTGGGCGCCGCAGTGGGTGCGTTAGGCAGCCGGATAATGCGGCGTGGCCCAGAGGTCTGAGGTTCTCCCGTTCAGCCACGCTTGTGTCGACCTGGACCTTTGGAGCAAGTTGGAGCAAAACGAAGGTCCTTCGTCAGTCCGTGCGCTGAGAAGTCGGCAATTGCTCAGTGTGACGCACTACTGCTGTACGTCGTCTTTGCCATGCGACACGAGATAACGGGAAATCAATTCTGCGAGATTTTTGTCCCCGCGAGCGTTTCCATGGACAAAGTCGGCAAAATCCTCGGAGTGGCCTTCGCCAAACCCGTCGATATACCTGATATTCTTCGTCTGCAGGTCGCGAATCAGAGCTTCGCGAGACTGGTGTAGCCAATCCAGATATGCCGAGGCGTTATGGGTGTGGGCATACTCTTCAATCATCCACGAGTTGACGGGTGTAATCAGGACGATCAGTTCGTTATCGCCCTCCTTAAGTATGGCGTCAAGGGTGACAATCCAGTCAAAGCTCCTGGATCTTCCGCTCAGGAGCACCTCTTTTTCAAATCTTTGAAACCGGTTTCGCCCAAGGTTACCATCCCTGTTCCAGACTCTGTCCCGACTATCTCCAACGCCATACTGCTTCGTGTTCTTGTAAACCGCGGTGTCGATCATGATATCGGGGTTCAGAATGGTCAGGGGGCGCACGAGATCGATGAACCCTTGTGACACACTGTTATCCCCAAGCATTCGTGCGAATTCCCCCGGATAGCTGCCCGCTGGCGGATCGGTGTGTCTCATTTCAAAAAAACGGGTCGGCATGAAGTCGACGACAACCACCGCATGTCTAACCCCATCGTGCACCAACAGTCTTCCAGCATTAATAAAATCGGGCGGATCGGCTCCTGTGATCGATCCATTGAATACACGCTTGCCTGTCATACGTTCCAGAACGTGGTCGACGGATTGATCCATCGAATCGACAAAAGAGGAAACTAGAACCGAATCTCCGAGGAGAAAAATCGGGAACTGTTTCTTATCCCTGTCCCATAGCAGTCTCTCGCGCGGGTCCTGACGGATGCGCCAGTCGATGACATGATCAAACAACGTCGTTGCAGCGGCCGACACTGCGTAAAACAGCACGGCAAGCATCATGATCTTTCGAACAAAGAGCAGCGACGGACCTTTTATATTAGAACTGGAGGTAGACAAAGCCAACGCCGTTGTAGATTCCCAGATGAGCGATTGCCAGAATCAGCAAGTAATAGAGCGACCACCGAACGAGCAAGGGTTGCCTGGACAGCCGGACCCGTGTTCTCAGGAAATTGACCCCGAACATGACGCACAGGGCCAACACGAGGGAAGCGAATTTGACGTCGCCCTGATCTAAAATCACATAGTCGGAGACGCCAGAGAAGAGATGGGTCACGATGTACCCGGCATCTGACAATGAATTCGCACGAAAGAAAATCCATGCGAACGCTACAAGATTAAACGTCACGACGACCTGTACGACGCGTCGTATGGGATGATCACGGAGCCCAATAGTCCCAAATGCCCGATCCAGTCCCGGCTTAAACAGGACTGAAGCGGCGAGAAAAACCCCATGCAAAAGTCCCCACACCGCGAAGTTCCATGAGGCCCCATGCCAGAGTCCGGAAAATGTGAAGGTGACCAGGAGAGCGCCCACGGTTCCCCACACACCGGCGTTACGCCAGCCCATTTGAAGTGGCTTGAAAACATAGTCCAGGATCCAGCGGGAAAAAGAGATATGCCAACGGCGCCAGAAATCCGCGACTGACCTCGCACTGTATGGACTGTTGAAGTTTTGGGTAAGGCGGATGTTGAACAGCAACGCAACTCCCAACGCCATATTGGTGTAGCCCGAAAAGTCCGCCAGAATCTGGATGGCGTACATATAGGTCGTCAGGATGAAAGCGATGCCGGAATGAGCGTGGACATCCTCATAGACAAGACCGACATAAGTCGCCAGACGATTCGCCACAGCCACCTTCAGGAAGAGTCCCCATGCGAACAGTAATACGCCCCTGCGCAGGTTCTCATAGCTCGCGTGATAGGGGAGGCTCAACTGCGGCAGGAGATCGCCGGCGCGCTCAATCGGTCCTTGAAGTAGTTTCGGAAAGAAGCCCAGGTAGAGAGCGAATCGACCGAAATGCTGTTCCGGTTCAACGATCTCGCAATAGATATCGGCCAGATACGAAATGCTCTGCAAGGTGTAGTACGAGACCCCGAGGGTCAGGAACAGGTTGCTGAACGCGGGATTATTGGCGAAGGCAGGGTGGATGAATTCGAGGAACGGGTGAAGATACTTAACAGCGCACAGAACTCCAATATTGGCGACAATGCCAAACCACAATAGCCTTGTTCTTTCTATTCCTTCCGGCTTGCGAGCTATTGCCCTGCCGCAATAATAGGAAACGACTACGACACCCGCCCAGGATAAGAGCAGAACCGGAGCCCGGAGCGCCGTATAGAACGCAATGCTGGCGACAAGCAGGACTATCCAGCGCTGTCGATCCGGCACGAACTGATACACCAACCAGACTGCAGGGAAAAACAGCAAATAGACTAGCGAGTCAAAAAACATACTCAGGGAACTAGGTTAGGAAGACCAATGACTAACGGCTACTGATTTTCGAGTCCAACAGGCGCTGCAAATCCCCAACGCTTTTGAGTTTCAGGACTTCCAGGTTCTTGAACTTGACGCCGAATTGCTTTTCAACGGCTAGTATCACATTGACATGATGAAGGGAGTCCCAGCCCGGAACTTCCGCGGCTGTTGTTTCATCCTTCAGATCCCAGTCTTCCAATTTCAACGCGCCTAGAATTGTCTGCTTCAAATCGCTGTTAATCATGGCCTAGATTAAAGCGATTACCATGGCAGAGCGCAAGCGGCTTTTGGTGGTAAGCAGAGTTCACGAAACCTTGGGTTCCGGTGAGAATACACGCTCAGGGATTCCGGAAAGTATCGAGGGATCAGGTTGGCGCGGCACTGAAGTCGATAGAGCGGTTTTCCCAAGTGCAGGATACTCAGACAATGAAGAGAAGGGCTGGTCCGGGAGAGTTGTCGGACTGAAGGAGTTTGGCGATGCGGGCGGCATTGGAGGGGCCGGCCGCCAATGCCCGTGGATCAGGCGTTCCGGCATGGTTCCAAATAGCCTTGATCGGCTAAGGCTCGAATCGAACTGCCTCTTAATTCGGAGCAAAGATACGCTCGAATTCTTCGGTTTCGAGGTATGGCGGAGCGTCGACTCTCTACACTATCAGGTTCGAAAAATGTTCGCCCGCGCTCATCCTACCAACTAATGCCTTCGTACTTCCCATTCGAACGATTCTCGCTAATACGCGCAAGATCAACTAGAACCTGATCGTCGCGTAGCCGTTGAGGAACAGATCGAAAATCCGGGTCCTTGTTCCCAATCACTATTGTTTGAGCGTGCCCCAGCACGGTATCGATATCGTCGACCATAAGTCGAGATATGTGAGGGATATGGTTCAAGATGAAATCGCGGTTTGCTCCGACTAATCGGGACAAGCTCACATTCTTATCGTAAAGCCGAAGGTCATAGCCCTTGCCGATGAGCCGCTCGATTAGTTCGATCACGGGACTCTCCCGCAGGTCGTCCGTTCCTTCTTTGAAGCTGAAGCCAAGGATCCCGATCCGCTTGTTCCCCTTCTCGGTAATCAACCTTATTCCTCGCGTGACCTGAATCTCATTGCTTGGCAATACGGAACCCAGGATCGGCAGTTCCAAGTCGTGCAGCTTGGCTTGATAGGACAGAGCCCGGAGATCCTTTGGCAAACACGATCCGCCGAAAGCAAAACCCGGCATGAGATATGCCGTAGAGATATTCAGCTTCTTGTCCTGGCAAAAGATTTTCATGACCTCGTGAGAATCAATGTTGAGCGACTTGCAGACGCTTCCGACTTCATTGGCAAAGCCGATCTTCACGGCATGCCAACAGTTGTTCACGTACTTGATCATTTCCGCAGTTTCAAGACTCGTCCTGATGAGTGGAGCGTCAAGCTTTCCAAAAAGCGTGACCAGCATGTCGCCACTGGCGGAGTCCAATTCCCCGATCACGGTAGTAGGCGGGGCGTTAAAATCCTTAACCGACGAACCCTCTCTTAGAAATTCGGGATTGTGACAGACGCCGAAATCGATTCCCGCCTTCTTCCCGGAGAACTCTTCGAGTGTGGGTATAACAATATTGCGCATCGTCCCGGGCAAAATAGTGCTGCGGATGACTATCGTATGGCGAGCAGCTTTCACTTTCAGCGCCAGTCCAATCTGCTCGCATACACGCCTGACGTGCCGGAGATCAAGATTGCCGTTGGCCTGGCTCGGGGTCCCGACGCAGACGAAGGACAGTTCGGTATCCCGGATGCCTTCATTTGAATCGGTAATTGCCCGCAATTTGCCGGACCTGGTGGTCGCCTGGATGATTTCTCCGATTTCGGCTTCGATGATCGGCGACTGTCCTCTGTTGATGAGGTCGACTTTCGTTTGGACGGGATCCACTCCCAAAACATCATGACCGTCATTCGCCAGGCAACCCGACGAAACGGCTCCGACGTATCCTAATCCAAAAATGCTGACTTTCAAGGTGCGCTCCTTTCAAACTCTGTAGCAGTCATTCTGCCTGCCGGTCTAGGGACTCTGCACGGCACGTCTGCCGGCGTGCGCTGTTTTTACAGCGGTTAAAAATGCCTGATACATTCCTTCGATTGACGCTTCACGATGAAGATCCTCGCTCGCCATTTCAGAAAACCTGCTCCGGACTTCATCATTGTCCAGAAGGTACAGAACCTTTTCCTTAAGCGCGGCTACGTCACCTTCGAGAACCATGAATCCGTTGCGCCCAGACTTCAGCAAACGGATTTCAGGCGGTTGGTTCCCTCCTTCGGTTACTACGGGCAATCCCCAGTAAAAGGCCTGATTTAGTCCCAATCCGATGTGCCCTGGGACAACGAAGAGGTCCGCAGCTTTGAAAAGCTTGCTGACCAGGCGGTCTTCCGGATCGTGAATTGTTCCCAGGTAGCGGGTGTTCCTGGGGTTGATTCGCTGCTTGAGTGCCTCGGGCATTCCGCTGCCCACGATTGCAACTCCCACATCCTCCCGCTCGATTTCTCGAAAGATTTCGATCAAATGCTCGACTTTCTTTCGCTCACCCCCGAGACCCATTGTCCCTACAAACAAAACCAGCTTTTTGAAAGGCAGGCCAAACTCTTTCTTAATCTCGTCCTTACTCTCGGCAACCGCAGGGATCTCTTCGAAATTGATCGTATTGTTCGCAGCGACAGCCTTAACGCGGTTCCTTGATTTGAGCCGTTCGACCTCATTTGCCGAATACAAAATGATGGCGTCGGCAAGAGTGTGTACGTAGTTGAAGAGCTGGTAGCGTAAGCGGCTCTCTGGTTCGTCAAGGTTTGCGCCTTTGGTCCAGACAACAACCGGAATTCGCCGCCATTTGAGCCAATGGATTAGCGGCCAAAGAACAAATTCCTTAAGATGAACAAACAAGATCACGACATCTGGCTTGATCTCGCGAACGACCTGGCGATATCGACGAAACCCGAAGGCCACTTCCTGCAAGTCGAATCTAACCGGCCGTGTGTTGTTGCTCTGAAGGCAATCGGCCAGAACCTTATAATCCCATCCGTCTTCCCGAAAGCGGCGCCAGAGGTAGTTATAGACGGAAACACGGTAGTGCAGAACCTTGCCTGAAATCAGCAGGACCGTTTTGAGTTGCGGATCGGTCACGCGACCGGCACGTCGCCTCGTGCGGGCCGCTGATTTTCCGGAGATACCTTGCCGTAAAAAGTAATTCCCTGCGACGCGGCTTCGAGCAAACACGTCGTGACGCGGCCCGCAGATGTTCGCCACAGGGGCACGCCGTGGAACTTTCTCTCCATCAACTCCTCGGAGGACAGCAGCGTTCGCAGAATGCTGCCCTGGGTTCGCTGAGCGAATGTCCTCACGGTCAATGGGTAAGTCAGTTCGGCGCGATCCTCGGCGATCAATTTCACATTTACGGATGCCTCCGTACTGGGTACCGGGAAGGAGTCACCCATGATGTCTTCGACACTCTTTGCCTGCGTTAAGGAACGATAGTATTCGACACCAATCCCAATCACGATGGTTCTCTTCTGGGCCATGACTTCGAAAGGGGATCCCTTCCCCAATCGAGTCGGCGCCAAGTGATGAGTGGCGGTCAAAGCTTCCGCGAGCGGTCCCAGGGCACAGACGCTATGCGTGGGATGCAGGCTCCGTTTGACGCCCGTTTTGCGGCGGAATATTTCCGACACAATCCCCATTTCAGAAATAGTCCGTTTCACGTCAAACTTACCGATTCGCTTGTAATACTTTATGACGTCATACTCCGGCGCGCCGAGAACGAAAGCCGGCATCGCCAGTGTTCGCTCGGGTCCACAAAATGCGATCAGCTCATTGACGATTTCCTGAGGTGTCCCCGAGTACATTGGCAACAGCTTGTCGTATGCGCTATGAATCATGAGGATGTCGAAATCCTCTCGAATCATTTCACGCAGTTGTCCCATGAGTTCGGCAACGTCAAACCGCCCATAGACAATCTGGTAGGCACGGGCCAGTTTTTTGCGCGACAAACCAAGCCACTGCTTGATTGCCGTGCGCTTCTCCCCATCGAAGTAGCGTCTTGCCCCGTAATAGAGGTGCCGTTTAACGAAATCCACCGGGCCCGATTTCATTTGGACGATTTTGCAACTTCCCGGTTTTGATGGAAGTCCAGCAGCGTCAGAGCTGCGAACATTGTCGCCTGCGCCCAATGGAGAGTAGGAGTTGTGTTGGTGATGAAGGGATATTTCCGAAAATAGAAATAGCCCGTGCGATCCTGCATATTCTCAATTGTCCAATGGGCAACGCGCTCGGCGACTGTGATGCTCCGTGAATCCAGGTGCCTTAGATTCACGAGCGTCTGAATCGCTTGTGAAGCACATTGGATATCCAGTGGTCGGGTCTTTCGGTCATAGTAGCGAGGAAGCCCATCGTCTCCAAAAAAAGTCTCGATGAAGAACTTGTAACCGCGAAGAATCGCATCGTCGTGGCTGCGATCACCGCACCCACGTGAATACCAGGACAGGGACTCCAACACGTAGCCTGTATGAAACGAATCTACCCAGAAATACTTCGGCTGTGTCCCATAATTCCAACTCCCGTTTGGAAGCTGGTCGCGCACCGTAAAAAGCATCGATCGTTTCGCCAATTCAGCGTATCGCGAATTCGGGACAATTCCGTGCATGCGAGCGATGTAACCACCACCCAGAACGTTCGAATTGTGAATGCCGTGTTTACCTTTTACAGGCGCGCCACCGGGTGAAGGCGTGTAGTTGAAGCAGATCGCATCGCCGTCGTCCACCCACCCCAGTTCGTTGGAGATGAACTCGGCAGCGCTTTGCGCAATTTCCAGGTAAGTTTTGTCTCCCAGCGTTTCGTAGGCATCCAGGAACCCGTGTCCAATCAAGCTGGTCCAAACCACTGTAGGAGTGTCTGCGGCCTGATATCCGCTGCGGGACTGGACATCGAAATGATTTCCCCATCCATGCCCCTTGTAGCCTTTGCTGGGATGTTCGATGAGCCATTGCAAACACCGCCTCATCTTTTGCAGATCATCGTCTTGCCGGTAACTTCGATACAGATTCAGATACCCCTGCGCAAAAAAACCCATCGCCTTGGTGGAGGCCACAGGCTTGATTCCCAGCAGAGGTCGAAGGTTGATTGGAAAACGGCGAACGGACTGAAGCCAAGCTTGCTTCAGGCGCGGAACGTTGAAAGTAAAGATGGGAACCAGCGGCGACAACAATCCATCAAAAGGGTCGTATGCCTTGAAGTCGGCCTTCACGACCCAGTTGTCCAGCCTCCGCAAAGAGTTATAGACCTCAAGACTACTTCCGGAGCGAGCTATTGCTTTCATCTTACTTCTTGATGTTACTGAAGGACGTTGCAGCTTAACTCGCCCTTTTGCGTTCAACGAATTCCATGATCTTACGCATCGTTTCGAAGTTTTCGGGCGTAACCTCACCCTCGCCGATCGTAATATCCAGGGATTCTTCTATGAAGGCGATCAGTCTCAGCATCCATAGCGAATCCATTACGCCGGAACTGATCAGCGGCTCGTCTAAACCTATGGACTTTCGCCGCTTTCCCTGCAGAAGATTATCCAAAATAAATCGCTCTATCGCTTGAACATCCAACAGTGACTCCATGTGTCCCCTCAGGCGCGTTTAACGGGACCCTCATTCAGCACCCGTTCTTTATTGGCTTTTCGACTTGGCTTTCCAGCAGAACTCTTAATAAGCCACCGGGGAGGGACCATGTAGACTTTCGCGATGGAAACATCAATCGACATTCCGGCCTGGATCACTGCAAGACGGAGATCTTTCTGTTGTCCTTCATCCTCAATGCTGGTCTCAACGATGACAGAGACCTGTTCGCTCCCCAGCACCTTGTCTTCCTCTCCAAAGGCCACTACTCTTCCAGGAATCACTCCAGCGACTTCACCCACCATGTCCTCAACATCTTCCGGAGAGATGTTGTTGCCTGCAACAATGATAACGTCCTTTTTCCTGCCGATGATGTAGACGTCGCCGTTCATTCTAAAACCGTAATCTCCACTGTAGTACCAGCCATTGCGAAGAACCTCGGCAGTTTTTTCCGGATAGTTTCGGTACCCATCGAACATCGAAACCGACGAGATCACCACTTCCCCAACCACCCCGTCGGCGGCATCTCCGTCCTCATTGACGATTCGGACCTCGCAGCCGTCGATCACTTTACCGGAAGAGACGCAGGTTCGGGACGGAGCTTTGTCCGCGGCTATTTTGACCTTTCCCCTGGATAACTCCACTCGATCGACGACGAGAGGAACGAGCTCACTGCCGGGCGGGTTCTGAGTAATCGCAAAGGTTGTTTCAGCCATCGCATAACAGGAAGACAATGCCGCCTTCCTCAACCCGCACGACTGAAATCTCCGGAAAAACTTGTCATGGCTTTCATTACGGATCGGTTCACTGCAATTGACCAGCAATCGCCAACTTTGAAGATCAATGCCCTCGAGATCTTCATCACTAACCTTGTACGACATCAGGTTGTAGGCAAAGTTGGGCAGCCAGGAAATAGTGCCCCGCTCTTTCGACACAGCGTCCAACAGCAATGAGGGTACCTGCACCCATTCGAACGGATCGATCTGAACAACCGGAATCCCAAAGCTGAGAGGCAGATGCAGCGCAGCGATAAGACCCATGTCGTGGTAGAGCGGCAGCCAACTCACGATCTTGTCCTCGTCCGTCAAGGCAATCGAAGAGCCGTAGAAGGCCACATGGTCGAGAATCGCCCGATGAGAAAGCAGTACTGGCTTCTGCAACCCTGTCGTTCCGGAAGAATGCTGGAGCAGGAACGGTTCGTTACTGGAGGTACTCTTGTGGAGCAGCCTCAACCCATGAAGTGCCTCCCCTTCAAGACGCTTTTCCCTCTCCCATTCCAGGGGGAACTGCAACCCGCGTATTGTGGAACCTTCCTCTATCAGTGGGCGAATCGTTTCTTCCAAAGCCCTTTCCGTAAATATCCAATCCAGCCCGGAGCGTTGCGACATTCCGCGAAGACCCTGTCGGAACTTGTCCGGATGAAGACGCGGGTTTGGATAGGCCAGAATGGCCGGAATTCCACCGATCAGACTGATGCCCATGTAGATCGGATACAAGTGAACGTTGTGGCGCAGAACGATGGCGCAAACGTCTCCGCGTTTGATCCCACGATCCAGGAGATTGGCGGCAACACTCTCCGCCGCGGAAAGCAAACTCGAAAACGTCCACCTGTAAGGGTCGCCCTCGGCAGACCAGTGAATGATCGCTTCACGGTCCGGATATTTTGAGCTGTTTTCCTGCCAACGCTCCCAGACAGTTTCAGCCACAGATGAAGATCCTCCGATAATACATTCGTCCCTCAGCATGAATCGACTCACCGCAGCAGCTCGTCATCGGGTTTGTGTTACTCCGGATTCGGGCAGCCGCGACCATTCCGAAAAATCCTGTTCCCGCGGGTCGGGCTCGACTTCCGTTACATTTACTAAACGACGAGAAAACTTGAAAATTTCCTGGGGCGGCGGGCACTCGAGCATCATCAGCAAGAGAGTGAACCAAATGGGACTCATTCGAAAGTAGGCGGTTTCTGAGTTATTGAAAATAACGCTCAAAACCCACATGACGAAGGCCACTTGCCCAAACAGTGTTCCCTGTAGCATTCGTTTCAGACTTTTCGCACACCACACCAGCAGTGTAAGAACAAGAAGACCGCTACCGATCAACCCACAGTCCAGATACATTTCCAGAATCCCGTTGTGAGCTGAATTCAGAATCCCGGCAAATTGTAGTCGAATGGGCGTAGCAGCGGCCGTGGTCCAGAATCCCTGGTATCCAACGCCGCGCAAAACTGGAGTGTTTGCGGCTTTCACCAGGTCCCATATTTCAGTCCGTCCCGTCAAAGTGGTGTTTTTACCTAGAGCATGCAGGACTTTGCTGGAAACGTCGAACAGTCCGTTGACTCCCGCAAGAAAGCCGACAATTAACAGAGAAACAACGGCCATCTTCAGGGGACTCTTGTACTGCAGCAGCCGGTGCGTTGCCCACAGGAGAAATACGCCAAGACTGAAGCAAATTAGAGAGGTGACGCTTCCACACGTGTGCAGTAACCAGGCTCCGGTAAGCAGAAGACCGTAACGGATCCGGATCGCACGTTTCCTTACCGCGCCGTCGATCTCGCCGTTCCTGTTCTTCCGAAGTTCCAGTAAGTCCACGACGATGAATAAACCGAACAGAAAGAGGTCGGCTCCGAGTTCCTGTTTGTGCCAGGCAACGCCATTAAACATGCTGTCGCCGCTGCGGGAAGGTCTGCGTCCAATATCCGGGAAATATTTGATAAAAACGACTGAAAGGGGGAGCACTATGAACGATGCGCGAATAAACACCGTCCTGATGGCATCCATCGGCTTTGCTTCCGTAAGCAGGATTAATGCCGAAAGTACTGCCCCAAAATCCTTCACACCTCGCCTCAGGGTGGCAAAGCCGTAGTCAGCCCAGACGGAACTCAGAAGCACAAAGAGATAAAGCAAGATGATCGCCTTGTTGCTAAAAACAAAGCGGCCCCAGCTGAACTTTCGTTTCGAGAGCATCGCAATCGCAGCGATAAACAACAGAACAAGGGAGACAAGGTCGACCGGATTGCCGTCAAGATTATTGACCTGCCCGGTTGAAATCCCGGTCGATGTTTCAAACCAGAAGGACACGGGTCGAGAGGACACCATGATCAGCCAGATCATGGGGATCAACAAGGCATACGAACTCAGCTGCCGCAATTTCATATCCTGGCGAAACAGCCAGTAGATGAACCCGTAGCAGAGCCAAAGTACAAGAGTGGGAGGCATTTCGATTCCTAGTTATGGATCAGGGAGGTTAAGCTATACATTTTTGAATGATCACGGCAACACCTTGCTCGTATCTGCAGCCGCTTGAGTATGCAGGGGCGCCGATTTGGAAGATCTTCCCCTCGGTACTCCCGCCCGCGCAAGACTCGCCAGCTGATACAGAGGTGCAGCCCCTCCGTGCAGAAGGATCACTGCACCGAGATACGACAGCGCAAAAAGTGTGGATGAAATGACGATCCGGACAAATGACTCAAACGAGCCCTCGAATGAGCCCTTGGGCAAAGGGTAGAACGGCAGCATCGTGCGGATCAGGGCCACTGCCCCGCCTGCGAGAAGAGCTGCGACGACGTATTTCCAGACAACCGAAAAAACTGGCCCCAGCGTGAATCCAATGGGTTTCCCGGCATACCAAAAAGCAGGGAATGTGAGAATCCAAAACGAAACCGTCCATGAAATAGCGATTCCTACCGGACCCCACCGAAGCGCAAAGACAAACAATGAACCCGTGACCAAAAACTCCACGATCCCCCAGCGCAACCAGCGATCCGCTCTTCCGAGGGACAAATGAAGCCAGCCGTGCGTCCCATAAAGCAGCATGATACCGACACCAGGACCGAAGTACATGAAGATCCGGCCCGCAGGAGCCCAGTGCGGTCCAAGCAACAAGCGGATGATGTCGGGCCCAATAAGCGTCAAAGTTGCGCCGACTCCCATGCCCATGAACGCAATAACGCCAAGGGCGCTCAGAAAATATCGTTTGTATTCGGCGGAGTTTCCCCGCATGCGGCTTAAGGCAGAAACGGCAACGGAAGTCAGGGGAGCAACCAACTGAACGGCTGAGAGAGCAAAGAGGTCATAGGCTCTCTTGTAGAACCCAAGGGACACGGCGTCAAAACGCCAACCCACGAGAAAGTTGTCCAAATTGCGGGAACCATAATTGACCGTGAATCGCCCGTAAACGTTCATTGCGAAACGGACCATTGTGCCTGTCCCTTTCGCGCGCCGCGGAAAATCGGGCAACCAGCGGCACATCGACCACGCGCCGATGGATATGGAGACAGGCAAGGCAATCGCGCCCCCGATCAAAGCCCAATACCCCCATCCCGCCCATCCAAGCAGAATCGACACAGCGACAGAAATCGCCCGTCCGCAAATCTCGTTGAGGGTAACTGCAGAAAAGCGCATCGCGCGTTTGAGAAGAGCGATGTGAAGAACCCAGGTACTACTCAAAAAAATCGTGGGTGCAATGCCGATCACGGCATTTCGGACATTGGGATTTCCATATACTCGTGCGAGAAGAGTGCCCGCTGCAGCGAATCCGACCGACAGCAACAAGCCGCCGGAAACGTTGATCCAGAAAAGATTACTGGCCAGCGCGCGATCGAGATCTTCACGCTGAATTACCGCTTCGGTGAGTCCGTTAAATCCGAAATTGGAAAGCAGAAGGCTGAACGTGGTGACCATGGTGACAAGGCCGTAATCGGCCGGCGAAAGCAGGCGCGCCAGGACGATCGTGGAGATCACCTGGATTGTCAGGCCCAATCCAGACCCGGCCAGCGTGGCCGCGGCGCCTCGCACTGCCTGGTGCTTTACTCCCTCCGCCGTCGACCGGAAAGCACCCCGCTCATCAAATGGCTTCAACGGATCCCACCTCTATCGCTCTGCAACACTCGCAGTGCCTTGGCGACTGGCAAAACAGCAGCGCCGGACTGAAGGCTATATTTCACGACCTCCCGCAAAAACTCCGGGGTGCATCCAAAGTTGGTGGGTTCCTCGCTGATATCATGCGTGACAAAGATCAACCACCCGCGCGACTCCTTATTCCTGTCAATCAAGCCCTTAACCGCTGCCAAATCGGAACGGCTTTTCTCAAGAAAAAATGCATTCAAACGGTTGAGATCCACGCGCCCGGCATTGAACGTCTGCCCGCCTCCACGGCAACACGCGAAGTATTTCCCGGCAATCAGCTTCGTTCGGGGATGGGGCGTACTTATCGGATAGGAATGAGTTTCAAAAGGAACGCCAGGCATTACTTGCGCGAAAGCCAGCCGGTTGTCCAGGATGGATTCTTCAAAGAGGCGAGGATGAGTCTTCCATGCGTGACAGTGCGTAAACGTGTGGCAGCCTAGTTCATGGCCTCGAGCGACAACTTCCTGTAAGTCATCAATGGACGCGATCATTCCGACGGGCATCCGTCTTCCCAGGAGGTCCAGTGCGACATAATAAGTGCCCGTCGCACCGAATTCTTCAAGGATGCTTCCCCCGGCGCGAAATGCCGAAATCGGAAAATCGTCAAACGTAAACGAAACAATTGGCTGCGTCAGGCGCACATCGATGGGGCGAATACCAAGATGCCGGGAAAGGCGGCGCTGTCCGTATTCGTGTACCCGGGTATAAAAACTCGTAACTCTCATAAGATACCAAACGCAGAACAGGGACTCCCGCTCATGGAGTCAAACGGTCCCGTAACTCTACTGCAATCCGCCTCAATCCAAATCGCACAGCTGCGGTTCCTGATCTCACTCGATGATCCAGCAGATAGGCGGGTTCCAGCTGAATCTCTGCTTCAGTGCCCGCTTCCACGACAATGGGCTCTCCGATCGGTCGCACCTGTGTCCTGGCTTCGCCTTGCGAAGCGCGGATAGCGCGCACGACATTGCGCGAAAAGTCCGGCGCTTCGACGACCAACTGACGAATGCCTTCGGGAACCTTGAGCTTCACTTTCCGCGAAAATACTCGTATTCGCATCGACGAACCATCGACGCGAGAGGCGAAATTTGTCTCGAGAATCTCCTGCAAGTTCATCCACCGGACATCGCCGAGAGCATTGATCTGCGCCACACTTTTGGCAAGGGAATCGTCGCCACTTTCCTTGAGATCGCCGTGGTGCCCATAAGGGACGATCGCCTGCCCCAGGAACACGGCAATCGCCGTTTTCGCCGGACAGGTGGGCGAGTTGAAATGGTACCGGCTGATGATAGGTAATCCGCCCGCCATGATGTCAGACACCTGCAAACCGGCGGATGGAGGCCGGTCACTGGATTTGTGTGTCCGCCACAGCCATGGCCCAACATTTGCCGAGCAGGCATCAAACCCGAAACGCAGCATGCTCATCATGAACTCTTCCGAGCAGGCACCGTGCGGTGGAACCATAATGCGCAGAACCTTCGCTCCCGATCTTCTCTCCAGTTCCTCGATCCGACGAAGGGCCTCCGCTATGATCGTAAGTCGCTGCTGTTGGGGAATTATCTGGGCCAATTCTGCGTGGGTGTGATTGTTCCCATGAATCATCAGAGACAACCAACGGCGGTGCTCCCTGAACAGTTTGGCGGCCGCCGGGCTGACGGCCCAGGCATCCAGCGGAACCGTCGCCATCGCGATATGAAAGTTCTGTTCCTGCGCGCGCTCGACCAGACGACGATAGTCGATCCGGCCATATTTGACCGAATGCAAATTCGGGTCATCGATGATCACCGAAGCCCGTAACGGCGGAAGCGTCCAACTTTCCGTCTGCATCGTACTCCGCAGAAAATGCAAGAGCGGTAGCAGCTTCAGAAAGAGCTCTCCGCTGAGAAACTCAATGAGATGTTGGTCGGGCGCCATTTCAGGCAACGGAATGGATACGCGGTAACGATGAATATCGCGGTCTTCGAACACGTCCCAAACGGGCTGGCCTTCTATTCTCGCCAGCACCTCATGGGCGGGTTGCTCCTCCAGGGCGTTCGCTTCAGCCGCTTCCTTCGTAATATGAAGTTGTCCGCGGAAACCCGGGCCCAGCTTGCTGGAGTTCGAGAATTGAACGGTATGGCTTCCGCTAAACTTTGTCTTCTTCGAATCGCACCAAACCGAATAGCTGCTCAATTGTTCCGGAACATTCTGAACGGCTTGATCCAGGACAATGACAGCATCGAGCCCCCCCAGATCCTCCCCGCGCCGTTCCTCGATGCGAAAGTCAAAAACCGCTGCGAGTAACTGAAAAAGACGTTGTTGGGCCGCGCCAGTGTGGCCAAGAATTCCGACGAGTTTTTTCACCGTTAAATGTCCATTCCGAATTATTGCTCTATTAACTGGCTATGGATCAGTTCCGACGTGAGCAGAGTATGAATTTCGGTTGTGTAGTTCCCCGAACCACTCACATGCGCTTTCACCATGTGTTCGACGCGACGACGGTCCAGATAGGGGCGCGACAGAGCGCGAGAGTCCAGGAGGATTTCCTTTACGACAGGCGCCAGCTGATTTCTATAAAAGTATCGAAAATGGTAGTACTTGTGACGTCCCAGGAAAAGCCGCTCCAGATGCAGCGGGCTCAGGAAGCGATCGGTCTTCGCCAGCCAATGCGGCATTCCATAGTCATACGCGTAGTCGGCTTTAAAAGCGAACTCCTGACACGACTCTCGAATTCGACCCAGAAAGCCTGGACGGCCCAGCGGACCCCTGTCGGTAGGGAACGTCACCAGTTCAGGATTACCGGCCTCGATAAGCCGCGCAGCCAGCGTCTTGTTAAGAGATCGATCGGCAGGCTTCTGGAACGACAAAGCTACCAGATCGTTATCGAGGTAGGGCGACCGGACATTCACCTGAGAATGTTCCAGCACGTATCGAGAGTAGTGGTGCCATGGCATCTGCTTAAAAGCAATCAACGACGCTCTGTTCGCTTTCGTTTCCTGTCCAAGGGTTTGAACACCCTGCTCAATCGAACGCTCAAAATCACGATCGAAGAAGGGATTGAGGAGTTTCTTGGCATTCAGGACCATAATCCCGCGCAGGATCTCTCCGCCGTAATTGCCCGTCATGCGGATCGGCGCAATTTCCCTACCTGAAATCCTATTGACGAAGAGGCCGGGTGTGCCACTCACGTCCATTGCTCCATCAGTTATATAAACGGTGCGCTTCGCAAGGTCGGCAAAACCGGAAAGGAACTCTCCATTTACCTTGATCACGCGGTGCGGTTGTCCACAAGTTTTCGCCACGCGGCGCGCCACTTGAGCATCCGCACATTCATTGAACATTCCGCGGTGTGTATAGCACGGCAGTGTTCCGGGCGCGCGACGCAGCCAGGCCATGATAATCCGTCCGTCCAGGCCGCCGGTGAGCGACATCGAGATTTTTTCATTGGGCCTGAAGTACCGGGGAAGCACCGTTGCGATAGTGTCTTTTAACTTCTCGTAGTACTGCTCCGGCGCCAATGCAGATTGACTCTCCCATACTTGACTGTCGAAATAGATCTCCTTTCGGACGGGACACGCAGAAGAGAAAGTCCACAGAGATGCCGGAGGGAAAAGACTGACTCCGCTGAAGATGGTGCGGTTCTGTAATACACAACCTGTCCCAAAGAGTTCGCCCCAGCCCCGCTGATCGATTTGGCGTAACTGCGGCAGCACCTGCAAGAGCGCTTTGGCCTCCGACGCAAAATAGCACGCATCCGGTGTTTCATGAACGTACAGGCGACCCATGCCATACCGGTCGTTAAAAACCACAACCTTACGCTCACGGAGGTCGACCAGAATCCCGCAAAACACGCCGTTCAGTTTCTCGAAAAAGTGCGGTCCTTCCTTTTCATAGAGAGCCATCAGATAAGAGGCATCCTCTTTGGGGCAATGGAACCCGGCGGCCCGAAGTCCTTCGATTTCCGACCGATCCGCAAAATGCTCTCCTGAAAATATGAGGCATACGTCGCGAGACTGGTTCCAAATCGGCAGACAATCGGAAAAAGAACCGCCGTGGGAAACCCATCCGGCCCACAATCCCATCTCCTCCTGAACCAGCGTCCCTGTTGCGTAAGTCGTCTCATGCAACATGGACTTGGTCATCTTGTCCACAGCAATTCGATTCTCGGGAGAGGAATGCTTACTGATGATTCCGGCTATACCAGGCACTAAGAAAACTTCTACAAACTACGGTTTGGGGAAGGGACGGGGGCGACAGGATTTGAACCTATACTCTCCAGATAGACAATCTGGCACTTTGGACATTTAAGCTACACCCCCAAAATGAAAGGCTAACAAACTGCAATCGGCTCGATCGCTCTGACGGAAGACCGTCCAGGCCCTTCGATAAGGGACCGATGGAAAAGTTCTGCCGTCAACAAGAACGAAATCTCACGAGTATGATCAGCCGATCCATCCATGTGCTTGCGGACTATTGTTTCAACCTCTTTTCTGTTCACGTAAGGCCGAGCCAGGGAACGAGGGTCCAGAAGGACTTCCTTCGTCCAATTCGCAAGCTCATGGCGATACCAAACTCGAAAGTGAGTATAGCAATAACGCCCAAGGAATTTTTTCGCCGCGCCTGGCAGATATTGCAACGACTGGAAAGGCCCCCCCGGATCGGACTCCATTCCGCTGAATATGCGATCGCCCTTCCGGAGGAAACGCGAATACAGAGATTTCAAAAAAGTGTGATTAGCCGCCACGTCAGCCGGAAGCTTTCGCTGCGGCTTAAGCTGATTGGCACGGAGCCTGGCCTGCAGGCGTCCCTTTGTGACGACTTCCTCGGGCGCCCTGAACAGTAACGCCAGTAAATCCTTATCCAGGAAAGGCGCGCGCAGTTCCTGTTGAGTGCACTCCGCACGCCATCGCCCATGATGCAACCGCGGAAGCTCATCAAACAGAGCAACAGACAGGGAATGCCGGGCCGTCCGTGTCGCGAATCGTTCAGCGATCTGTGCGAACCGGCCTGAAAGCTCCGGTTGAAACAACGGGGAATATGGCGTTGCCGGCCGAAGTTCGCGTGATCCTGCCAGAGTTTGCCTTAGAAAACGTCCGCTGACGGCTGACGGCGCAATCCCACGTGCGACACTCGCCAGGTACAGGTCCGCAGCTCCGGTCGCCAGGGCGGTCCCGTCCGTGAGGTAGATGGCGCGCTCGGCATAACTCGCAAAATTCTCAATGAATTCCTTGCCGGGCACCAGAACCTGATGAGTCTGTTTGACTGCATCGGCCAGAGACCGCGCCATGGGGACATCCACCGTCTCTCGATACATCCCACTGTACGTGTAGCAGGGCATCTTCCCCTGCGGTAATTCTACGGAATCCAGAAGCAACCGGGAGCCGAGGCCGCCGGACAGCGCAATACCGCAGGACGTCTCCCATCGAAAATAGCGCGGCATGACGGCAGTCAACAGATCTTCCAACCGCCCATAGAAATACTCTTCCCCGAGGATCGTTTGCTGTTCCCATTCCTCCGGTTTGAAATAGACGGCACGATCCACGATGCGTCCTGCTTCAAAACTCCAGATGGACGCGGGCGGTATCGCTGAAATCCCGTTGAACAAGGTTCGATTGTCCAGAACACAGTCACAGCTCGCAAGTTCGGCCAGGCCTTGTGCGGAAACTGAAGCGAGCTCCGGCAAGACTTTAAGCAGGGCTTTCGCTTCCGACGCAAAGTAAAAGGCATCCCGCGTTTCGCAACAGTAGAGTCGCTCGAGGCCGAACCGATCGCCAAACAGGAAGCCATTCTTCTTGCCGAGATCCAGCACCAGGCCGGCAAATACTCCGTTAAGCCCTTTTACGAAATCGACACCCTTTTCCTCGTACATATGAACCAGAATGCTCGCATCCTGATTTCGGATGGCATGGTTCCGCTTCTTTAGTTCTGCAACATCTTCTTTGTCGAAGAAATGACGGCCCGTAAACAGCAGCAGGCAGTTCTTCTTCTCGTTCCACACTGGCATGCAGTCCGCGAAGGTTTCCCCTACAGACACCCAGCCTGCATAGAGCCCCATCTTGTCATTGACGAACGCACCGGTCTTATGGAAGTCCTCGTGGCACATGGCGTCGCCCATCTGCGTCAATTCCGCTTCATTCTGAGCACGAGGTCTAAGACTCAGGATGCCAAACAACCCGGGCATGGGATTACTTCAACTCCAGTGCTTGCATCATTCTCACTTACTTCTCCGGCGTAATGGCAGCGGCTGCCACACTCTCAGGCTGAGGACGGACGACCTGAGGAATCGCAGTGCGATAGCGCCACTCCACGAATCGTGTCTTGGCATCTCTCAAGTAGTTCACAGCAGCCTGGGGCACAAACTGGTCGATCGCGCGATGCAGGCCCAAGCGCTGCGCCATTTCTCCTGCCGAATTCAGAGGAACAAAGTAACGGGGCAACAGGATGTGTTCGAAACCATTATTTGCTTTGAATTCCATCAATGTCCGGCTGCCCGAATTCCCGTAGGCATACTTGGCGTATACAAGAAATGGAATCTGCTTTTCTGCGCACATCTTCACTGCTTCCGCAATAAGCGCATTCATGGGAGCTCTTTCGTGATGACGAATTTTGGCGAGTATACCCATGACACGGGCAAAGCCAGCCGTTGGCACGACTTTGAGGAACCCGATGATCTCGTCCTTATAATAGGCTCCAAAAACTGTGGCACGTTCCGAGAAGGTAGAGTTCCCCCGTTTGATCGTCTCAAGACTCTCCCCGTAGTGGCGAAATCTTGCGCCTTGACGAATCGGACATTCATCCTGGATTTCTTTGATCGCCTTAAACAATTCGTCGTTGATCTCCAACTGTCGAACAACAACCCCGGCCTTCTCTGCCTTTCGAAGTTTATTCCGCGAGTTGGGGTGAAGTTGCTTGAAGAGCCAGGTTTCATAGGTCGTAATCGGTATCGCCGCCACGTTATCCCATTCCATTGGATAGGGGTAAATCGGATGTGACTGCGGCAACCGCTGCATGAACGTAAATAGATCTGCTCCCGGGGCACGCTGCCGAAGGTCGCGTGCCAGAGCTTCTGCAGTTTCTACCGGCACATCGAATTCAGATTTCAACTTGGCGATCTTTGGAAATCTACCGGTTACTATCAGCTCAAGACCGCCGATTTGAAAGGATTTGGATTTCATCTAATGAGGGGCAGGAGGCTACTCGGAAACATACTGCTCTTTGATGGGGTTGATGCCCAGGAGTGCCGACAGCCTGCCAATGTGGTAGGACAAACTGAACACGCAGCTCATAAATTTGCCTTGACCTAACAAGAGCGCGATGGGCAACCCCAGAACGTATGCGGGAGTCACCATGAGAGACCAGGCTATTGGACGTGGGGCATAAGGCTGATTCCGAAACGAGAATATTCCTCGAAAGACGGCCCGTCTGATCAGGAAGGATCTCTTCCAGCGCGCGGGTGGAACCACCTCGTATACAACTGCCTCATCGCACCATATGAATGTAGAACCGCGCTTGATCATCCGCTTGAAGAACTCTTGATCCGATCCCGAGAGAAAATCCGGATTGAACCGCTGCCCTTGTTCCGCAAACAGACTCCCCCTGAACAAGACATTCCCGGTGCGAGTCTGGCTCCAATTGAGGCGCAAACCGGTCGCATGTCGCGGCCGATCAAAAAGCCCTCCGTTAACGATCCAACGGGGCGCGTCCTTGTCAAAATGTGGCAGAACCGGGCCGAGAACTCCGTCCACTCCCTCCTTGTTGCATGCGTGAAAGAGGGTCAAAAGCCATCGATCTATCGGGAATTCATCATCATCGATAAACGCGACGAAATCACCCGACGCATTTTCAACAGCCTTGTTGCGAGTCATCGCAATATTCCTCAGAGGCTGCATGCAGTACTTCAAAGGAATCTTGACGGTAGATGCGAATTCCGAAACGATACTTTCCGCAGACCGCGCATCATCATTCTCGGCAACAACAATCGAATAAGTGAACAAGCCATCGGTAATCTGGCGGCTTAGATGATCCAGCAACCTGCGCAGAAGTTCCGGCCGTTTATAGGTGCAAATGCAAACGCAGATGTGAGTGTTTTCACTCATGATCGCGTCCTACAGGTTGTCCCTCGAAACTTGAGGACTTACTTGTGGCATATTGAGGTGTCCCAAAAAGATAAGCGTAGGCATCCAGCAAGTTTCTGCCGACAACCGACCACTGCAATTCTTCTTCGACCCGCCGTCGTGCGAACTCGCCCATTTTGGATCGTCGGGCCGGATCATCCATCAAGCCCTCAATCGCTTCAGCAAATTCTCGTTCGTTGTTGGGCGGCACGTACACTGCCGCGTCCTGTGCCGAGTACCGAGTCTCCCTAAGGTCAAACGTAACGATTGGCTTGGCATAGGCCATGTACTCCATGATCTTGATCCATGTGGAGACGTCATTAAGCGGGCTGGACGGATCAGGATCGACGCAAATGTCCGCCGCCGCGAGATTGGCCTGCAGGTCGTGATCGGAGACAAACCCGGTAAGTTCGACGTTCTCCTCAAGCTGAAGGCTGATGGACAACGTTCGGAGATCTTCCAGGGAGTCGCCCGAACCCATGACTACACAGTGGAAATCCTCGCGGCCTAACCCGTAACGTAAATGGTGCAGAGAGCGCAGCAGATAATCCACGCCATCCTGCGGATTGAGACTCCCGATATAGACGAGGATGCTTTTCTTCATGTCCCGCAGCCGGGCACTCGGCGCAACCTTGGCCATCCGCATCGCGCTCGGTCCGTTGCGAACGATAAAGATGGTTCGGGGATCGCGATCGCCGCGATCGATTTGCACGCGTTTGTAAGACTCGTTTGTAGCGATTGTAATGTCGGCCAAACGAAAGGTGCACCACTCTACAAATCGCAGGATTCGTGTCGGCATGCACTCGCCCGTCTGGTAACGGGACTGATACAGCTCAGGACAAAGATCGTGATGATCGAAAACAAACTTCTTGCCGAGAAGCTTGAACGGAAGTGCGACAAGGAAAAGCGTATCCGGCGGGTTGTGCGCGTGAATTGCGTCAAAACCATAGCGGACAAAGATGTAACTCGACATCGCAAGACATGCGCTTGTGAAATAAAGATATTCGATGGCGTAGCCCGTGTATGCCTTGAGCTTCAGCATTAGGCGGCCGAACAAGCCGGGGTTGCCCGCCAGGGTCTTCTTGAACAACTCAATTCGTGGCAGACGATACACCCTGACGCCGTCAACAACTTCGAACCAGGGTTTGCCGGGCCGGCGGAGAGAAACGACCGATACTTCATAGCCCGAGGAATGAAGCAATGTTGCCTCATTCCTTACCCGTGTATCGGCCGGATAATTATTCTCCACGAGCATGAGAATTCGTTCTGGTCGGGCTTTCATATTTTTCGCGGTAAGTTCCGCTCGCTAGCGCTCAGCCAGTCAAGGGCCTTAGATTTCAGGCGACTCCTATCCAACAGTCTGAACACTTGAAAACTGGAGAAGCGCTTCAGCCACTTGCTCCAATTGAACTTCTTGAATCTGTGGGAACATGGGAAGGGACAGGATTTCATTCGATAGCTTCTCGGTAATCGGGAAGTCGCCCGCCTTATACCCCATATATTCACACGCTTTCTGGAGGTGAAGCGGAACCGGGTAGTGGAGTCCCGAGCCAATCTTGCTCTCCGTTAGGTGCTTCTGCAATCCATCCCTGTCCGGAGTCCGAATCACGTAGAGATGATAGTTCCCGAAACTCCAATCATGTTCCATGGGAATTCCAACCCTGTCGGCGTCTTTCAACAATCGGTTGTAGGTCTTGGCGGCTTCGCGGCGCTTGGTATTCCATTCCTTGAGAAAAGGGAGTTTTACGTTCAATATGGCGGCCTGAAGAGCATCCAGGCGGCCATTATAACCCTCCACCATATGATGATACTTCTTGTTCTGTCCGTGATCGCGAATCATTCGAATCTGCGTTGCGATGGCCTCGTCGTTCGTCGTTACCGCTCCGCCTTCGCCACATGCCCCGAGATTCTTGCCGGGGTAAAAACTAAATGCTGCCGCTTTTCCGATAGAACCCGCTGACTGCCATCGATTCAACTTCTTGGAGAAATATCGGCTGCCGTGCGCCTGGCAGGCGTCCTCGAAAACCATTAGATTATACTTTTCGGCGAGCGCTGTGATCTCGTCCATCTCGCACATCTGGCCGTAAAGATGCACTGGCATCAGGGCCTTGATGGGTTCGCTCGAATGGCTCTGGAGGTATGTTCGCAGCGCATCCGTGCTCATGTTGTAGGTTTGCGGATCGACATCGATGAAACGTGGAATTGCGCCCACCTGTACGATCGCTTCGACGGTCGCCACGAAGGTATTCGGCACTGTGAGAACAACGTCACCTTTGCCAATCCCTGCCGCCATCAATGCGAACCTGAGGGCGTCGGTTCCGCTCGCCACTCCGACACAGTATTTCGTGTCGCAGAATCTGGCGAAGGAACGTTCAAACTCCTCAACTACGGGCCCCCCGACGAACATTCCCGTCGTCAGAACGCCCTTCATCGCAGTCAGCAGTTCTTCCTGCAGTTCCACATGTGGGGTAATCAAATCTACGAAAGGGATTCCTTTCCCTTGAATCATTGCTTAAGCCTCCTGAGTATCAAGTTTTCTGAACAATCTCGCCGGGTTTCCCGCGACTACCGAATTTGCAGGCACATCCTTAGTGACGACGCTGCCTGCGCCTACCATCGCATTCTCTCCGATGGTGACGTTTGCAAGGATCGTCGAACCTGTTCCAATTGATGCCCCTTTGCACACCAGGGTTCGTTCGACTTTCCAGTCGGCCTCCGTTTGAAGGCGGCCGGCTGTCGTCGACCGCGGATACAAGTCATTGATGAACATGACGCCGTGACCGACAAAGACATCATCTTCGATCATGACGCCTTCGCAGATAAACGAGTGACTGGATATCTTGCAGTTTTTCCCCACCGTTGCGTTTTTTTGAATTTCGACGAACGCCCCGATCTTCGTGTTATCGCCAATGGAGCACCCGTACAAATTTATGAACTTCGACAACTTCACGTTTTGTCCCAGATGAACATCCGGCGCAATTGCCACCCAATCCGTCATCGTACCTCCTGCATTCATCGTCGCGCGATTCCCAGCTTCTCGATGAGTTCGTAAAGGCTTGGCCTGCTAATCGCCAGTTCGACCGCGGCCCGCGTCAGGTTGCCTTTGTTCCGCGCGAGAGCTGCCTCAATCATCTGGCGTTCCACGACCTGTCGTGCCTGTTCAAGACCCTGCCCCTGATAATCCGAAAATTGGGGGATCTCGAGATCGGTCGGCGAAATCCTGCCGTTTTCCGCCATGATGGCGGCACGCTGGATTCGGTTTTCGAGCTCCCGAATATTTCCCGGCCAACGGTAGGATTCGATGGCCTGAATCGCTTTTGGCGTAAAAACGAGCGTCTTTTGCTGCGCGGCTGCCTGTCGTTGCAGGAACTCCTTAGCCAATAGAACCATGTCCCCTTCACGGTCCCGCAGTGGCGGCAGAGAAATCACAACCACTCCCAACCGATAGTAAAGATCTTCACGGAAACGGCCCTGCGACATTGCTTTCGTGAGATCGGCGTTCGTGGCAGCGATAACCCGGGCATCGACATGAATAGGAGAACGGCCGCCAATGCGTTCGACCTCATGATCCTGGAGGAAGCGCAAGAGCTTCACCTGAAGAGCGGACGGCAGGTCGCCGATTTCATCGAGAAAAAGCGTGCCTCCCTGAGCCATCTCCATGCGTCCCTGCCGCTGGACATGAGCGCCGGTAAACGAACCCTTCTCGTGCCCGAAAAGCTCGCTCTCAAGGAGGTTTTCAGGTATCGCACCACAATTGATGGCGATGAAAGGGGCTCCCTGGCGGGCACTTCGCTTGTGGATTGCACGCGCGACCAGCTCCTTTCCCGTACCACTCTCACCCATGATCAGTACGGAAGCGTCCGTTCCCGACACTTTCTCAATAGAACTGAACACGGACTGAATACGGGCACTGGAGCCCATGATCCCCTCAAAGGAATCCGTGCGACGGCTGTCCAGCATTTCGCGGCGTTCCTGGTCCAGACGATGGACATGAACGGCCCGGTCCAGAACGACTCTCAGTTCGTCGATATTCACCGGCTTGGAAAAGAAGTCGTACGCGCCCTGCGCGATAGCTTCCATGCCGTTCTCTCTCTCCGATTGTCCAGTGATTACGACCACCTTCGGTTGCCAGTCCCCCTGAAGAATATCGGCAAGCGCAAGAAATCCTTCACGCGTATCTCCAGGTGACGGCGGCAGGCCGAGATCCAGAGTGACAACGGGCGGTCTTTCCCGGCTCAGAAGTTGAAGGGCGCTGGTGCGATCTTCGGCAAGGGATACGTCATAATGGGCGGTCAGCGCCCATTTCATCTGGGTCCTTACCTCGTCGTCATCGTCAACAATAAGAAGTTTTGGTTTATCCATGGGTTCAAGCATCGGTGTACTCGGCCGGAAGCTGCGGGCTTTTTTGACCCAAGTCCACTTCCAGATGTTCTTGGGAATAAGGCAGCAAGACGCGGAATTCGGTTCCAGTTGCCGGGGAACTGGTAACTTCGAAAGTACCGCGATGTGCCTCCACAATCAGTTTGCTGTGAAACAGACCAATACCCAGACCTTTCTTCTTGGTGGTCTGGAACGGCCGAAAAAGTGACTTCTCGATGAACTCTTCGGTCATTCCACAACCGTTGTCGCGGACGGAAAAACCAACGGATCTACCTTCATGCGTGGTGGTGACATGGATCACTCCGTCTCCATTGACGGCTTCGCTCGCGTTTATGACGAGATTCGTCAGCACCTTGTGAATCTGTTCGCGGTCCATCATGACTTTTGGAACCGGCCGCAGGTCCTGCGTTAGTTCCGCCTTGAGACTTCCCTTGAATTCGCTCAATGTTGACGTTACAAACGCGTTGAGATCGCATGCCTCGGGCTTCAATTCGATGTTCTGTTTCAGCATCGAAAGGCGGGCGCACATTTCTCCAATCTTCGTCACACTTGAGGAAATCACGCGCAACGCGTCCGCGCGAAATTCGGGGTTTTCGAAATTCGCGGGAAGGTTCTGCATCGTCAGCGACAGTCTCGAAGCGAGATTCTTGAGATCATGTACAAAAAATGTGGAGACAGTCTGGAAGGTCTCTACTTCTTTCGCGTGCCGAAGGCCTGCCGAGAGCCTGAGATTGAGGAGTCCAGCCGCCAATTGAGCCGCCAGGGTTTCGAGCAATACGAGATCTTCTTCGGAAAGGTCGTTTTCACGGCCGACCCTGTCATCGTTAAGCGTCATGACCCCGACGAACTCTCCGCCGGCGGCCAGGCCGATGGCATACCGGATGCGGTGTTCGCCGAATAATTCTTTTCCGGCTTCCATGATTTGCCTCGGCCACGAAAAATCGTGCTGCTGAAAATCGAGACAGGCAGGCCGCTCCTGGAGAAAGCGGATCAGTTCCGGCGCCCCTTTTCCGGCCTTTTCGATCTGTCTTGCTTGTTGCCCGGAGATCGCGGTCGATCCTCCCAGCGCCAACCGCTGGTGGGATTCGTCGACCAGCCAGACGCTGACTGAGAGAATTTCCAGCGACTCGGAGACCATCCGGCTGACGGCCGTGCTCAGTTCATGAGCATCCATGAGCGACGTGGTCCGATGGGTCAAATCCATCCAGACGTTACGGTAGTCGTATACCGGCCGGTGAAAGTTCCGGCTGACAAACAATCTGACGTTGCGGCGCAACCGGTTAGAGAGCAGTAACGTAGCCAGAACCGTCAGCGAGATAAAAACGAAGAAAGCGTCGAGAGGAAGGGATCGGTTCAGACTGGAGTATTTCGCCAGATTGGCCAGTACCCCGACAGACAGCAGATAGACCCCGGTCAGAACAATCGTCAGGGAATTTTGAATCGTAGCTGTCGAAAGATATACATCGACATTTAGAGACCGGCCGCGGACCAGCGAAAGGATAAACAACAGGTTCGCAGCGAGGAGCGCGATTGCATTAACGGCCCCTAGTCCTGTATCGACACGGGCGTAGAGCAGGTTTTGGCTGACGAGGTAAATGCGTAGCGCGAACAGCTCTCCGACGCCGAGAGCCATGAACTTGATCTGCCAGCGCATCCTGCCCATCGATGAGCGCAACGTGCGTTCAAGATTGAACAGAATGAGAATCGCGGCAATGAGAAAAAAAACCTTTAGCGTCTGCCCTTGCCAGGTTAGCGGAATAGACCAGCGTGCCTCATCCTCAAGATGAATCTGACCTTGAAATAACGACTTCCTGAAAATTGCAATGAAGGCCATCGGCAACAGTCCCGAGGCCAGCAATACCCATTTCCACTTCGAAAGAGTCGCGCGGGCGTTGACGCGCGCATACGTCAGACTGAACCCCAGCCACAAGGAGGGTGTCAGGGACGACACCAAAACAATCCGTCTATGCCAGTGGACGACTTCTGCCGGCAGAATGACGCCGTAGCTGAAACCTCGCAGGCCTTCTTCAATTGCGAACAGAAGCAGGCCGGCCGCGAACATGCGGTGAACGGCGGAACGCCGGTCTCGCACTAACACGGCGGCTGCCACAATTACGCTGAGGTAAGCCGCGGCGTAAGATAAGACAGCGGAAATAGACATGGTTCAGTTCGCCCGGAGCCCGATAGGAAGCGAGGGCGGAAATCCGGTTTTTACTTTTGGCCCTGGAGTTCTTTCAACGCCGCCTGAGCAAGGGGTTTCTCCTTAAAGTCCTTCGGACTATCGAGCGCTCTCTTCAACGCGTTTTGGGCTTCCAATGTTTTCCCTGTAGCCTTGTAGGCCAATCCCAGATGGAATTGAAACACCGGCTCAGTCGCATCCTTGGAGACTGCAAACAAGAACTGATCGCGGGCGAGCGAGTGATTCCCAAGCTTGTAGTAGATCCACCCCAGCGTGTCGGCGACGTTGGGACTGTCGGGCTGCACCTTACGAGCCATTTGAGCGTAGCCGAGACCTGCCTGGAGATCCGTACCTTCCTCTGCGTAAATGTAGGCAAGATTGTTCGCAGAGGCTGCGTCCTTCGGGTTCAACCTCAGGGCCTGGGCATAGACTTCCTTCGCTTCCTTCGTCTTCCCCTGGTTTTCAAAAATCATCCCTTTGGTCGTGTAGGCCGTGGCATTGGTAGGAGCCTTTGTTATGAGCTTATCCAGTTGCTTCAGTGCGTCGTCCATCCGTCCAGTCTTAACATACTGAGATATCAAAAGGGCGTCCGCGCCGGCGTCCTTCGGATCTTTTTCCAGGGCTTTCTTCAAGACCGCTTCGGACTCCTGATCTTTGCCGGCCTGGGAATAAACAGCGGCCAGCAATTCGTAATGGAACGGTTCCTTTTTGGCGTCCGGTATCGCATTGATTCGCTGAATGGCTTTATCGGGCTGCTTCGCCTTCACGTACAAGAGAACAAGGGCCTGTAATGTTTCCTTGGACTCGGGCTGAAGCTCAAAGGCTCGCAGCAGGGTTTTCTCTGCCTCGGCACTCTTGCCAGCCGCGTCGTAGGAGTATGCCAACTGAAGGAGCACCGTCGGATTATTGGGCTGTTCCTTCGCCAACGCCGCCAACCCCGATTCAGCCTCGGCGTACCGCTTTTCGCTGCGGTCCGCAACCCCTTTCATCAAACGGGCCATCGGATAGTCCTTGTTGAAGGCGAGCGTGCTGTTAATCTCCGCGCGAGCTTCGACGTTCTTCCCCTGGTTCAAAAGTGATTCGGCCAGGGCAACCCTGGCGGCGAGGTACTGAGGGTTTAGTCTGACGGCTTTCCTGAAATATTCCTGGGCTTTCGCCGCATCGCCCTTTTTCGCGGCAATATTCCCAAGGAAAAACTGGGCTTCGGGGTATCGGCTGGCGGTAACTTCTGGGCGCTCGAGCGCTTTCTGTGCAGCGTCGTAGTTCTCGGTCTGGTACTGGAGCTGTCCTTGTAAAATCCAACCTACAGGGTTCGTTGGATCGTTGGTGGTGACCAGGTCGATCTCGGCTTTCGCCTGTTCCGGCTGGTCTCGAAGAAAGTCCACAGCCCGCCTGATTGCGACGCCCACGTCCTTGGGAAACGTTTTCTTCAGATCCTGAAGAACTTTACGGGTTTCCGGCGCCATATTTTTTGCCGTATACAGATCAGCCAGCAGCAATGATGGGCGAGAATCTTTTGGAGTTTTCGCCTGAAGGTCCTGCAACAGCTTTACGCCGTCATCAAACCGCCCGTTCTGATAATAGAGCTGTACGAGCTGCGTGTAGATTGCGGTATCGGAGGGGTAATACGAGATTGCTTCCTTGAAAATTGCTTCCGCCTTGGCGGCTTCTCCTGTCACTCGATAATAAGTGGCCAGGGAGATCAGGGCGCTCTCGTTCTTGGGATCAGCTTGTTGTGCTTTAAGGAAAGCCTGCTCGGCTTCAGGGTAATGCTTTTGAAGCGCTTGGGTCGTGCCCAGGCTCACAAAGGCGGAAGCATTCTGGGGATCCACGCTGATCGCCTTCTCGAACGATTTGACAGAATCTACATATTCTTTGCTCCCGGCAAGGGCATTGCCCGACAGGATGAGGGCATCTACGTTGTTGGGTTCTCGCGCCAGAATCTTATTTGCGATTTCCAGACTTTGTTTGAACAGCCCTGAATCTGTGGAACCTGCGCCAAGGTAGATGTTGCCCAGTTTCAAGCTCGCTTCCGTATCGGTCGGATGAATCTCCAGGAGGGTGACCAATTGTTTTACGGCCGAGCTCAGGTCTCCCTGGGCGATATAGGTGAGCGCAAGATAGTAGCGAGCATCCCGGTCATTGCCGCCTTTCTTCACCGCATTGAGAAACAGGATTGACGCTTTGGAATACTCTTTTTGCTCGTAGAATTTCTTGCCGTCCTTAATGTAGTCCTCAGTGGACTTCCCTGTCGCGCTCCAGATGGCCATAGCCAGAACACCGCCCAGCACGAGGGTTCCGATTAGAGCGATGGGGTAAAGAATTTTTTTCATGGTTGAGCCTCTAGCGTGATCGATTGCGTATCCGATCTTTTCCTCTCAGAGTTCATGAGCAGCTTCAGGACGGGATAGAGCAAGAGCAGCCCAACGACAAAGAACGGGATTCCCCCCTCCTTGTGGAGTCTGCTTGTAAGAATACGCGGATCGACATGCACAGCGAGAAAACTGAGTGTCGCGATGCGAACAGCGTTCTTGAAAATGATGATTGGAATTCCCACAATCAATAGAACTGCCCTTCGCCACCAGGCACCGAGGGCCATGTGCCCCGCTAACATCGTCAAGACAGTCAGGCTAATAGCAGCGCGAATCCCGCTACACTGCCGCGCAACTTCTATTATGAAAGGTTTACTACTGACCCACCCCACAGGGTTGGGCAAGGTGAACAGGACATCCTCACGATAGATAGGCATTCCGGTAAGTTTCAGGAGTCCAAACGCCATATCCGCTGAAGCGTGCTGCAGGAACGTGACGGTCCGATCCATGATGAGGCTTGGAATCGGGAGGCAGAAGACCAGAAACAGAAGAGGAAATAGCGCGGCTTTGAATGCATCCGTCCCGTAGAAGAGGATGAAACCGCCGATCCACAGAACTATCAGGGAAAGTGTAACCAGTCCCAGGCGATCGCCTTCGTCGGAAAGCCCTGCTCCCCATAACCTGCTGACGCCCCACAGGACCACGCCGGCCGTCAACGTTAGAGCGCCGGGAACTCGGGCCCAACGAACATTACGGAAGATTTTCCCTCGATCGACAAAGATGAGGAACCCGGTGATGAACGGGATCAATAGAATCTGAGATGCATTCGTGTTCTCCAGATCCAAAGCGTACCCGATCAGCGATCGGATCGAGCTCGACATGAGGAGAAAAAGGGCTGCGGAAAAAATAATGAAGAAGAGGGTGCGGCGCGAGGGCTTCATTTTATCCGATTCCCGATTCAGGCCGATCTCAGTATTCGTAGACAAGATGGTCGCCATCGAGGCAAGCATAAGCGAGTTGTGCCCGGTCGCTGCCGCAGCCCTCGATTCGCCATTCGGTGCCGGCCGGCACGAGCCTCATCTCGCTGCGTTGCCTCCACCATTGGTCTACTTCTCCGGGAAGAGCGGCCCAGACTTCGCGATTGGAATGCAGTTTGGAGATTTCGGCCAGCAGTTCTTTGTATACGCTCTGTGCGCGCTGAGAAATGAGGTAATCGGGATGAACCACTGCACTGATCAAGCCATGCCCCTTGAGGATAATGCCGATCTGTTTTTTCCACAGCGCCGTGGAGTAGTCATTCAATATGTTGAAAAGGGCATAATCCTGGGTCATGGTCAGTGGAAGTTCGGTCATGCCTCCCGGCAAAAAGTAAGGCATTACCGTGCAGCACCCTCCCTGCTGGGGTTCCAGCCGTGCAACGCTGGGCACGGACATGTCGTAGGAGAAGTTCAAGTCCTGAAACCAATCCGCGTTCCGGTACATCGAAGGAGCTCGAAACCCGCGAGCCCCAAAGAGCTCCGCGTACTCATTGATCTTGCGTGCTCTCTCGAGAAACTCCTCTCGGTTCCTGAAAAGGTTGCCGTCGTGGTCGAGCCCATGCACATTCACTTCGGCTCCACGGTCCCGCAGCATTTGCAGGTACGACGAAGAAACGGGATACCGCTTCTCAGGCACAACTTGAATTGACGCTTTGATTCCAAACGAATCGTCAATATCGAGAAGTTGTCCGATACGATCTCTGCCCAGCCTGGTTTCAATATCGTGAGTCACGATGGCAGCTGCCCCGTAACCACTCGGCCAGAACCAGATAAACGGCACGCGATCCTTCTTGGATGCACGCATGGCCAGAATCAGCAGTCGTTCACAAAAAATGTCTACGCTGCGGTCAACCGGCCAACTGGGAAGAGAAAGGGACTCCCAGCCACTTAGATAGATCTTCTGCAGATGTCTGCGTATGGAAGTCGGAAGCAGGCCCCGGAAGCGGTAATAGACATCCTTGACCCATGACTGCTCCATCCAGCGCTGGCTTTCCGGAGGACCAACGTATCGCTCGAATCTAAGATTGTCGACGATCTGATCAGTGTCAAATGGCAGCAACAGAGCCCCGTCAGACATCTGGATTTGCTCGAGCGCGTCAGGCAGTTCAAGGTCCGCACGGGACTGAGTTTGAATTGCGGCCTGACCGTAGCCGATTACGCCTTCTCCAAAACGGAAAAAACCTGCCGTCTTTCTGAGTGTTCCACGCAACTCAAAATCGGCAATTTCCGGAAGGCCACGATATCGCTCCGAGATGGCGGCGGAACTTAACAATAGTGAAGTCGCCTCTTCTGTGCTCAGTTGTCTCATTCTTCGGATGCTATCTTGACTGGTGATGCTTACGCCGTCATGCCGGAAGAAACCGGCCGTGAGATGTTCGAGCAATAAACCATTCTGCCCTTTTCCGACATGGACTGGTTGATTGCTTCGATCATCTGGACAACGCGGAGTCCCGCGTGTCCATCATTGATTGGCGTCCGTCCCTTCTGAATGCAATCGACAAAGTACTGCGTCTCTATGGTCAACGCCTCCACTTGTTCGATACGCGGGACCCAGAGATCCCCAGCGCGATAACTGACGCGAAGATCGTAGTCGCCAGTGCCACCCGAGCGTTCCACTCCTTTGTCATACAACTTAATCTTTTCGTCTGCTTCAAGATCGTTCCAGACAAGCATTCTCTTCTCGCCCCCAATGAGGGTCGTCCGCACTTTGACCGGCGAGAGCCA
>Ga0134121_10000696_pt1 | contig 36100 bp, 30 predicted proteins | sample KB301_FD_96463 | JGI IMG/M metagenome (GOLD analysis project Ga0134121, IMG submission 96463) | Terrestrial soil microbial communities without Nitrogen fertilizer from Kellogg Biological Station, Michigan, USA - KB3-0-1 | ecosystem: Environmental > Terrestrial > Soil > Unclassified ...
ACCGGCGCCTTCGCCATCAACGCCCTCGGCTACACGTACTGGGACAACTATCCGATCGACGCGACCTACCGCCTCTCGTTCACCTTCGCCCACTCGGCGAGCACGCTCCACCTCAACTTCGCCGCCCTCGGGCTGCAGGACATCACCGATGAAAGCTGGGGACTCGATAACGTGGTGGTCAGCATCGGCCAGTAAGCCCGCCCCCCCGATGCACGCCACTCTCACCTAGGCAGCACACTCCGCGGGACTGCAGCGGTCCCTAGTGAGGCGCTGCAACCCCCACCGCCGAGGCTCGGATCTCCCGAGTCTCGGCGGCTTTTTGTGCCCCGCTGGCCAACTCTTAGTAGGTCCCGAGGTACCGCGCGAGCTCCCAGCTGCTCACCTGAGTACCGTACTCACGCCACTCCTGTCGTTTCGCGGCGAGGTAGTGTCGCGCGACGTGCTCGCCGAGCGCATGACGCAGGACGGTATCCGCCGCGAACGCTTCACACGCTTCGTTGAGGTCGCGCGGCAATTCATCCACGCGGAGCCGGCGCTGCTCGCGGTGCGAAAGCTCGGCAATGTTGCTGTCTACGGGCTCGCGCGATTCCATCTTCTGCTCGATCCCGTCGAGTCCCGCGGCGAGCATGGCGGCAAGCGCAAGGTAGGGGTTCGCCGACGGATCGGGACTCCGGTACTCGACGCGCGTTCCCGGACCGCGGCGCGTCGGAACACGCACCAGCGGTGACCGGTTCTTGAGTGACCATGACACGTGCATCGGGGCTTCGAATCCGGGCACGAGGCGCTTGTACGAGTTGACCAGAGGATTCGTGATTGCGCAGAGCGCGCGCGCGTGCGCGAGCAGTCCCGCGATGTACTGGTGTGCGACATTCGAAAGACCGAAGTCGCCCTTCGGGTCGTTGAACGCGTTCGCGTCATCGCGCGTGAGCGACTGGTGCGTGTGCATGCCACTCCCTGCGTGCCCGAACAGCGGCTTCGGCATGAACGACGCATGAAGGCCGAAGCGCTGCGCGACGTTGCGCACCACGAACCGCAGCGTCGCAATGTCGTCGGCGGTGCGCAACGCATCGCTCGAGCGGAGATCGATTTCGTGCTGCCCGGGCGCAATTTCGTGGTGCGATGCCTCAACCTCGAACCCCATCTGCTCGAGCGTGTCGACGATCGCGCGGCGCGCATCCTCGCCGAGGTCGACGGGCGTGAGATCGAAGTACGACCCGACGTCGTGCGTGTCCGTTGACCGTGCACCGTCGGCACCCTGCTTGAACAGGAAGAATTCGACTTCGACACCAGTGCGCGTCGTGAATCCGCGTTCAGCCGCTCGCGCAAGCTGGCGGCGAAGCACGCCGCGTGGATCGCCCGGAAACGGCGTGCCGTCGGGCAACACGATGTCGCAGATGAGCCGCCCGACGCGTTGGTCGGGCTCGCCCCAGGGAAAGACGTTGAACGTGCGGAGATCCGGCCTGAGGAGCATGTCGGATTCTTCCGTACGCACGAATCCCTCGATGGAGCTTCCGTCGAACAGGATGTCGCCGGCGAGCGCCTTCTCGAGGCGCGTCACTGGAATCTCGACATTCTTGTTGACGCCAAGGATGTCGGTGAATTGCAAACGCAGAAACCGGACGCCACTCGCCTCGGCAAGCTCCACGACGTCGGCGGCGGTGGCCGCCGTCAGATCGGGCACGAGAGAACGCACGCGTCGCGTCATCCTTTAACTTTACTCCATGACCGCGACCCCGACGACCGATCCACCCCCGGTTTTCTGTTCCGCGTGCGGTGCGCGGCTCACGCCAGGCGCAAAATTCTGTCACCAGTGCGGCGCGCGCGCAGGGACTGCCGGAGCCACGATGAACACGACCATACCGTGGCTCGTCGCGGCGGTCGCGCTCATCGCCGTGGTCGCAATGCTTGCAGGACAGTTTTTCGGCAGTCGGGAACCCGCGAACACGGTGGCAGCGGCCGGCGCAGCCGAGGCGCCCTTTGCGAGCGGCGGCGGCGCCATGAACGCGCCCGACATTTCGTCGATGTCGCCGCAGGAGCGCGCCGACCGGCTGTTTGAACGCGTGATGCGGTATGCGACTGAAGGCAAGGCGGACAGCGCGCAGTTCTTCGCGCCGATGGCCATGGGGGCCATCGCCGCACTCGCACCGCTCACGACGCACCACCACTACGACCTCGGTCTCATCGCGCTCGCCGCAAACGATGCGGCGATGGCGCGCGCGGAGGCCGATACGATTCTCAAGGAGCGCCCCACGCACCTCCTCGGGCTCGCGCTCGCGGCCCGCGCGGCAGATGCGCGCGGTGATGCCGCGGCGCGCGCGGGCTTCGAGAAGAAACTGCTCGCCGCCGAACCGCAGGAAAACAAGTCGGCATTCCCCGAGTATCACGACCACGAACGCGATCTTCAGGCCGCGCTCGTGACGGCGCGCAGCCGCGCGAAGTGATCCCGCAGTGACGACGGAGCGGATTATTCGCGTGGCGCACAGTCCGGACTCGGACGATGCGTTCATGTTTTATGCACTCGCGAGTGGCCTGATCGACACCGAAGGCCTCACGTACGTGCACGAGCTTCAGGACATCGAAACGCTCAATCAGCGCGCGATGCGGGGCGAGCTCGAAGTCACCGCGGTATCGATTCACGCGTACGCGCACCTCGCGGATCGGTATGCGCTGCTTCCGCACGGCGCATCGATGGGCGACCGCTACGGGCCGCGGCTCGTCGCGCGCACGCCAGGATCGGTCGAATCGTTCGCGGGTCGGCGAATCGCGATTCCGGGACCGCTGACGAGCGCCTATCTCGCCATGCGTCTCCGTCTGCCCGACTTCGTCGCTGTCCCGACACCGTTCGACGCCATTGAGGATGCCGTGCTCGCGGGCACGGTCGATGCCGGGCTCATCATTCACGAAGGGCAGCTCACGTATGCCGACGCGGGTCTTCACCTCATCGTCGATCTCGGCGAGTGGTGGTTCGAGGACACGGGTCTCCCGCTGCCGCTGGGGGGAAATGTCGTGCGGAAGGATCTCGGTGACGCGCTCATCGCCAAGGTCTCGCGGCATCTCCACGCGAGCATCGCGCACGGCCTCGCGCACCGCACGGCTGCCCTCGATCACGCCATGCGATACGCGCGCGGCCTCGAGCGCTCGCGCGCCGACACGTTTGTGGGGATGTACGTCAACGACTGGACGCTCGATTACGGAGCGCGCGGGCGCGAAGCGGTCCGCGCTCTGATCGCGCGCGGCGTCGCTGCGGGCGTCATCCCGCGCCAGATCAATGTGGAGTTCGTCGGCGACGCAGCGTGACCGCTGACGCCGCAGTTCGCAGTGCGAAGCCGGTCGAGCGCCGCATTCTCATCGTCGATGATGAGAAGTCGGTCCGCGACTCGATGCAGCGCTACTTCTGCGCCAGAGGATTCGAAGTCGAAGCCGTGGATTCCGCCGCGGCGGCACTCGCCGCTCTGCATCGCGCGTCGTTCGCTGCCGCCATCTTCGACGTCCGCATGCCGGGAACGACGGGCATCGATCTCGTGCCCGCGGCGCTCACGGTGGATCCCAACCTCGCCATCCTCATGCTCAGCGGGGTGAACGACGCTGCCGCGGCCACGGAAGCGCTATCGGCCGGTGCCGTCGACTATCTGCTGAAGCCGATTGCGCTCGACCGGATCGAGGATGCGCTCGTGCGCGCGCTCGCGCGACGTGATGATCGGGTCGCGAGCACGGATTCCGGATACACCCCCAGACGCAGCCCCGGTATCGTTGACAGCGAGGGCCTGGATTTCGCCGGTGCGCTCCGACTCCTGGAGGGCGTGGTCAACGAAATGGAGCTCCGCTCGCCGTACCGAACCGGGAATTCGTCGCGCGTCGCCGATCTCGCAACGGCGGTCGCGCAGTCCCTGGGGTTTGACGCGGCGAGCGTCCGCCTGGTGCAAGCTGCGGCGCGCGTGCACGACGTTGGGAACGTCGCCGTCGCGGACGCCGTTCTCGACAAGGCGACGTCGCTGACGCCTGGCGAACACGCGGCGATGCGCCGGCACGTCCAGGTCGGGCTGGAGCTGATCGGTCGGGTGGACGCGCTGGCCCCCATTCTTCCGCTTGTGGCTGACCATCACGAGCGGTGGGCCGGCGGCGGGTACCCAGCCGACCTTCGTGGTCAGGACATCTCGCCAGGGGGCCGCATCCTGTCGGTGGCTGACGCCTTCGTGGCTGTGACCGCCGGGCGCCCGTACTTCGCGGCTCTCGCGGCCGCCCCCGCCCTGGCATACCTCGCCCCCCACTCGGGGACGCACTTTGACCCGAACACATTCCGGGCATTGGAACGAGTCGTGCGCGCCCGCGGAGTCTAGCGAGGCCATTTCTCAGCGACCCGGAGCGAGTCAGGGGGGTCGTGCGTAAATTGGGTGGTTCATCGCCGGTTGGGCATCCCAAGGCCCGCCGGCGATGGCTTCTCCGGATGTGTGTTTCCCGGAAAAGCTGGTCCTTTGTCCATTGCCAATGCCCCTGCAAATCCGTGCGCGCACACCGTTGCGCCGCACCGCGCTTGGACTCGTTGTCGTTGCCGTTGTCGCGGCGTGTTCCCGCACGCCCACCCGACCCACGCGCACACCGGTCACCGTTGCGGTCACGGCAGTCAAGCGGATGTCGATTCCGTACACGATCGAGGCGAACGGGACCGTCACGCCGACCGCGAACGCCAACGTCGTGTCCCAGGTCGACGGAATCCTGCTGGATGTCGCGTTCCGCGAGGGACAGGAAGTTTCGAAGGGGCAGGTGCTGTTCAAGGTCGATCCGCGCCCGTACGAGAACGCGTACCAGCAATCCCGGTCCGTGCTCGAGCGCGACCTCGCGAACTACGGGTACGCCCAGACGGTCGCGGACCGGTACGTCGAGCTCGCGAAGTCGCAGGCCGCGACGACGGACGAAATGGAAGCCAAGCGCGCGGCTGCCGCGGCGCTGCACGCCACCGTCGTCGCCGACAGCGCCGCTGTGGCGACGGCGAAGTTCAACCTCGATAACACCACCGTGCGCGCACCAATCTCGGGCCGCACGGGCGGACTCCTCGTCAAACCCGGTAACGTCGTGCGCGCCGCGGGCGGGCAATCGCTCGTCGTGATCAACCAGGTGCACCCGATTCTCGTGCGGTTCTCGGTCCCCGGATCGCAGCTCCCGATCATTCGCCATTACAGCACGGGTCGCACGCTCCCGGTCACCGCCGCGCCCACGACCGCCACTGCGCTCACGACCGCGCCGCCGGGCGTGCGCACACCGACGGCTGACTCCACCGCCGGAGCAACCCCTGTCAACGTGGCGCGTGCGGCCGTCGACCCGCCCGCGCAAGGTACGCTGTATTTCATCGACAACGCGGTCGACACGACGACGGGGACCGTGCAGCTCAAGGCGATCTTCGATAACAAGGACGGCCAGCTGTGGGCGGGGCAATTCGTCGCGACGTCGCTGCAGCTGTATGTCGATGACAGCGCCATGGTGGTGCCCGCCCAGAGCGTCGTGACGGGCCAGCGCGGCACCTACGTGTACGTCGTCGACTCCTCCAGCACTGCCGTACAGCGCCCCGTGTCGGTGGAGCGCACGACCAACGGACTCGCGGTGATCGCATCGGGTCTCGAGCTCGACGAGAAGGTCGTTACCGAAGGGCAGTCGCGCCTGTCGAACGGCGCGCAAGTCGATCTTCTCGGTGCGCGGCGCGGCGCCGGGGAAAGAAGGGGCGGGGGCGGTGAAGGGCGCGGCGGCCGGGGCGGTCGCGGGGGACGCGGGGGCCGGGGCGGACGTGGGCGTGGTGACGCTGGTGGCAGCGGCGGTGGCGGTGGCGGAGCGAACTGACGCGAAGGTAAGCCTCACGGCGGTGTTCATTCGCCGCCCAGTGATGACGACGCTCGTCGCGCTGGGTGTGCTGGTGTTCGGCGTACTCGGATATTTGTCGCTCCCGGTGAGCGACCTTCCGACGGTCGATTATCCGACACTCAACGTCAGCGCCAACCTGCCAGGCGCGAGCCCGGAAACGATGGCCGCGACGGTGGCCACGCCGCTCGAGCGCGCGTTTTCCGGCGTGGCCGGCATCGACGAGATCACGTCGTCGTCGAACCTCGGCTCGACGAACATCACACTGCAATTCGGCCTCGACCGCGACATCGAGAGCGCGGCACAGGACGTGAACGCGGCGATCGGCAAGACGCTGCCGTTCCTCCCGCCCAACATCCTCCCGCCGAACTACCGCAAGCAGAATCCGGCGCAGGGGCCGATGCTGAATCTCGCGCTCACGTCGAAGGAGCTGTCACTGCAGGACATCGACGAGTACGCCGAGACCACGATCGCGCAGCGGCTCTCGACGATCGAGGGCGTGGCCCAGGTGAACGTGATGGGATCCGCCAAGTACGCGGTCCGGGTCCAGCTCGATCCGGTGAAGCTCGCGAGTCTCGGCGTGGGCGTGTCGCAGGTCGCTGCACAGATCCGGCAGAACAACGTGCTCCTCCCGACGGGTGTGCTGTACGGGCGCGATCGCACGCTCACGATTCAGGCGACCGGCCAGCTCACGAACGCGACCGAATTCCGCAATCTCATCATCGCGTGGCGGAACGGGGCGCCCGTGCGGCTGGGCGACGTGGGCAACGTGCTCGACGACGTGCAGAACAACAAACAGTCGTCGTACTACAACGGTGACCGTTCGATCAATCTGTTCGTGACGCGCCAGCCCGGCACGAATACGGTCGAGGTCGCGAAGAAAGTGAAGGCGGCACTCGCCGAGATCGAGCGCGGCCTCCCCGCGAATCTCTCGGTCAAGCTGCAGTACGACCGCACGGTCAGCATTCAGAATTCCGGAAACGACGTCAAGCGTTCGCTGCTCATCGCGCTCACGCTGGTCGTCGCGGTCATTTTCGTGTTTCTCCGGAATGTCATTGCCACGATGATTCCGAGCCTCACGTTGCCGATGGCGATCGTGGGCACGTTCGCCGTGATGGCGCTTCTCAACTTCAGCATCGACAATCTGTCGCTGATGGCGCTCACGCTCGCCGTGGGCTTCCTGGTCGACGATGCGATCGTGATGCTCGAGAACATTTATCGCCACCTGGAGATGGGCAAGCGCCCGCTAGAGGCGGCGCTCGACGGCGCGCGTGAAATCGGCAGCACGATCGTGTCGATGACCCTGTCGCTCGCGTCGGTGTTCATTCCGCTTGCGTTCATGGGCGGCATCATCGGGCGTCTGTTCCGAGAATTCGCGATCACGATCATGGTTTCGGTGATCGTGTCGGGATTCGTCTCGCTCACCATGACGCCCATGCTCTGCAGCCGGCTGCTCAAGGCGCAGGACGAAGTGAAGCACGGGCGCATGTTCCTCGCGGGCGAGCGGATGCTGAACAGTGCACGCGAGCTGTACCTGCGCAGCCTGCGGGGCTTGCTCGCGCACCGCTGGATCGCCGTGGCCTTTTCCCTCGCGGTCGTTGCACTCACCGGCGTGCTCTGGAACGTCATCCCGAAGGGACTGTTTCCCCCGGACGATACCGGCGCGCTGAACGGCTCGATCGACGCCGCGCAGGGGACGTCATTCCAGGACATGGTGAAGTTCCAGCAGATCGCCATGGACCGGCTCAAGACCGACACGAACATCGCGTCGTTCACATCGAGCATCGGCGGTTTTGGCGGCCCCAGCAACAACGTCTCCCTCAACGTGACGCTGAAGCCGATCGGCCAGCGGCCGCCTGCGGACGTGATGGTCCGCGAGCTGACGCGCCTCCTGTCCGGCGTGCCGGGCATGACGCCGGTGTTCAGCAATCCGCCGGCGCTGCAGATCGGCGGCCGCGGCGGGCGCGCGTCGTATCAGTTCACGCTGCGCGGCGCCGACATTCCCCAGCTGTACGCCGAAGCGCTGAAGCTGATGAACCGGCTGCAGCAGGAGCCGAAGCTCGCGAGCGTCAACTCCAACCTGCTGAATACCGCACCGATCGTGCGGGTGCACATCGACCGGCAGCGTGCGCTGTCGCTCGGCGTGACGCCGTCGGCAATCGAGAACGCCCTCGCGAACGCCTTCAATCAGCAGCAGGTCTCGACCATCTATACGCCGACGAACGAGTACTTCGTCGTGATGGAAACGGTGCCGTCGGCGCAGCTCGACGCCAGCGCGCTCGAGCGATTCTACATCAACGGGTCCGGAGGCCGGCAGATTCCGCTCGCCGACGTTGCGTATTTCGAGGAGACCACCGGACCACTCAGCATTCCGCACTCCGGGCAGCTCGCGTCGGTGACGCTCTCGTTCAATCTCGCGCAGAACGTGTCGCTGGGCGAAGCCGTGACGGTCGTGGACCGCATCGCGAAACAGACGCTCCCCGCCACGATCTCGACGGGCTTCTCCGGCACGGCGCAGGCGTTTCAGTCGTCGCAGCAGAACCTCGGGATGCTGCTCGTGATCACGGTCTTCATCATCTACCTGATTCTGGGCATTCTCTACGAGAGCTTCATCCACCCGCTCACGATTCTCACGGGACTGCCGTTCGCCGCGTTCGGCGCGCTGCTCGCGCTCTACATCGCGAAGATGGAAATGGGCGTGTATGGGTACGTCGGGATCGTGATGCTGCTCGGTATCGTCCAGAAGAACGCCATCATGATGATCGACTTCGCGATCGCGATCGGCCGCTCGAGCGGACTCGGGTCCGCCGATGCAATGGTCGAGGCCGCGCGCGTGCGCTTCCGTCCGATCATGATGACGACCTTTTCCGCCATCACGAGCACGCTGCCGATCGCCATCGGCGTGGGCGCGAGCGCGGCGTCACGCCGGCCACTCGGCGTCGCCGTGGTGGGCGGCCTCGTGTTTTCTCAGATCGTGACGCTGTACGTCACGCCCGTCTACTACACCTACATGGATCAGTTCCAGGGCTGGCTGGGCCGCCGCGTGAAAGCCGGCACGAGCACGAGCGAGTTTCCGGTGCCGACACCCGCGATGTCCCGCGCGATCACCGCCGCCGCCACGCCAGAGTGATGCGATGAATTTCACGTCGCTGTTCATCAAACGGCCGGTGATGACGACGCTCGTCATGGTCGGCATTCTCGTGTTCGGCATCGTCGCGTACCGCCAGCTGGCGGTGAGCGACCTGCCGAACGTCGACTTCCCGACCATCACGGTCACCGCGACGCTGCCCGGCACGAGCCCGCAGACCATGGCCGCGACCGTCGCCACGCCGCTCGAAAAATCGTTCTCGAGCATCGCCGGCATCGACAACATGACGTCGACGTCGAGCCTCGGCCAGACGCAGATCGTCGTGCAGTTCGCGCTCGACCGGAACATCGACGCCGCGGCGCAGGACGTGCAGGCCTCCATCGCACAGACGAGCCGGCAGCTCCCGCAGGGCATCATCCCGCCCTCGTACCAGAAGACCAATCCGGCGGACGCGCCGATCATGACGTTCGCGCTCACGTCCGACGAAGTGCCGCTGTCGCGGCTCGACGAGTACGGCGAGACGACGATCGCGCAGCGCCTCTCGATGGTCGGCGGCGTGGCGCAGGTGCTGGTGTACGGCGCGCAGAAATACGCGGTGCGGCTGCAGCTCGATCCGGGCCAGCTCGCCACACGCGGGATCGCGCTGGAAGACGTCGCGTCCGCCGTGACGTCGCAGAACGTGAATCTCCCCACCGGCGTGCTCTGGGGGCCGAAGAAGGCGCTCACCGTGCAGGCCACCGGACAGCTCGACAACGCCCTCGCGTTCCGCGACATCATCGTCGCGTATCGCGGCGGCGCGCCGGTGTATCTCGGCGACATCGGCCACATCACCGACGACGTGCAGAACAACAAGACCGCCAGCTGGTTTAACGGTGACCGGTCGATCGTGCTTGCCATCCAGCGCCAGCCCGGCACGAATACCGTCGATGTCGCGAATCGCGTGAAGGAAGCGATGGCAAAGCTGCAAAACGAAATCCCGCAGTCCGTGAAGGTACATCCGCTGTACGACCGGTCGTTGACCATCAAGGAGTCCGTCGACGACGTGTCGATCACGCTGGTGCTCACGCTGGGTCTCGTCGTCCTCGTGATCTTCCTGTTCCTCCGAAACCTGTCGGCCACGGTCATCCCGAGCCTCGCGCTTCCGATGTCGATCATCGGCACGTTCTCGGTGATGTATCTGCTGAATTACAGCCTCGACAACCTCTCGTTGATGGCGCTGACGCTCGCGGTCGGGTTCGTCGTCGACGACGCGATCGTGATGCTCGAGAACATCGTGCGCCATCTCGAAATGGGGAAAACGCGCATGCAGGCGGCCATCGACGGCGCGGCGGAAGTCGGGTTCACGATTCTGTCGATGACGTTTTCGCTGGCCGCGGTGTTCATCCCGTTCCTGTTCATGGGCGGCATCATCGGCAAGCTGTTCCACGAGTTTGCCGTGACGATCGGCGTCGCGATCCTCGTGTCGGGCTTCGTGTCGCTGACGCTCACGCCCATGTTGTCGAGCCGGTTCCTCCGGGCGGAGCACAGCCGCGAGCACGGGCGGTTGTACCAGATGAGCGAGCGATTCTACGAGCGGTGGCTCGGCCTCTACGAGCGCACGCTCGCCGTCGTCATGCGCCATCGCCCGGCGACGCTCGCGTTTTCGTTCGTGATTCTCGTGGCGACCGGCTGGCTCTTCTGGAAGACACCGAAGGGCTTGTTCCCGACGGACGACACGGGCCAGTTGCTCGCGACGACCGAAGCGGCCGAGGGCGTGGCCTTCGACGTACTCGTCGAACGCCAGCGACAGGTAGCGGAAGTGATGCGGCAACACGCGGACGTGCGGTCGGTGACGTCGTCCGTCGGGACGACGGCGGCCGCGAACCAGGGACAGCTCACGATCGATCTCAAGCCCGTGAAGGAACGCGAGCACAGTGCCGCCGAAATCGCGCGCGAGCTCATCGTCACGGCGCAGTCGGTCCCGGACATCACGACGTTCGTGCAGAATCCGCCCGCCATTTCGATCGGCGGTCTCGCGTCGAAGAGTCTGTATCAGTTCACGCTGCAGGCCGGCGACATCGACGCGCTGAACGAGTCCGCGCGTGCGCTCGAGACCAAACTGCGGGAGAGTCCGCTGCTCGCCGACGTCACGAGCGACCTGCTCATCGAGAATCCGCAGGTCACGGTCGAGATCGACCGCGAGTCGTCCGGGCGCCTCGGCGTGTCCGCGAGCGAAATCGAGAACAACCTGTACGATGCATTCGGCCAGCGTCAGGTCTCGACGATCTATACGTCGACCAACGAGTACTGGGTCGTCATGGAGCTGCTGCCCGAGTATCAGCAGGACGTCGATGCGCTTGGCAAGTTGTGGGTGCGGTCGAACCGCGGGCCCCTGGTGCCGCTGTCGGCGGTCGCGCGCTTCACGTATTCGGTGGGGCCCGTGACCGTGAATCACTCGGGCCAGCTGCCGTCAGTGACCATTTCGTTCAACCTCGCCCCCGGCGTGTCGCTGGGCACGGCGGTGCAGGAGGTGCAGCGCGAGGCCGACGCGACGCTCCCGTCGGTTGTCACGGCACGGTTCTCCGGCATGGCGCAGGCGTTCATGAGCACGCAGGGCGGACTCATCATGCTGCTCATTCTCGCCGTGTTCGTGATCTACATGATCCTCGGTGTGCTGTACGAAAGCTTCGTGCACCCCGTGACAATTCTGACAGGATTGCCATTCGCGGCGTTCGGCGCGTTGGTGACGCTCACGCTGGCCGGACTCGACGTCGACATCTACGGTTTCGTCGGCATCATCATGCTCGTGGGCATCGTCGAGAAGAACGCGATCATGATGATCGACTTCGCGATCGAGGCGCGGCGGAGCGGGGAGAAGTCTCCGGCCGACGCGATTCTGGAAGCGGCGAGCGTGCGCTTCCGGCCCATCATGATGACGACCATGGCGGCGCTGATGGGCGCACTCCCGATCGCCCTGGGCTGGGGGGCCGGCGCCTCGGTGCGACGCCCGCTGGGCGTGGCCGTTGTCGGTGGTCTCGCGTTTTCGCAGCTCGTCACACTCTACGTTACGCCGGTGTTCTACACGTATTTCGACGAGGTACAGAACTGGTTCGCGCGCCGCGGCGCACGACGGAAGCCGGCCGGCGCCGCGAAGCCGATCGAATCAGCGGAGTCGGTCGCCTGAGCGTTCAGGCATTCGGGCAATCGGACAATCGCCCGCCCCCATTGACGGATTGCATCGGATCGTGTATTCAGCGGCTGCACACACACGATTCTTTGCAGCCGATCACGTTTACGAAAGAAAGAGGAGGCTCCAATGCCGCGCGGGAATAACGAGAAACACGGACTTCGGTTTGCGGACCGCGACGACGAAGAGGAGGTCGGCTACGGTGGAGGCACCGGATACGACGACGAAGACGACGAAGACGGTGGGTGGACCACGATGCACAAGGACCAGAGCGATTCGATCTGGGACAGCACCGAGGAAGTCGGCGATGACGAGGAAGTCGTGGACGACGAAACCAAGCTGATCGGCGACGGCATCGAAGAGGAAGAAGAAGACGCGGATCTCTTCGCGTCGGCGGAAACGCGTGGTCCGGGGGCACCGCCGGCTCCCGCCGCTCCCGCGGGCTCCGCAGCACCCCCGGCAGCCGCCAAAGCGGCATCGGCTGCGAAACCAGCCGCCGCCACCAAGCCGACTGCCGCGGCGAAGCCGGCTGCGGCACCGAAACCGGCGGCGCCGAAATCGGCGAAGGCCGCCGCCCCCGCCGCCAAACCCGCGGCGAAACCCGCAGCGAAACCTGCGACGAAGTCTGCGGCGAAACCCGCAAAGGCCGCGACCAAGAAAGCGGTGAAGCCGGCAGCGAAGAAGATGGCCAAGAAGCCGGCCAAGAAGGCGCCGGTGAAGGCCGCCAAAAAGCCCGCGAAGAAAGCCGGCGGGAAGGCGCCCATGAAGAGCAAGGGCGGCGCGAAGAAGAAAGCGGGGAAGCGTCGGAAATAGCGGGTCGCCGGAAGCCGGGCGGCCGAACTCATCAGGTTCGGCCGCCTTTTTCTTCCCCAGTCACTGGCGAAATACCGTCAGTATCGGCACATTAATCGGTCATCTTAGCGCCAATTGACCATGGGCGAGACGCCAGTTGCACTTCTCCGGGTTCACGCACGGCAGGCGCCATGGAACGCCCGCGGCCTCGCCGCGTACGCCACTTCGCTCGTCGACTCGGCTGGGGTAAGGCCCACGAATGCTGCCGCGCGTGCCGCGCTTTCGGCGCGTGCAGTTCGCTTCTATGTCGCGAACGGCTTGCTCGACCGCCCCGAAGGAAAGGGCACGGCCGCGACGTACGGATACAAGCACCTGCTGCGACTCCTCGCGATCAAAATCCGCCAGCGGGAGGGGCAGACGCTCGACGTCATTCGCCGCGAGTTATCGGACCAGACTGGCGATGCGCTCGAGCGTCGCGTGGCACAATCGCTCGCACCGTCGCTCGCCGTGAACGCCCCCGCAGTCGCTGTCGATGACGACGTGCCGCCCGTCGCGTGGCGGCGCGTGCCCGTCGCCACGGGCATCGAGCTGCACGTGCGCGCCGATTCATCTGCGGCGGGCGAGGAGACGGTCGCCGCAATGCGTGCGGCCGTGCGCGCAGCGATCGCGCGCGACGACGCGAGGTAAGCGTTGGACACGTCGCCCTGGGACGGCAAAGCCGTCGTCGTTACCGGCGTCGGACAGACCGGCCAGGCCGGGGAAACCGTCGCGCGGGCGTTTGCAGAGCTCGGCGCGACCGTGTATTGCATCGACCGTTCCGGCCATGCCAACGCGCGAGCCGCTGAGCTTGTCGCGCGAGGGCTCCGCGCGGTCGGTCACGCCGTCGACCTGACCGATTTCGAGGCCGTACGCTCGCTCGCGCAGACGATCAGTGACTCGCATGGTGGCCGCATCGATGCGGTCGCCGCGCTCGCAGGCGGATTCGGGTTGTCGGGGCCTGTCGCCGAAAGTGACCCCCAGGTGTTTGCGAAGCAGATCGCGATCAACGCCACCAGCGCCTATTCGACAGCGCGTGCGTTCGTCCCCGCGGTGCGCGCGGCCGGCGGTGCGTTCGTCTTCGTCACGTCGGCCGCCGTGCTCGGCGGCGGGAAGGTCGCGGGGATGTCCGCATACGCGATGGCCAAAGGGGCGCTCGTGCAGCTCGTTCGCGCGCTGGCACAGGAGGAACGCCCCCATGGCGTGCGCGCCAATGCCGTCGCGCCGACCGCGATTCGTACGGCAACGAATCTTCAGTCCATGGGCGCCGACTTCCGCTATGTCGAGCGCGAACAGCTCGCGGAAACGGTGGTCGCGTTGTGCGGGCCGGCCTTTGCCCGAGTCACGGGCCAGGTGTTCGAACTGGCCTGAGGCGTCTTGCCCCGATTCACGTCGCGCGCATCTTCCATGGAATGACTCCCGCGCCGCGGCGGCGTATCGCGACTCGCAGTATTCCGCTCGATCGGGCGCTCGAAGCGCTTCCGCTCTTTCGCCTTTCCGATTCCGCCGACGACGCGCCCATTGCCTACACGCTCGACTCCGGCGCGCGCTGGCGGGTGATCCCGCTTCCGGGAGAACGCCTCCCCGGCACGTTTGACCAGGATGTGTATGTCGAGATCTTCCGTCGCTTTCACGACGCCGGCACGCCCGATGATGGCGTGATCAGTTTCACGCTCCACGATTTCCTGCGGTCGATGGGCCGCCGCGTGGATGGACGCACGTACGCGCAGCTGCGAGGCGCGCTCGGCCGGCTTCAGCGCACGAACCTTGAATCCGTCGGCGCGCACGTCGGCGCGGGCCCGGGTGGCGCGCACGAAACGCGGTTCTCCGTCTTGTCCGCGACGAACATCGATCGTCGCCGCAGCAGCGACCGCGAGCAGCTTGGCCTTTTTTCCGTCCTCGCGGCGAATGAACCTGGCGACGCACGCGTGACAATCAGCGCGCCGATTCGCGCGAACATCGCAGCGGGCCACACGACGGAGATCACGCCGGCGCACTACCTCGCGCTGTCGTCCCCGGTCGCGCGACGTCTGTACAGGCTGCTCGCCGTGGCTCGCGCCGACGGCCAGGCCGTCTGGACATTGCCACTCATGTCGCTGGCCGACCAGCTGCCGCTCACCCAGCGCTATCCGTCCCACCTCCAGCGCGTGGTACAACCCGCTAACGAGATGCTCATTGCAGCCGGACTCGTTCGTACCGCCGAGCTGAGACAGGACGATTCCGGATGGACCGCATCCTACGTGCTGGCCGTCAATCCGGGGTAGATTCCAGCATGCGATTTCGCCGTGTGCTGTACGTCGCCGCCGGCGCGCTCCTCGGTGCCGTTGCGGTCGGTTTTTTCCGTGAAACCCAGACCGCGCGGGACGGCGCACGGCTCTTTGACCAGGTGCTGAGCCTCGTCGAAGGCCGGTACGTGGACTCGGTCGACGCCGGCGCGTTGTTCGAAAAAGCGGCGCACGGCCTGGTGGCAGAGCTCAAGGATCCGTACAGCGAGCTCTTCTCACCGAAGCTCACGAAGCAATTCAATACGGCCACCGGCGGACGCTACGGCGGCGTGGGCATGCTGATCGAAGACCAGCAGGGCGCGATCGTCATTCAGCGCGTCTATCCCAATACGCCCGCGGAGCGCGCAGGCATCCGCGACGGCGATCGCATCATCGAAATCGACGGCGCGTCGACACGGGGCTGGAAGACGTCGGAAGTCTCGGAGAAAATGCAGGGCGAACCCGGTTCGCCCGTGCGCGTGCGTTTTCTCCGTCCCACGGTCGCAACGCCAATCGACGTCAAGTTCACGCGCGCGGTGATTCGCATTCCCGCCGTGCCGTACGCGCTCATGCTCAACGACGGCGTCGGCTACATCCCGCTGCAGACGTTCAGCGAAACCGCCGCCAACGAAGTCTCGAATCAGCTGGTCCGCCTCCAGGGCGAAGGCGCGCGCGCCGTCGTGCTCGATCTCCGCGGCAATCAGGGAGGCTTCCTCGACCAGGCGCTCGCCACCGCAAACCTGTTTCTCAGACGCGGACAGGAAATCGTATCCGTGCGCTCGCGCACGGAAGCAACGCAGAAAGCATTCGCGGAAACCGATCCGGTCGCGCCGATCGTTCCGATCGTGATTCTGACCAACGGACTCTCGGCGTCCGCGTCCGAGATCGTGGCGGGGGCGCTCCAGGATCATGATCGCGCCCTGATCGTCGGAACGACCTCATTCGGAAAGGGGCTCGTGCAAACGATGTATCCGCTCGACGGTGGCTGGTCGCTCAAGATCACGACCGGAAAGTGGTATACGCCGAGCGGGCGATCCATTCACAAACAGCGGAATGCCGATCTCGAAGAGGTCGACACGTCGGCGGCGCCTGAGGACCTCTCCAAGCGCCCGGTCTTCAAGTCAGACTCCGGACGCACCGTCTATGGTGGCGGTGCAATCACGCCCGATCTCTTCGTGCGCCCGGATACGATCAGTACACCCGAACGTGCGCTCGCGCAGAAGCTCAATACGAAGCCGCAAGAGGTGTACATCGCGGTGTACGACTACGCGTTGTCGCTCAAGGACAAGGTGACGCCGTCGTTCACCATGCAGCATGAATGGCGCGACGAGCTCTTCCGTCGCATTCGCGACAAGGGTGTCGACGTAGCCAAACCGGAATGGGACGCCGGCCACGAGTACGTCGACCGGATTCTCGTGCACCAGATCGCGACGCTTGCGTTCGGTGATTCGACCACGAAGCGCATCGAGTTGCACGACGACAACCAGCTTCTCGCAGCCATCGATCTGCTGAAGCGCGGCCGAACATTGCACGATCTATTTTCGATCGCCGCCGCGCAGAACGCAAAGACCAAACACTGAGCATGCGCGTCACTAGAACGGCGGCCACTGCACTCTTCATCGGGTGCGCGCACGCCGCATCAGCCCAGGGACCGGCCCGCGCGATTTCCGCCGAGCCGAACGAGCCCCATCTCACCAACGTTCGTCAAGTGACGTTCGGCGGCGAAAACGCCGAGGCCTATTGGTCGTCCGACGGGAAGTGGATCACCTTCCAGTCCACGCGCGACGGGCGCACGTGTGACCAGCAGTACGTGATGCGTCCCGACGGCTCGGGCGTGCACAAGATTTCCGTCGGTGGGAAAACGACGTGCGGCTATTTCTACGACGGCAACCGCCGAATCTTTTTCGGATCGACGCACGCGGCCGATACGACATGTCCGCCGAAGCCCGACGCATCTGCCGGCTACGTGTGGCCGCTCGATCCATACGACATCTACACCGTTGGCGTCGACGGCAAGGATCTGCACCGCATCACGAACTACGGCGTCTACACTGCCGAGGGCGTCCTCTCTCCCGACGGGAAAACCATCGTGTTCACGTCACTGAAGGACGGTGACCTCGACATTTACACGATGAACATTGACGGCACCAACGTGAAGCAGCTCACGCACACGCGTGGTTACGATGGCGGACCGTGGTGGTCCCCGGACGGAACGAAGATCGTCTATCGGGCGAACCATCCAACGGAGCCCGCGGACGTCGCTGAATACAACGCGCTGCTCGCCAGGCACCTCGTGAAACCGAGTCGCGTGGAACTGTTCGTGATGAACGCGGATGGCAGTGATCAGCGCCAGATCACCCATCTGGGCGGCGCGAACTTCGGGCCGTCGTGGACGCCTGACGGAAAGCGGATCATTTTTTCGTCGAACTTTCCAAGCCCTCGCAGCGGCAACTTCGACCTCTATCTGGTCAATCTCGACGGCAGCGGACTCGAACAGATCACGCGCCGCGAGGAATTCGACGGTTTCCCGATGTTCAGCCCGGATGGAAAGCACATCATCTGGGCATCGAATCGCCACGGCGCGACGCCGACGGAGACGAACCTCTTCATCGCCGACTGGAAGCCGTAGCCGCGCTCCCTGTGCGGGAGCTAGCTTAGCTGCGTTTTCCACTAGCGGAGTTGTCTGCCATGGGTGCGTTGGGAGCGGTAGGCATCGCGGCGCTGATCGGACTCGGCATCACGGCGATACGCACGTTCAGGATCGTCGGCCAGGCCGAGGTCATGGTCATCGAACGGCTTGGCCGGTTCCACCGGCTGGCGCGTTCCGGGTTCAACATCGTGCTGCCGTTCGTTGAGCGTGCCAAAACCATCGACGTCCGCTACCTGGCCGCCGACGTCGGCGGTGTGCGCAAAGTGATGGTGAGCACCACGTCGCGGATCGATCTGCGCGAACAGGTGCTCAACTTTCCGAGCCAGCCCGTCATCACGAAGGACAACGTCACGATCGACATCGACGCGGTGCTGTACTATCGCATTGCCGATCCGCAGAAGGCGGCGTACTCCGTTCAGAATCTTCCCTACGCGCTGGAAACGCTTACGCGCACGACGCTTCGCAACATCGTCGGCGAGATCGAGCTCGATCAGACGCTCGCGTCGCGCGACATGATCAACCACAAGATGCGCGAAGTGGTCGAAGAAGCCGCGATCGGCTGGGGCGTGGACGTCACGCGGGTCGAACTGCAATCGATCGAACCGCCGCGCGACATTCAGCAGTCGATGGAGCTCCAGATGCGCGCCGAGCGCGAACGGCGCGCGGCGGTGACCAACGCGGAGGCGTCGAAGCGCGCCGCGGTGCTGGAATCCGAAGGACACAAGGAGGCGCAGACGCGAAAGGCCGAAGGCGAAAAGGCGGCGGCGATTCTCCGCGCGGAGGGTCTCGCTCAGGCCCGGCTGACCATGGCGGATGCCGAAGCCGAGGCTGTCAAGCGCATCGCGGCGGCGCTCCCTTCCGGCGACGCCGCAACGTACCTCCTTGGACTCAAGTATCTGGAGGCGCTTCCCGCGCTCGCGGCCGGCAAGGGGACCACGATCTTCCTTCCCTCCGAGGCTGCGGGGGTCATGAGCGCGGTCGGCGGGCTCAAGCACATGCTCCTGAGCCAGCCCAGGCCGCCGGAAAAGGAATAGGACTTTGCCGACGCCCGCGGTCACAAAAGCCCGAGCCGAACGGATCGCCCGGGCGCACGCCTGCGAGCGTTGCGGCGAATACAGTTACAAGAAGCTCACCGTCAAGGAAGCGGGGGGCGACACGCGAAAAGAGCTGAAAGTTCTGTGGCAGGCGACGCTGGTCTGTGGGGTCTGCGGCCTGAGCCAGGAGCTCGGGATTGATCGGGATGGGGAGATTGTGTACGTAAGCTGACGGGGTCTCCGGTATCCTCCCGAGATGACGCAAATCGTCACACCACTTGGATTTAGCTCAAGAATTCGTTACATTTCTGCTCGCAACTGACATGCGGCAATTGTTCGTCGCCGCTCACCCAGCTGGAGTAGATATGCGCAAGCCGAGGCCCAATACGTACAACCCGGCTCAAGCCCTGCACCTCATTGCATCAGACCGAGCGGGAGAAGCGCTCAGCTGTCCGTCGTGTGCTGGTCCAATCATGCGTGAACCCGCCGCAACCCCCCCGCCGCCGCGGGCGCATGTGACGCTGAAGTGCTCGAGCTGCGGGCGGTTCGCCCGGTACATCTCAGGCGCCGCGTAAGGAACACAAATAGCGGAGGAACGATCCTCCGCGACTCAGGCGTGTACAAATCGGCGTACGCAAACGGCACCTCGGCGCGTCCGCCGACGCCGGGGCATTTGTGTTCACGGATTCTTTTTACAGAACGGCGGTCGACAAGGAAGGGTTTGGAATGGCTCGGATTCAAGGAACGGTCAAGTGGTTCAACGACGCGAAGGGCTTCGGCTTCATCGCGCGGGAAGGTGGCCCGGATGTGTTCGTGCATTTCAGCGCGATTCAGCTGAACGGGTTCAAGTCGCTCGCAGAGGGCGAAAAGGTCGAGTTTGAGATTGTGCAGGGACAGAAGGGTCCGCAGGCGGCGAACGTCGTCAAGGCGGGCTGAAGGCGCGCCGCCATCGAGCGGCGAACAGCGCGGTACTCATGAAGTGCGACGCTGGCCGGCGTTGCGGCGGACCCTGTGTCGCGGGTGTGGATCCCCGGACCAATCCGCGCGATGCATGATCAAATAGCAATAACGTGTGCGAACGGGCGCGGAAACGCGTCCCGTTCAATCACGCTCGCTGCTGATCCGTGCCGATCAAATCGAAGCGGAGGGGGCGATTTGTGCGCCCTTTGGGCTTGCTGTAACGGTAAAGTTGCGCAGGCCGCCCGCGACCGTCCTGCCGCCACGTTTTGACCGGACGCGTCAGCGCGGCCGCGGCGAGGGCGCGGCGAAAACCGGCTTTGTGCACCGGACGGCCGAGCAAACGCTCGTACGCGTCCTGAAGGTCGCTGAGTGTGAACGGGTCGCCGGCGAGCGCAAACGCGACCGGCGCGAAGTACGACCGCCACCGAATGAACGTCTGCGCATGACGCACCACCGCGCGATCAGCGTCAGACAGGCGAGCGATGCGCGCGAGTGGAGTCCAGTCGGCGTCCGCAGCTTCGGTCGCGCGCGGTGACGCGGCTGCGATCGCCAGCGTGAGCAGCGAACCATGTGCACGACTGACAGGCCCTGCCACCTCGAACCATCGGCTTCGTGTGGTCGTGTCGATCAGATCGCGCGCGGCTTCCTGCGTGTTGCCCCCCGAATGCGTGCGTCGCGGGAGAAGTCCGCCCGGCGCGAACACGGCCAGGCCGTCCGCGCTCAGACGGAAGCACGCGAGGACGAGGGTGCAGGAGACCTGCGGTGAACCGGGCATGGTTCAGCGACGGAGTCCCGTGCCGAGCGCCGCGAGCGGAGGGATCGAGATGGGAAGCCGGCCCGTTATGCGCGCGCGTCCGAGCAGGGCGCGCGCTGCGGCCGCCTGCGAGGCGGCACCACCGCTCCACGCGACGGCGTATCCGTTGACCCACGGCACTTGTTGCAGGAGGTAGGGATTTCCGAACGCGATCAGCAGTGCGGGACGGCGGGCGTCGGCGGCCCGCATGAAATCCAGGAACGGCCCGGACTGCGCAATCGTCGCAGCATCCCATCGCGTGGCGACGTGTGACGCCACGACGATGACATCTACGCTGTCCGCGAGCGCGAGGACGGGTGCATAGTCAGCGGCAGTGGCGGCGTCCGCGTCGAGAAATGCGCTTCGCACTACCGCGCCACCGACGCGCAGGGCCGCGTCAAACGCTGGGCCCGCGAGCAAGTCCGCACGGCGCGCGACGGTCACGCTGAGCACACGCATGCGCGCGGCCAGAGGAACCACGTTACGCGCATCGCGAACGAGCGTGAACGATCGCGCCGCAATCGTGTCCGCGAGCGCACGGTTGGCGCCGGTGCCGACCGCGTCGCGAATCGCGTCGGCGCTGAAACGCGGCGCGCTGGACGCCACGCGTGACTTCACGTCGAGGATACGCCGCGCCGCGTCGGTGATCCGCGCGGCCGGGTACTTCCCGCGGTCCACGCCCGCGACAATGGCGTCGATCGTGGCGGTAACGTCTTCCGGCTGGATCAGAACGTCCGCGCCCGCCGCCACTGCACGCTGCGCGGCCTCGACTGCGCCGAACCGGTCGAGCACGCCGCGCATGTCCATGGCATCCGTGATGGCGACACCGCGAAAGCCGAGGTCATGGCGGAGAAGTCCGCCGATAATCGCGGGTGAGAGCGTGGCCGGTACGCCGCTCGAATCGAGCGCGGGGAGCGACCCGTGGAATGTCATGATCGCGCCGACATCCGCGCGGACCGCCGCGCGAAACGGCACGAGCTCCACGCTGTCGAGCCGCGCGCGCGTGGCCGTGACTTGCGGCAGCGCGAGGTGCGAATTGACGTCGGTGTCCCCGTGCCCTGGAAAATGCTTCCCGGTTGCGATCATACCATTGTCTTGCACGCCGCGGATGAATGCCGCGCCGAGCTTCGCGACCAGCGCGGGGTCTTCGCCGAACGACCGCACGTTGATCACGGGATTGCCCGCGTTGTTGTTCACGTCGAGCACGGGTCCGTACACGATGTGGAGCCCCAGAGCCCGGCCCTCGAGCGCCGTCATGCGACCCAGCGCGTACGAGAGCGCGGTATCGCCGGTGGCACCCAGCGCCATGAGCGGCGGCGTCCACGTGGCGCCACCGAGCTCGATGGCGTTGGGGAGAAACACGCCGCCGCGTGCGCGGAAACCGGCGCCCGCCTCGAGGTCCGCGCCGAAGAGCAACGGCACGGAAGCCGCGCGCTGCATGGCGTCGAGCTTTGCCGCAATGTCGAACGGCGAGCCCACGCTCACCGTGAAGCCGCCGACGTGATCCTCGCGTATCCACCGGAGAATTCGCTGCCAGCGTTCGTCGTCCGCCGCGAGATAGTCGCCGACGATGCTCGGCCACACCATTTGCGCGGCCTGGTCTCGAAGCGTCATGCGCGCGACGTCGACGGCCAGCGCGTGTGGGGGAAGCGCCTCGACGGGGCGCGCCACCACAGGGCGCGCCACCGCGGAGCCGCTGTTCGAGGCGCACGCGAGCGTCAGCGCCATCACGCACGCCGATACGCACGCCGGCGCGACTCGGTTCACCAGGAAATCTTCCCCTGCTGTGTCGTGTCCACGTCCGCGTCCTTCCCCACTTTGAACAGAAACGCGTCCATGTTGCGCGTCAGGAATTGTCTTGCTTGCGGATCCATCACGTTCAAACCGTAGTGGTTGATCAGCATTGTCTGCTGTTTGAGCCAATCGCCCCAGCAGCGCTTGCACGTCCCAGCCACGATCCTCGCTCCAATCGCGCCGGGAAACGGAGGCTTGTCGAATCCTTCACGCGTCTCGCCGCAGCGAGCGCAGGTTACATCGGACATTTCATCTCCAGTCGTTCACCTTCAGCAATGTATCGAGGGAGCCGCCGGCTCAGGCACGGATCAGCGCGGCACGCGCTCGTCGAGCCACCGCGCGGTCAGCGCGGCAATGTCGACCGGCGCGGAATCCGCCGCGATCACGTGCCCCACGTTGTCGATCCATACCAGCTCCTTGTCGCGCGAGCCCAGCCGGTCGAACGTGCGCTGCGCCGACCGCGAGGGAATCCGGTAGTCCGTCCGGCCCTGCAGCATCAGCACGGGACACTGCGTACGGGCCGCGGCATCTTGCGCACGCGCCGTGACCTCCCTGAGCTCGTTGAGCCGCCGCGGCGTGAAATAGCCGCCGCCAAGTGTGGCCGCGCGTGCGCCGGCGTCGCGCAGTCCGCGGTTGGGATCGGACAGCAGTCGCGGCAGCACGATGGACGTCAGCGGCCAGATGCGCGCGAGCACCCGGGCCATCCATCCCATTTCGACGTACGGAGCAAGCAGCACCATCGCCGCGGGCGGCGCATCCTCGGCGAGGATGATCGCAATCGCTCCGCCCATCGACTGACCCGCGAGGACCGCGCGTGGGGACCGCGCCCGGATTTCTTCCCAGGACGAACGCGCGTGCGCGATCCACGCGTTTGCGGTATCGGTCTCCGGCATCGACTCGGCTGCGCGGCCGTGTCCGGGAAGCAGCGGAACGGTCACTGAGAAACCATGGCCGCCCAACGCACGCGCAAAGCGCGCCACCGACTGCGGCGTGTCGTTGAAGCCATGAAGGAGCAGCACTTCGCGCGAGGACTCGCCCGCTAGCCGGAAGGGTTCTGCCCCGGCGATGATCCCGCTTGCACCCGCCCTGCGCACGGCACGGGTTCCGAGCACTCGCCGCACGCGCTTCACGTTGTACACGCGCGTAAAGAGCACGATCACGACTGCCGCTACCGCGGTAACGGCGACGAGCACGTCGGCGCTCGCCTAGTACCGGGGAACGGACGGATCGACGTCGCTGCTCCACGCGTCGATCCCGCCACGCAGATGCGACACGCGCGTGAATCCCATGGAACGCAAGACGTTCAGCCAGTACCCGCTTCGCCCCCCGACGTGGCAGTACAGCACCACGTCCCGGTCTCGTGGAAGCGTCTTCGCGCGCTCGGGCATCGCGCTTCCGGGCACGAGCTCTGCACCGGGGAGATGAGCGATGTCGAATTCCCAGGGTTCCCGCACGTCGATCAGCGTGAGCGGCGATCCCGCTGACAGCCGATGCGCCAGCGCGCGGGGCTCGAGCTCCAGTTCATTTTCGTCGGCGTCGGTCGGTGGGCGCACACCGCAAAATACTTCGTAGTCAATGAGTCCGGTCTGTTCGCGCGTCCCGCAAACGGGGCACGCCGGGTCGCGACGCACTTCGATCGTGCGGAAACGCATCCGCTTCGCGTCGACGACCAGCAGTCTTCCGATGAGAGGCTCGCCCGTCTCGACCAGGAGTTTGATGACTTCGGTGGCCTGCAACATTCCGATGAGTCCCGGCATGACGCCGAACACGCCGGCCTCGGCGCACGTCGGCACGAGTCCCGGCGGCGGGGGCTCGCGGAAAAGGCAGCGGTAACACGGACCATCATGGGTTGCGAAGACGGCAACCTGCCCTTCGAATCGCTCGACGCTCCCGTACACATTCGGAACACCGGTCAGCACACACGCGTCGTTCACCAGGTAACGCGTCGCAAAATTGTCGCTCGCGTCGACAACGATGCCGTAGGTCCGAATGAGGTCCAATGCATTGGACGATGTGAGCGCCATCTCGTGCGTTTCGACGCTCACGTGCGGATTCACGTCGCGCAGCCTGTCGGCCGCCGAGTCGACTTTCGCTCTCCCGACGTCGTTCGTCCCGTGCAGCAGCTGGCGGTGCAGATTCGAGGCGTCGACCTTGTCGAAATCGATGATGCCGAGGGTCCCGACGCCCGCTGCGGCGAGGTAGAGCGCCACGGGAGAGCCGAGTCCCCCGGCACCCACAATGAGAACGCGCGCCGCTCGCAGCCGCTCCTGACCCTCGGGACCGATGTCGGGGAGCGCTATCTGCCGTGAATAGCGCTGGAATTCCGCTGCGGAAAGCATGGCCGTGTGTGAATATACCCGAAGCACCGCGGCTTACCCGAGGACAATCCAATGAGATCATTGCTCCGCCGTTCAGCACTCGCTTTGTCCGCTCTGCTCTGCGCACACGTCCTCGCACACGGCGCGGGCGGGCAGGTCCGCGCGCGCGCGATGGGCGTTGCGCCGGGTGTGCTCGCCCCCGGCACCAACAACGCCATTACCGACGTCGCGGGTGTGCTCGTCGGCCAGACGACGGTGATCGTCGGAGACTCGGTGCGCACCGGCATCACTGCGATTCTGCCGCACGGCGGGAATGCGTATCTCGACCGCGTTCCCGCAGCGGTGTGGGTCGGAAACGGCTTTGGAAAACTCCTGGGCTCCACCCAGGTAAACGAGCTCGGTGAGCTCGAATCTCCCGTGCTGCTCACGTGCACGCTCTGCGTCTGGAAGGCGGGCGATGCGCTCGTCGAGTGGATGCTCGCGCAGCCTGGAATGGAGCGTGTGCGCTCGCTGAATCCGCTCGTCGCCGAGACGAACGACGGGCGGCTCAACGCGGCCATTCGCAGCCGGCCGATTACGGCCGCGCATGTGCGAAGCGCACTCGCGTCGGCAAAGACCGGTCCGGTTGAGGAGGGAAGCGTTGGCGCGGGAACAGGTACGAGCGCGTTCGGCTGGAAAGGCGGCATTGGCACGAGCTCGCGAGTACTCTCGGCGCGGCTCGGCGGGTACACCGTTGGTGTGCTCGTGCAGACGAACTTCGGCGGCGTGCTCACGGTCGACGGCGCGCCTGTCGGCAAATCGCTTGGCCGGCATCCATACACTGCCGAAGCACCGCCCGACAGCGGTTCGTGCGTCATCGTCGTCGCAACCGACGCGCCGCTGTCGGACCGGAATCTGCGTCGCGTCGCGAGCCGGGCGATCATGGGCCTTGGCCGCACAGGCTCCTCGGCGTCGAATGGCAGCGGCGACTACGTGATTGCGTTCTCGACCGCGGCCAGCGTGCGCCGTCCGGCCACGGGACGCACGCTCACGACGACCGAGCTCCCGAACGGAGAAGTGGACGCCGTATTCGAAGCGGTGATCGAAGCGACGGAAGAAGCGATCTACAACTCGCTCTTCATGGCGACGACCGTGACGTCACGCGGCGGAACGATCGAGGCCATTCCGCTCGCACGCGTGCGGGAAATTCTCGCGCGAGCCGGCATCAAGCCGCGCTGACGGCTCAACGCCCGAGCGCCGAACGCGCCGCGTCGAGCTTCGACGCGGCCGTGCGGAAACGATCCGCGAGATCGGCGATTTCGGCGCGCACGAGCGCGGCGTCGCCCGTGCGAATGGCCTCGCCGATCGACGGGAAGATCATCGTCGCGTACCCGTTGTTCTCGTCCGAGGCATAAATGAGGTTGCGGTACCACGGGCGGGTCCGAAGCCCGGCGGGGCGCGTCAGGGCTCGTTCCACTTCGAGGAGCGCCGTGTTGGCGCGATTGCGCGCGTCGCGCCCGAGCGTCTGCGCGAGTGCACCGTCACGCGCAGAGGAAAACGCAGCCGCCGCACGTGCGAAGTCGTCGAGCGCGGCCCGCAGTGGGGCGCTCGTGACGCCGTTGTGCGCGCTGGCGAGCGACGCATCGATCGGGCCTACGAACCGTCGCATGGTGGCCGCGTATTCGACATAGTCGTACGGGAGGATGTCGGCGTTGGCGAGGCGCATCATCATCGCCGCACCGATACGCGCCGCCGCCGCATGACGCGTGAAATCCGGATCACCGAATCGCGTCATCCACCAATACGAGTCGTACGCGGAGTGATACACGCCGCCTGAGCCCCCGAACCCCCATTCGGAAATCGGGATGCCAAGATGGTTGTAGAAACCGGCGAAATCGGATCCGCCGCCGGGGTCTCCCATCGGCGGCTCAGCGGAATCCGCAACGGCCGCCTGCCGGCGCCACACCGTGTACACGCTCGCCGTGTCGCCCGGGTACGGCACCGTTTTCACGACGTCGCGCAGCACGGAGCGCAACGATGGCGAACCGCCGCCGCTGAAGCGCGGTCCTTGCGCGGCCACATCCTGATTGAAATACGCGACCGCGCCGCGCGCGAGACGCAACGAATCGTCCTCGACGTATTCCGTCGATCCGATCAGGCCCCACTCCTCCGCATCCCACGTTGCGAACACCATCGTGCGTTTCGGCTTCCATCCCGCGCGCACCTGCTCCATCACCGCGCGCGCCGCTTCGAGCACACTCACGGTTCCGCTGATGTTGTCGGCCGCACCCGGCCCCCAGGCATCGCGGTGGCCGCCAATGAGTACCATTTCGTCGGGCAGTTCCGTGCCGCGAATGACGCCGAACGTGTCAGAAATGTCTTTCAGGCCCGACGAGCTCGCGTCGTTGTCCACGCGCATCCGGGCGACGACGGGACCGGGTCCGATGTGATATCGGAACGGCATCCCGCCCTGCCACGACTGCGGAATCTCGCGGCCGCGGAGACCCCGCATGAGCTCCGCGGCGTTGGCATACGAAATCGGAATGACGGGAATGTGCGGAACTGCGAGCTGGGTGAGGGGAATGCGCGGCGCGCCCGGATTGCTCGGCCACCCGGGCGTTGTCGGGTCGCCCGCACCGTTCATGAAGCTCCCGCGCTGCACGCCCTGTGTCGGTCGCATGGGCCCGACGGGATACACATCACCGGCCATGTAGCCGTCGTCAGCGGGGTCGCTGTACACGAAGAGTCCGACCGCACCGTGTTTCTCGGCCTCGCGCGCCTTGATGCCGCGGAACGATCGTCCATAGCGCGCGATCGCGATCTTTCCCGCCGTGGACACGCCAAGCGAGTCGAGCAGCGCGTAGTCCTCGATGAGCCCGTAGTTCACGAACACCACCTGCGCCGTGACATCGCCGGCGGCACCGTACCCCGCGATCGCCAGAACCTGCGGCCATGCGGTCGATGTCGGATCCTCGGACACCGGGCCTTCGTTGACGTCGAGCTCGAGGCTCGACGGCGATACACGCCACGCGTGCACCGACGTCGGGTGCGGCATCCACACTCGATATTGCCGGACTTCTGTCTGCATGCCGAGGGCGCGCATCTGCTCGATCACGTAATCGCGCGTCGAATCCTGCGCTTCGGTTCCGGCAACGTGCGGGCGGCTGGACAGCGCGCGCGACAACGTCGCCGCGCGCGTCGCATCGGGGCGCGCGATGGCCGCAGCTTCCGCAGCCCGCTGTCGCACGGCGTCCTGCGGGGAATACCCCGTGAGCTGCGCCGCGGCGCGCGTCGCGCCCGGCACGGTCAGGACGATGGCGATAATCAGGGCGCGCACATTCATCTCGTCGGTTGCGATGTCAGACTGGTCCCAGGTGAAGCTGCCTGACAGCAGAGGCCGCGACTAGTCCCGTTCGTCTGAAAAGTCCGCGAGCGCCGCGCGAATTGCCGCCTTCAGCCGTTCGTCACGGTTCGGCCCGGGTTCGATTGCGCGCGCGAGACGCGAGAATTGATGCAACATCTCGTCATTCACGAGAGCGTCGGTCCGGGGCGCTCCGAGTGCGTCGAGCGAACGTGCGGCGAGATCGCGGAGCAGTGCGCGCGTCGCGGCCGGCAGCGCGCTGAGCGCCGCCGGCAATGCGTCCGGCGCGGGCGGATCCTTCCTGCGGTTCGTGGCGCCCAGCAATGCGCGAACGGGTGCGAGCGTCACGATGAATGAGCCGGCGGTGTGTTCCTGAACGTGCGTAACGACGCCCTGCCGGCGCAGCCGCGAAAGGCGTTTCTCTACGGCGGGACGGACCACCGCAATGCCGTTCGCGCTTGAGCGCCCGCGGCCGGTGATCACGAGGACATCACCGCCGACTGACACCTGTCGCTCGCGCAGCCATGCCTCGACGCGCGCTTCCGCGTCGGCCGCGGTCGGAAGCGACGAACGAAGATCGAGCGTGCGCTCGCGCCCGAATCGCGCCTCGTCGAACGCGTGCGCGAGTGCGGAATGCGTTGATCGCTTCAGCGGAGCGCTTCCTTAAGGATGCGTCCGTCGACGTGCTCCGACGGTTTGATGCCGAGCACGGCCGCAAGCGTCGGCGCGATGTCCACGACGCCCACGCGCTCGGCGCGCTCTCCCGGCTTGAAGGGCGCGCCGAGGAACGCAACTGGCACGTGCGCGTCGTAATCATGCGGCGTTCCATGCGTGGCAACGTCTCCGCGTCCGAGCACAGAGAGCGGCGCGAGCGTCACCGCAACGAGCGGTATTTCGCCGGGATAGGCGTCGACGCCGGGCGTGAACATGTGGAGCCACCGCCGCGCAATGGGATCAGCCACCGTATCGGCGTGCGCGAGATCCGCGACGACGTCGGAACGCTGCACGCCTGGCAGCGTTCGCGTGGCCGCCGCGAACGCCCGCGCGAGCGCATCCGCGGCAAACGGCTTGTTCAGCAGACCGTGGTTCAGCCACAGCACCAGATCTTCCCAGCGCAGGGCGGTGGTGTCGAGACCGGCGCTGCGGAGGGCTCCGCGCGCGTCGGTGAGCGCAGGTCGGAATTCCGTCGCCGGCACGTGCGTTGCGCCTTCGTTGTGCTCGAACCGGGACGCGATCTCCGGTGCCGGCGCGACGCCATGGTCCGCCGTCAGCGCCACAATCACGCGACGTTGTCCGCGAAGTGCGTACAACGAATCGAGGAATGCGCCGAGGTAGCGATCGACGCGCAGCACCATGTCGTGAAGCTCGCGCGAATCCGGGCCCCACCGGTGGCCGATCGCATCGGTGGTCGAGAGCGAGACCGCGAGCAGATCGGTGCGATTGTCGCCCGCGCCGAGCTCCATTGCTCCAACGCCGCGGAGCGCGAGCGCCAGCGTGACGGAGTCCATCCACGGAAACTCCGGCAGGCTTACGCGCGCACGCGCCGTATCCGCTGAGAGCGTATGCGGAAAGACCACATTGTTGCGCGCTTCGCCGGCAACGCTGTCCGGCTCCGGATAGGCGCTCTCGGGCAGGAGCAACGTCCACGCGCGGCCGGCAAGTCGTTGCGTCGCGCGCTCCGCGTTGAATTCCTTGACCCACGCGGGAAGTGCACTCGCATACCACGTGCTCGTGGTGAACACGCCCTGACGCGGCGAATACCAGAGTGCCGTCGGCCAATGCGACGGCGCGACAGGAAGGATCGCCGCCCGATCCTTCCGTGAAACCGACAGCACGCGCGTCGCGGGAGCGCGCGCGTGCATCCAGTCGGCCAGCGTTGTTCCGTGAAACCGCATCGGTGACGCGCCGGTATCGGACGACTCGAGCAACGGTGCGTCGGGTGTGTTCACGCCGCGCGCATTGGCAATGATTCCCGTGGAGTATGGATATCTGCCCGAGAGAATCGCCGCGTGGCCGGGTGCCGTTTCCGTGTTCGCGTGGTCCTGAAAGGCGTTCGTGAAAACGGCACCGTCCCGAAGGATGCGCGCGAGCCCGCCCGTGAACTGCGAACGCCAGACCGACAGGTAATCCGCACGCATCTGGTCGACCGTGATCATCACGACCAGCGTCGGCCGCTGCGCGGAGGCGGCGGTCGCGGCCGCACCAAAAACGATCGCAGCAACCGTGCGTACGGCGCGTACGGCGCGCGCTACCGTGTCATGACGGCTCATGGCGAAGCTTCGCCGCGCGCCCCGGCTCGTGCAATGGCCGTGGCGCGCGTGTGACGCCATCGTGATCCTCGCCCCGCCTCACGCCGAGGTGAGTGCGTCCTCGAAGATCGAGAGTCCTCGCGCGAGCTCGTCCTGCGTGATCACGAGTGGCGGGAGAAAGCGGATCGTGTGCTCGCCGGCCGACACGAGGAGCAAGCCGCGGTCACGCGCCCGCGCAATGACGTCCGCCGCGGACGGCGTGACGTCGACCCCCCACATGAGCCCGACTCCCCGAACGGCCCGGATCCGGCCGCTGCGCTCCTGCAAGGATTGCAGCGCCGCGCCAAACCACGCTCCCGCCTCACGCACATGCGCGAGCATGCGCGGGTCGGCGAGGCGGTCGAGCACGTGGAGCGCCACGTGCGCCACGAATGGTCCGCCACCGAACGTCGTGCCGTGATCCCCGGGCTGCATCGCGTCCGCGATGTCCTGCGTCATGAGGATGGCACCCATCGGCAGGCCGCCCGCGAGCGGCTTGGCGAGCGTCATGACGTCGGGCGTGATCCCGGACTGCTGGTAAGCGAAGAGCGTTCCCGTGCGGCCGAGCCCGCACTGAATCTCGTCGAGCACGAGCGCGATGCCGCGCTCGCGGGTCAGGGCGCGGACGTCGCGCAGGAACGCTGCGTCGAGCACGCGCATGCCGCCTTCGCCCTGCACGGGCTCGATCACGAGCGCCGCGACGCGCTCGGGGTCGAGCACCGTGCGCAGCTCGTCGAGGTCGCGTTCGACGATCGACACGCCGCCCGCGAGCGGGCGAAACGGCGCGCGATATTGCGGGCGGTCCGTCGCGGCGAGCGTCGCGAACAGGCGACCGTGGAACGCGCCGCGTACGGACAGAATCTCGTGTTTCGCCGGCCCGCCCTGCGCGCGCGCCCATTTGCGAACGAACTTGAACGCCCCTTCGTTCGCCTCAGCGCCGGAATTGCAGAAGAACACGCGATCGGCAAACGAAAGCTCGGCGAGGCGCGCGGCGAGCAACTCTCCGGGTCGCGTGCGAAACAGATTCGACACGTGTGTCAGGCCGCTCTCCAGCGCTTCGCGCATGGCGTTCGCGACGCCTTCATCGCCGTGGCCAAGCGCCATCACGGCAATGCCCGCGGTGAAGTCCAGGTACGCGCGTCCATCGGCGTCGAACAGCTCCGAACCGGCGCCACGTACGATCTCCATCGGCGCGCGTTTGTAGGTGTTGAGCAACGCATCGGGAGTCGCTGGAGCAGACGAAGCTGGCGTTGCCGTGACTGGGCGCGTCATTGTTGCCATGGGGCTGCCGAGTGAGAGAGAAACGCGGTGCCGCCGGCCGGATCGTTCACCGACGTGAGGTTCGTGATGCGCACGCGCGAAACGCCGAGTGCGAGCGCGCGAAGAGCCGCTTCGATCTTTGCCGCCATTCCGCCCGCGGCAATTCCGCGGGTGATGAGCGACGATGCCTCGTCGCCGCCGAGTGTCGGGACGACCGCGCCATCCACGAGCACACCCGGGACGTCTGCCACGAACACGAGCTCCGCTGCGGCAAGCGCCGCGGCGATCGCGGCAGCCGCGTCGTCGCCGTTCACGTTGAGCCCCGAAGCGCCGGGATCGTCCGCGTCACGCGCGAGCGGTGACACGACCGGCAGCCAGCCCGTGCTCAGGAGATCGTGCAGCAACGCCGGGTCGGCGCTCACGCGCTCGCCGACCCGGCCAAGCGGCGCGCCCGGCGCGACGTGCGCGCGGAGGAGGCGGCCATCTTCGCCGGACAGGCCGACCGCACGTGCGCCCGCCGCCCCGAATGCCGCAACGAGCCGCTTGTTCGCGGACCCGCTCAGTACCATGCGCACGATGTCGAGCTCGGCGTCGCTCGTCACACGCCGGCCGCCGGAAAAACGCGGTTCGTGCCCGAGCTGGCGCTGCAGCGCGCTGATGTCATCGCCGCCGCCGTGGACGACGACAATGCCGCCGCCGCGCGCCGCCGCCGCGACCGTCGGCGCGAGCGCCGCGTCGGATTGCACGCGGCCGCCGATCTTGAGGACGCGCGTCATGGCCGCGGTCACGATGGGAGCCCGAGGGTTTCGTCGAGACCCAGCATGAGATTCGCGTTCTGCAATGCCTGGCCCGCGGCGCCCTTCATGAGATTGTCGATCGCGCTCATGACGAGGAGCGTCGGTTCGCGCACACCCGCAACGCGCTGCGCATTGATCCTGACCACGTTACGATGCGCGACATCCTGGAGGGAGGGCGGCGCGTCGGTAAGCTCGATGAAGCGCTCTCCGGCGTAGTGCGCCTTCCACGGCGCCATGGGATCGTCGTCGATCGCGGTGACCGGCACGGTCATCGTCGCGAGAATGCCGCGCGCCACGGGCAGCAGCTGTGGCGTGAAGACGAGATCGATGTCGCCGCCGAACGCATGCAGCGTCTCCCGCATTTCGGGGAGATGCCGGTGCACGTTGCCGGTGGCGTACGCGCGAAAGTTCTCCGTCACTTCGCCGAACAGGAGGTCGCGCCGCGGCGCGTTGCCGGCCCCGCTCACGCCGCTCGCCGCCACGACGTGGATCGTGGCACCCGGCCGGATGCGATTCCGCGCGACGAGCGGCCAGAGCGCGAGCAGCGTCGCCGTGGGATAGCAGCCGGGATTCGCGACGAGCGACGCGTCGCGCACCGCCGCACGCGCCGCCTCTGTGAGACCGTACGGCACGCCGTCGGCATGGCCATGGCCGGGGCGATAGTCGCTCGAGAGGTCCACGACCTTCGCTCCCGCTGCGCGGGCGCGCTCGACCGCGGGGCGCGACGCTCCATGCGGCAGCGCCGCGAACACGATGCGCGCGTCGCCAAGCGGCGCGTCGTCGAACGCGCAGAACGTGATGCTTTTGCCACCGGGAAGCGCGAGGCGCTCTCCCCGCTGCTCGTGAGCCGTCGCAAAGATCAGCTCGAGATCGGGATGCGCTGCGATGAGCGCGCACAACTCGCGGCCAGCGTACCCGCTGGCTCCCAGCACGCCGGCCGGAATCCTATGCACGCTGAATGCATACTCTTGCATTCCCCCCACGTCAATGCCTAGTTTCACCGACGGGCGAGACAGGTTCACCACACGACCGCGCGGGGTGCGCATGGCGAACAAACGCGAGCGGCAGCACCTGATTCTCGAGGTGATCCGAACCCGGGTCGTGGCGAGTCAGGAAGAGTTGCGACAGCTGTTGCTCCACAAGGGCTGGGACGTGACGCAGTCCACGCTGTCGCGCGATATGAAGGAGCTGCGGCTGGCGCGTGTGCAAACCCGCGAAGGCGTGCGCTACACGTCGCCGGCCGAAGCGACCGAAGGCCGGCACGCCGCGCTGAGCGCCCTCCTGCCCCAGCTCTTTCTTCGTCTCGACGGTGTGGGCGAGCTCCTGGTCCTCAAGACAACCGCCGGCAGCGCGCAGGCGGCGGCGGCAGTACTGGACTCGGAGAACTCGCCAGACCTCGTCGGCACGCTCGCCGGTGACGACACCGTCCTGCTCATCTGCCGGTCGGAGGCCGCACGCGAGCGGCTGAGCCGCCGGATCCTGCAGCTCGCCCGCCGGTGAACGGGTTGTGATATGCAGGGAAGTCGCTAAATATGCACGTTCGGAATCTGTCGCATTTTTTTGCCGCCCCGGAGGGCGCTTCGATACATGAAAACCATTGTCCTCGCCTATTCGGGCGGCCTCGACACCTCGATCATCGTTCCCTGGCTCCGCGAGCATTATGACGCGCGCGTGGTGTGCGTCGCGGCCGACATCGGACAGGGCGACGAGCTCGAAGGGGTGAAGGAGAAGGCCATTGCCTCCGGCGCCGACGAGTGCCACATCGCCGATATGCGCGAGGAATTCGTGCGCGATTTCGTCTTCCCGACGCTGCGCGCCGGCGCCATCTACAACCGGAAATACCTGCTTGGCACCTCCATGGCGCGCCCGATCATCGCCAAAAAGCAGGTCGACGTGGCGCGCGCGATCGGCGCGGACGCGCTGGCGCACGGATGCACCGGCAAGGGCAACGACCAGGTCCGGTTCGAGCTCACGTACATGGCCTTCGCGCCCGAGCTCCAGGTGATCGCGCCCTGGCGCATCTGGGACATCCGCTCACGGGAGGACGCGCTCGCGTACGCCGCGAAGCACAACGTGCCCGTGTCCGCGACGACGAAGAAGATCTACTCGCGCGACCGAAACATCTGGCACCTCTCCCACGAGGGCGGCGTCCTCGAAGATCCGAATTCGGTTCCCCCGAAGGACCTCTTCCTCATGACCGTCGATCCGGCGGACGCGCCGGACCAGTACGAGGACGTCACCATAGAATTCGTCGCGGGCACGCCGGTCGGCGTGAACGGGAAGAAGATGGGCCCGGTGGCACTCCTCACCGAGCTCAACACCATCGGCGGACGCCACGGCGTCGGACGCGCCGACATCGTCGAGGATCGCCTCGTCGGCATGAAGTCGCGCGGCGTGTATGAAACGCCGGGCGGCACCCTGCTCTACACGGCGCACAGCGAGCTCGAAATGCTGGTGCTCGACCGGCGCACGCTCGCTGCGAAGGACCTCATCGCGCCGCGCTACGCCGATCTCGTCTACGAAGGACGCTGGTGGACGACCGAACGCGAGGCCTACGACGCGTTCGTCAACGTCACGCAGCAGCGCGTGAGCGGCACCATCACGCTGCGCTGCTTCAAGGGCAACGTCACCATCGCCGGTCGCGAAAGCTCGCAGGCGCTGTACGACGAACAGTTCGTCACGTTCGGCGAGGACGACGTATATGAGCAGAGCGACGCGGCGGGCTTCATTCGCCTCTTCGGTCTCCCGGCGCGCGTGCGCGCCCTCAAGGACATGAGAGCCGCCGGCAAACTTCCCGCCGGCAAACCACGCGAAACCGTGCCCGCGCGTTCGTGACGAGCGCCGCGGAGAGCGGGACACACAAGCTCTGGGGCGGCCGCTTCGCCGGCGGACCGGCCCCGGAGCTCGAGGCGGTTAATCGGTCCATCGGCACCGACATCCGGCTCTGGCCGTTCGATCTCGCACTGTCCAAGGCCTGGGCACGCGCCCTCGGCGAAGGGGGCGTGCTGTCAACCGCCGAAGCCGACGCCCTCGTCGAAGGTCTCGGGCGTGTGAGCGAACGAATCGGCGGCGGCGCGCAGCCCATCGCGAGCGACGAGGACGTGCACACGTTCATCGACCGGATTCTGCACGACGAGGCCGGCGACGTCGCGTCAAAGCTCCATACCGGACGCAGTCGCAACGATCAGGTCGCGACGGCGACACGTCTCTGGACGGTCGACGCCATCGAGAAGCTCGACACCGCGGTCCGCGAGCTTCAGCGCGCAATGATCGACAAGGCTGCGGAGCTCGGCGACGCGATCATGCCCGCGTACACGCATCTGCAGCGCGCGCAACCCGTCCTCGCGTCGCACTGGATGCTCTCGCATTTCTGGCCGCTCGCGCGTGACCGCGATCGCCTGGCACACGCACGTTCGTCCGCGAACGTGCTCCCGCTTGGCTCTGGCGCGGTGGCGGGCACGGCGTTTCCCGTCTCACGGGAGCGTCTGCGCGATTTGCTCGACTTCGTGCGCGTTTCGGAGAACTCAGTCGACGCCGTCGGCGACCGCGATTTCATTCTCGATGTGCTGCACGCGAACAGTGTGCTGTGCGTGCATCTCTCCCGGCTCGCGGAAGATCTGATTCTGTTCGGCTCGAGCGAATTCGGATTCGTGCGGTTCGGTGACGCGTACTC
>Ga0134121_10000697_pt1 | contig 36098 bp, 38 predicted proteins | sample KB301_FD_96463 | JGI IMG/M metagenome (GOLD analysis project Ga0134121, IMG submission 96463) | Terrestrial soil microbial communities without Nitrogen fertilizer from Kellogg Biological Station, Michigan, USA - KB3-0-1 | ecosystem: Environmental > Terrestrial > Soil > Unclassified ...
GAGCCTGGACGAGACGTCCACCGGGGATCGCCACCTCAACAACCGTCGATGGTCCTCCTGACAGGGCGGCCTTTACGCCGGACTCCAGTTCGGGATGACGAAACAGATCGAGCGTCGTCTTTCCCGACAGCTCTCGATCCTTACCGATCATGTTCAAGACGGCCCGATTGCTGAGAGTGACACGACCGCCGCGATCCAGAATCATGACGCCTTCACCCATTGCCTGGAGAAACGACTCTGCCTTCTGGAGGCGCTCGCGAAGGTCCTTCTCGGTCGCCGCGAATCCGCGCGTCACAGCGTTTACCCCTCGCAGCAACTCTGCCACGTCAGAATCTCCGCGGATCGGGGCTCGCTGTTCCAGATCGCCCTCGGATACCTTGCGAATCGTTGCCGAAAGATCCGAGAGCGGGCTTGCGACTCGCAGCTTCAGGGTGTGACTTACAAGAAGCGTCAGGAGGATGCCAACAATCAGCGCAGTTACCGATCGCACAAGACTCGCGCTGACGATAACCACAACCAGAATCAGAATGAGAGTGTTCCAGTAAATGAGCCTGCGATAAAATCGAAACATCTTTCTTGATGGCTGCGCCCTGTCACTTAAGGTTTCGCGCTACCGCGCTCACGCTTCGCGCCGGCTTGCATTCGCTCCTCTCTTGCCGTCTAGGGAGAGGACAGCGTATCGGCTATCCGGTAGCCGACCCCTCTGACGGTCTCAACACAATTACCGTCATCTCCCAGCTTCTCCCGTAGACGTCGGACATGCGTATCCAGCGTGCGCGATGTGGCGTCTCCGTGGTATCCCCAAACGCGGTCCATCAGGACGTCACGCGTGAGCACATCCCCCCGGGCCTTCATGAGTTCGTGCAGGAGGTCAAATTCCTTGGCTGTGAGCGACACCAGGGAGTTGCCAATGAAACATTGGCGCCGTTCGGGGAACACCTGAATGCGGCCCGAGTGAATCACATCAGTCCGATCCTTTCCTACGCGTCTCAGGATCGACTTGATTCGAAGGACCAGTTCGCGCGGGCTGAAGGGCTTGGCAACATAGTCGTCTGCGCCAAGCTCAAAACCGACGACGCGGTCGATCTCTTCACCTCGGGCAGTCAGCATCACGATAGGGATACGGCGTGAAGGGACCTGCTGGCGCAGCGTTCGGCACACTTCCATGCCGTCTACATCAGGCAGCATCAAGTCGAGAACGATCAGATCGGGGGGCTGCTTCTGAACCAGTTCGAGCGCTGCGCGGCCGGTGGACGCGATCTGAACTTCGTAACCGGCGTGACTAAGGTTATAGCTGACGAGTCTGACAATGTCGGGGTCATCATCCACGATCAACACGCGTTCCATGCCGGACGTCCTGCCCCCTGACCAGGAAGATTACCATTTCGGCAATGTTGGACGAGTGATCTCCGACACGCTCGAGGTGCTTTGCGATAAAAATAACCTTGAGGGCCCGCGAAATGTATTTCGTGTCTTCCATCATGTAGGTAAGCAGCTCTCGAAAGATCTGCTCGTAGCAATCGTCGATGAATTGGTCGTCACGAATGACTTTCTCCGCTAATTCAGCGTCGGAGTTCACGAAAGCATCCAGGCTGTCCTTGAGAATCCGCTGTGCGGCATCCGCCATGATAGGAAGGTCGATCATCCTCTTGAGTTCTGGCTCATGGATCAGTTCGGCGGCCCGCTCCGCGATATTGACGCCGATATCTCCGATGCGTTCGATATCCCGGACGATCTTGAGCGCTGTCGTGATGAATCGCAGATCGCGCGCGACCGGTTGCTCGAGCGCGAGGATCTCATAGCAAAGATTGTCGATCTCGATCTCGAGCTGGTCGAGTGTATCGTCGCTCTTGATGACCTCTTCAGCGACGGAGGGCCGCCGCTCCACGAGGGAGCGCATTGAGTCAGCAATCATCTTCTCGGCATGGTGACTCATCAGGAGCAGCTTGTCTTTCAGCGTGCGAAGCTGGTGTTCGAACTGTTTGCTGGTGTGTTCCCGTTCAGGCATAAGGTTACTTTAGCCAAATCTACCGGTTATGTAATCTTCCGTTTCACGGTTGGTAGGCGCCGTAAACAGCCTTTTGGTTTCACTGAACTCGACCATCCGTCCATTTAGAAAGAATCCGCTTTCATCAGATACTCGCGCGGCCTGTTGCATGTTGTGCGTCACGATGACAATCGTATAGTTCTTCTTCAGTTCGTAGATCAATTCCTCGATCTTGGCGGTGGAGATAGGGTCCAGCGCCGACGCCGGCTCGTCCATCAGCAGCACTTCCGGCTCGACAGCGAGCGCCCGAGCGATACAGAGGCGCTACTGCTGTCCACCGGACAAACCCATGGCGGACTTGCCGAGTCTGTCCTTCACTTCCTCCCAGAGAGCCGCGCCCCGCAGCGTGCGTTCGACGATTTCGTCGAGTTTCAGCCGATCTTTCGTGAGACGGTTCACCCGAACGCCGTAAGCCACATTGTCATAGACGGACATCGGAAAGGGGTTGGAGCGCTGAAAGATCATGCCCACGCGGCGCCGCAGCTGGATGACGTCCATCGACGCCGCATAGACATCCTGGCCATCGAGCTCAATGCGCCCCTCGACGCGTGTGGCCGGAATGAGTTCATTCATCCGGTTCAGGGATCTTAGGAAGGTCGACTTGCCGCAACCGGAAGGACCGATCAACGCGGTAACGAAGTGTTGGCGAATCTTCATGTTTACATTCTGAAGAGCCTGCTGACCTCCGTAAAAGAAGTTCATCGCCGAGACTTCGATCTTCAGCGCGTTGCCCATTGCCTCATTTTCTTTCGAATCACGATTGCAGTTATGCTTTGCAGGAACGGCAGCATCAGCAAGATGTATCGGACCCCTTCGTTCTGATGGTCTGGTGCTCCGACGCCGGCGGCGCGTAACTCAACAGAAGCAACCCACTTAACACTAGAGAGAGAGGAAGAGCAGTGTTTTTGTCATATGGGGAGCATAGCCCAAGCCACGTTACGTTTCGGTGAACTATCCGTGAACCGTTGGCAACGATCTGTGTCGCAAAGTGTTAACTCAGATGTCACGGACGTGACCGAAGCTCTGTGTTTCCATAGACGCATGTCAAAGAAGATCCTGATCGTTGAAGATGAACGCGATGTTGTGAGGCTGCTTCGCTACAACCTGGAGAAAGAAGGCTTTCGGGTCAGCGCCGTCACCGACGGCAGTCTGGCGCTCGCGGAAATGCGGCGTGAAGACGCCGACCTCGTCATACTCGATCTGATGCTTCCCGGAATGGATGGGCTGGAGATCTGCCGCCAGTTACGGCGGCACGACAAGTACTCGAACGTTCCAATCCTCATGTTGACGGCAAGAAGCGAGGAAGCCGATCGTGTCGTCGGCCTCGAACTCGGGGCGGATGATTACGTCACCAAACCTTTCAGTATGCGTGAGCTCATCGCGCGCGTCCGCGCGCTGCTGCGCCGCCATGAACCGGTGCCGCAACGCAGTAACCTGCAACGCGGCGATTTGTATATCGATCCGGCGGCGCATGCCGTGAGTGTCTCAGGGCGCCACGTCGAACTAAGCGCCCTGGAGTTCCGGCTGCTTCACTACCTCGCAGCACACCCGGGCATGGTTTTTTCGCGAGATCACTTACTGGACCGAGTCTGGGGAAATGACCGCAGCGTCACACCACGAAGCGTGGACGTGTACATCCGGCGAGTGAGAGAAAAGATCGAGCACCAGCCGCAGCACCCCGCCTATGTACAGACCGTACACGGAGTCGGCTATAGGTTTTCAGTGGAGAGAAGCGAGCAATAAGGCCGCATGTTCGGAAGAGCCGCGATCTGGCTTGTCCTAACTGTTGCACTCGCTACCCTGTCGATGGGAGTGCCTCAGGAATTGCCCGAAGGCGAAGGTAAGAAACTCCTCGAACGACGATGCGCCAGCTGCCACAGCCTGGAACCGGTGGTCAACCTGAAGCGGAGCCAGGTTGCGTGGAAGGAGCTGGTCGTCAAGATGGTGCGATACGGTGCTCAGTTGGACGACAAAGAAGTCGATGTTGCAACCGAGTATCTGACGAAGCACTTCGGTCCCGAGAGTTCGGCTGCGGCCGCAAAACCGGATAGTCCTGAGGAGAAGACAGCCAGGAGGTTGATCGAAGGCATTTGCTCCTCCTGTCACGACGCGGGTTTGATCCGCTCGACAAAGGCGACGAAGGCAGAATGGCTCGACATCGTCAAGAGAATGAATGGTCTGGATGCCGGCGTGTCCGCGCGGGACGTCGACCTTCTGGTGGATTATCTGTCGAGTAAGTACGCGCCTGAATAGAATCAGCAGGCGATATCGATACGTCAGCTTGCTATGTTCGATGCCCAGCAACGCCAGTATCGTGGCATGGAAGTCATAGACGGTTCTTACTCAACCGTTACGGCCCCGATAATAATTAGGTAACTGCTTCCAAGAAAAACTGTGGCAGACCGCGTCAGCTCCCGCCGCCCGTAAACACACGTTGGAAATAAGCACACGCCCGTGAAATGTGAGGTCGAGAAATCCGGCGTCAGCGCGTCGAGAATGCGCAGGGGGTCGCCGCATCGGTCGCCCTGCAAAGAGTCGGTCTCGTAACCGGTTAGGCTTTGCACACGAAATCCGGCACGTGTTCGAGCGGGCCCTCTCCCCCCGGGAGAGGGTGGCCGAAGGCCGGGTGAGGGCGCGCGAATGGGCCCGCATTCGGCCCTCATTCTTGAGGCTTCGCCCGTGGGCCCAGGCCGAGCTTCAGGTTCGGAATACCCAACGCGTAAGGTCAACGTTTGCTCGGAAGAATCGGTCATCGTGAGGGCGAACCCCGGAGAGTAAAACAATTGTAACGTCGCTGTCATCGGAATGTAACCCTGCCAAGTTCATCTAGCTGCTTCCGTAGTCACCTATTGCAGTACTTCCGTTCAATTTGATCACCACCAAAGGAGCGTCAATGAATAGACCGCGTCTTCGCTTCCAAATTGTTCCGCGCATTGTTCTCAGTGCCGGTCTCGCGAGTTTTCTGGCAGTTTTCACGTATACGCTGGTGAGCGTGCTCCCTTCCCAGAACCTCGATTTCTATGTGAACCTCGGCGACGCCATCTATGAGACTGCGAGCAACCTGACGACGAGTGGAACACACAACGGCCAATCGTGGCTGAATTCCCCATCCGTTACCCTTTCGGGTTCGTCGGCCACTTACCGGAACATCGACAACGGCAGGAACTTTCATTTTCACGGTGCGTGTGACGGACAGTGCGTCGGCATTCTTTGACCAGACCTTCAGTGTGACTATTCTTCCCCCAACGCTCAGCTTCGCCAACGCGCAAAGGATTGCTCACGTTGTGGACGGAGGAAACTATGTCACTCAGTTCGCCATTGTGAATCTCGAACAGTTTTCTACTAGTTTCCAGTTCAAGTTTTGGGGCGACAGCGGGAACTCGTTGAGTATCCCAATCCAGAACGGAGTTCCCGGAGACCTGGCTGGCAGCCTGGCTCCAGGCGCGACGGCCTGGGCACAGACGACGGGCTCATCGTCTCCACTGCTCACAGGCTGGGCGGAGGTCGCAAGTACCGGACGCGTCGGGGTCCTGGCAATCTTTAAGCGGGTAAATTCTGGACGCTCGGATTCGGAAGCAACCGTTCTAAGCACGCAGTCGGGCACCAACATTCTCCTGCCGTTCGATAACACCCAAGGGGCCAGCACAGGTGTCGCGGTTGCGAACTCAAATCCTGCGCAATCAACCAGTGTATCTCTGTCGTTTACCTCCGAAAGTGGGACCGTATTGACGGTCGGGATCACCCTTCCGGCACACGGGCACATGTCCTTCATGTTGCCGTCGGCCTATCCATTTACGGCGGGCACGCGGGGAACATTGCGGGTCTCCGGCGCCTCGCCGGATATTTCCGTGTTGGGTCTCCGATTCGGCCCAAACGACTCGTTCACGTCGGTAGGGAATTTCCAGTAAGCACAGCGATTCGAGGGCGGGATTCAACCCGCCCTCGATGAACACCTTGATCGTTCGCCTCGCAAACAAGAGGTTCGCATTCGTTTGGTGCGGCTACGCGCGCGGGATGCCGCCTCTCGTTACTTGTCGCTTCTGCCATTTTCGATACCCGAAATTGATTATGCTGTTTGCATCGCTTCGCCCGTCGATATTAGGCTGAGAGACTGTGAGTCCAGTCAACGGATCTATTTCGAAAGCCGCTCAATTTTTCGAATACGTAACGCAACTCAACGCGCGATACCGCGCCGGCGAGGTGCACGCATACGTGCCCGAGGCGCTGCGGGACGGCGAGCGCACGCTCGAAGAGTTGGTTGAACAGCACTTCGCGGCTTCACATGCAGCGCTGCAGGCGGCCTCACGCAATCTGTTCTTCTCCCTGCCGGTGGCCTTCGATCCAGCCGAGTCTGTCGGACCGTATCTCGCAGTCATCGACCGCGACGCCACCGGCCAGCCCTACCGTTTCCTGGACATGGGTGCTCTGATCGCCACCAACGCCTTCGGTGAAAACGATCCTGTGGTGGTCCGGGCTGTTCTCGAGTCTTTGCCATTCGTCTCGTCGCGGTACGCCCATTCCGAGTATCAGACGGTTTTGTCGCTCCGGTTTAAGGCCGAACTGAACCGGATCGCGCCGAAGGGCACGCCACGCCACTTCATCGTCAACACAGGCGCCGAGGCGGTCGAAAACGCAATCAAATCCGTCCTGATGAATCGCGTCACGACGTCGCCGGACGGTGACGGAGGCTTCGTCGTGTCGTTCGAAGGCGCCTTCCACGGCCGCACCCTGGGCAGCCTGGCGGTGACGCATCGTCGTAAGGCCAGATCGGGATTCCCGACATTCGACTGGCCGCACATTCCCTTTCCTGTCGAGGAGGCAGCCTCGCTCAGAGAGACCGCGCGCCGCGAAGACCGCAGCCTGAAACAACTTTGGGATCTTCTTGTCTCCGGCCGGATGCCGCATGCGGAAAAGAGCAAGGACACTTACCGGCGCGAGATGGATGCCATAGACCAATTCCTCGCAGAACCAGGCGCAGACCCGAACATCCTGAACGCGTTCATCGCGGCGCAACGTGCGAACCTGAATCGTGATGTCCTGAGGCGTTCGCGGCGCGTTGCCGCTGTGCTCGTCGAACCGATTCAGGGCGAAGGAGGCGTCCGGCTGGCGAGTGCCCGCTTCATGCGCAAGTTGCGGCTCTTGACGCGAATCTATGATGTGCCGCTCGTTTTCGACGAGATACAGACTGGCTGGGGCATGACCGGCTGGTTGTGGGCCCACGAAATGTTCGATCTTCCGTGCCCGCCCGATATCGTCACCTGGGCGAAAAAGGCCCAGAACGGAGTTCTGTTCGTGAGCGAAGAACTGGCCACGTTCTTTCAGGAGGAAAAGAAATTCAACACTACATGGGAGGGTGACTCGGTTGGCATGGTGAGACTGCTCGCACTGCTGGACAAGCTGGACCTCGATCAGGTGCGGCGGACCGGCGAACTGGCAAGGCGCGGGCTTGAGACGCTGGCAAGCCAGTACGGCGCAATCCTGAAGAACGTGCGCGGCGCGGGCGTCATGCTGGGCTTCGATGTGATGCGCGCCGACTGGCGCGACGCGTTGCGCGACCGCGCTTTCCGGCGTGGCCTTGTGCTTTTGCCTGCAGGAGACCGGGTCCTGCGTTTCTATCCACGCTACGACACCGAGCCGTCTGCAATCAAAGAGGCCCTGTCGATCCTTGGCCTGGCGATTGAGGACGTCCTGGGTGGGCACCTCGCCCCCGAAGCCACGACACCGGTGGAAACCCGGGTCGGCACGCTGGCCATACCGCTCGACACGGTCGAGGTCGTGGATCTAACGCCCGCCACCTTCGAAACGAATAAGTTTCAGATCCGCGCCGTAGAGCAGGAACGCTACGGTACGTTGGCGCACTACCCGCCGGACGTCCTTCATGCTGAACGACGGCCCCTGTTGCAGTTCCCAGTCGAGACACTCGAATCAACCATTGCGAGCGCACGAGCAATCGGAATCGCCCTGCGGGACCGCGTCTCAACGCGGTTGGTGGGCTATGCGCTCGGTAGCGCGCTCGAAAACCATGATGAAGAAGGCGTCGCGTCGGATCCCCGTTTCGGCGAGAACAACACGCTCTATTTGCACGCGATGGCGACGCTGCCCACGGTTCAGAATTCCGTCGAGATGGAGAACTACCTGCTGGAATCACTGCGGAAGCGTGCAATTGCAGCCGGGTTTGACTTCCTGTCGACGCTCATCGAGGACCGGCTGCGGGACACGGGTCCGGCATGGTTACGCGCTGCGGCCACCCTGCTACGGATCGACAATTACCTCGGGAGCGGCATTTGTTTTTCGTACCTGCAAGCGACGTTGCAGTCGCCGCAGGACCTGAAGCCTTCCAGTCTTGTCCCGACAGAAAATGGTCATTGACGGCTTCCAGCGCCGCCCTTCGCATATCGGTTCGTAGAAAGTTCGATGATGATTTCTTGAATATTCTGCCTGACTTTCGAGACTGCTTTCGGAAGAACCGGGTTCACCTGAAAGACTCTTCCAGAGCCCGGCAGCGTCTACGAACGGGTCGCTGTGTTGTAGCGGTGGCGGATATCTTCTCCCACCACCATAAAGACGACGCTCTCGGCGACGTTGGTTGCGTGATCCGCGATGCGCTCAAGATTCCGCGAGACCAGAATGAGATCGAGAGCCTGCTGAATGAAGCGTGTCTCCGCGGTCGCTTCATCGACGAGTTCCTGGAACACCACATCTCGATATTCATCCACTTCGTGGTCCCGCTGCAGGATCGAACGTGCGAGTTTTTCGTCGCGGCGTTCAAATGCACCAATGGAATCGTGGACCATGGCTTCAACCGTTTCAGCCATGCGAGGCAATTGGACCACCGATCGCGGATTCGGATTTGTGAGGATGGAAATCACTCGGCGTGCAATGTTCACGGCCCGGTCGCTCATCCGTTCAAGGTCACTGCCGATTCTGGTGGCGGCCGTCACAAACCTCAGGTCCACCGCCATAACCTGCTGCAGAGCGATCAGGTCCAGAGATCGCTGATCAATTTGCCGGTGAAGATCGTTGACGCGCGGCTCCAGCTGTTCAATGACTTCGTGAGTGGCTTCCGCGGCCGCTCCAAGATCCTGCGCGTGCAGTGATTCAACACTGAGGTGGATTGCCCGCTGAACACAGCCTCCCATGTCCAGAACGCACCCTCGAAGCTCCTCGAGTTCGATCTCAAAATGACGCTGCATGGCCTTCCCTCATCCGAAACGTTTGGTGATGTAGTCTTTCGTTTCTTGTTTCGAAGGATTCTCGAACATGGTTCGGGTCTCGTTGAACTCAACTAGATTTCCCATCAGGAAGTATCCCGTATAGTCCGAAGCCCGCGCCGCCTGCTGCATGTTGTGGGTCACAATCACAACCGTACAGGTGTCTTTCAATTTGTAGAGGAGTTCTTCAATTCGCGCAGTGGATATGGGATCGAGTGCGGAGCAAGGTTCGTCCAGCAGCAGTACTTCAGGAGAAACCGCAAGCGCACGCGCAATGCTGAGGCGTTGCTGCTGTCCACCGGAGAGTTCATATGCGGATCGGTGCAGCTTATCTTTTACTTCGTCCCATAGCGCCGCCCGCTTCAGGCTCTGCTCGACAGCCGACGACAGATCGCTACCTTTTCCGCCATGCAGACGCAATCCATACGCGACGTTGTCAAATATCGATTTCGGAAAAGGATTCGCCTTTTGGAATACCATGCCGACGCGGCGCCGCAAATCGGTGAGTTCCATCTTCAAGGTATCCTGTCCATCCAGCAGCATCTCGCCTTCGACACGGGCACCCGGAACCACCTCGTTCATCCGGTTCAGCGCACGCAGGAATGTGGACTTGCCGCACCCGGAGGGGCCGATCAGGGCGGTGGTGCGATGTTCGATGATCCCGAGGTTGACGTCACGAACGGCTTTGTTTGAACCGTAGAAACACGACAGATTCTTCACCGCCAGCTTAACAACGACTGCGGGCGCTGCGGGCTTCTCGACCGGGATCTCGGGGGTCATACGAGAATCAAGTGCATGTTGAGCGCTCATAATTTTCTGAATGATTCCAGTATGCATGACCCTACGGATGAAGATTTATGAAGATTGTGTGACATTTTCGCAAAAGCAAAGTTCTGGCGCTTGCCCACAGAAACAAAAGAGGTTAGAGGGATTTATTGTCCGGTTTGCATGCGTTCCAGGCGGCGGGTTGCAAATCTTGCAAGGATGGAACAGACCAGCACCATAGTAATGAGAACCAGTGCCCCGGCCCATGCCTGACGATGCCAGTCGTCGTAGGGTGCGCCGGCGTAGTTATAGATCTGCACGGTGAGCGTGGAGATAGGCTGGACGAGGCTCGTAGACCAGAACCGGTTGTTGAATGCCGTAAAGAGCAGGGGTGCGGTTTCACCCGCGATACGCGCCAATGCGAGGACAATGCCGGTAATGATACCGGGCATGGCCGAGGGAAGAACGACCGTAACCATCGCATATGCCCGAGTCGCACCGAGCGCCAGAGAGCCCTCGAGCAGCGAACCGGGAACCAGCAATACCATTTCTTCGGTCGTTCGGGCAATCAGGGGGATCATCATGACACCCAGAGCAATGCCTCCTGCGATCGCCGTAAACTGCTTGAAGGGGCTTACCGCAATCGCGTAAACGAATACGCCAACTACAATCGATGGAATGCCATTGAGTACATCCGCCCCAAAACGGACGGTGTTGGCTTTATGGGACCCCGCATACTGGGCTACATAGATTCCCGCCAGCATTCCGGTTGGAATCGCAAGCAGGCCGCCAAGACCACATACAATGAGCGTACCGGCGATTGCATTCGACATGCCTCCGCCGAGCTCACCGACAGGCTTGGGAAGCTGAGTAAAGAAATCCCAACTCAGAGAACTGATTCCCTGCGAAATGACAAAGAACAGTATGAATCCCAGCGGTACCAGCGACACAAGCACCGCTAGAACGCACAAGAAGCTCATCAGATGGGACGTATATCGGCGGCGCCTGGAACGCTGACTCATACAGTCGGCTCCATGGTCCTGACCGGCACCGTCACAGTCGGCTTTGTCTGGTGCGTCATACCCCAAATCAGAAGCCGCGAACCAGCGTTGATCACAAACGTCACAATGAACAGCACGAGACCGATTTCAATCAGCGCGCTGATATGCAGATCATTGGCTGCCTCTGTGAATTCATTCGCGATCACGGCCGCCATCGTGTACTGGGGCGCAAATAGAGACAGGGACATCTTCGGAGTATTTCCAATGACCATCGTCACTGCCATCGTTTCGCCAAAAGCGCGCCCAAGGCCGAGCATAATTGCGCCAATGATTCCGACACGGGCGTAATGCAGGGCAACCTTGGTGACTTCCCACCGGGTTGCTCCCAGCGCATAGGCCGTTTCGCGCTGGGCCAGGGGAACAGCCTTGAGAACTTCGCGCGCAACAGACGAAGTGAAAGGGATGACCATGATTGTCAGAATCAGCGCTGCGGACAACATGCTCAAACCATTTCGCGGGCCGCTGAACAACGGCACCGCTCTCAACCAGTCGGGAAACCACATCTGGACTGCGCGGACCGCCGGAACAAGAACGAAAATTCCCCAGAGACCATAAACAATCGAAGGGACGGTGGCGAGCAGCTCTGTGAGAAAGACAAGGGGCTGCTTAAGCTGATCGGGACAAAGTTCGGAAATGAAAACCGCCACTCCAATACTGATTGGAGCTGCGATCAGTATTGCAATGAAGGACGAATACAGCGTGCCCCATATAAAGGGGAGAGCGCCGAAATTTCCCGATACCGGATCCCAGGTCTGAGTGCTCCAGAAATTGAAGCCGAATTCACGAATCGTCGGCATCGACTGGTAAATCAGAACGACACCGATGGATACAACCAGAAGGACGAGGATCAGCGCAAACGTACTCGTCCCCATTTTAAAGAGGAAGTCGCCGACGCTGATCCTTCTGCGGCTCATGGCAATCAGCTTACTAAAGTTTGATCTTCTTAAGCGCTTCCTTCTCCATCGTGACGACTTGCGAAGGAAGGGGCGCGTAACCCAGACCGGATGCAAACTTCTGCCCATCCACCAGCATCCAGTTCATAAACTCAACAAACGTTTTCGCCATCGCTTTGTCTTTTGGATTTTCATAAAGAAGGATCCACGTGAAGGACGAAATGGGATAGACACCCTTTCCCGGAGCGTTCGTGATCGACACACGGAAATCCGCGGGCATCTTGGCTGAAGCTTCAGCAGCAGCAGCCGTTACGGTATCCACGCTGGCGGTTACGAACTCGCCACTCATATTCTGGACCGATCCATAGGAGATCTTGTTCTGCAGTGCGTAGATGAGTTCGACATAACCGATGGCGCCGGGCGTCTGCTTCACAAGGCTGGTCACGCCGTCGTTGCCTTTTCCTCCCAACCCGACGGGCCAGTTGACTGCAGTCGCGACGCCGACCTTCGTCTTCCATTCCGGCGACACTTTGGCAAGATAATCAACCCAGATGTATGTCGTTCCGCTTCCATCCGAACGATGTGCCACGGTGATGTCCATGTTTGGAAGGGTGACGCCAGGATTCACCTTCACAATCTCCGGGTCATTCCACTTCGTCGTCTTGCCTAGAAAGATGTTGGCAAGCACCGGTCCGGTGAACTTCAATGCGGCCGTGACGCCGGGAATATTGTAGACAGGGACATCCGCGCCAAGGACCGTCGGGAAATGCAGAACCTTTCCTGCCGCTCCCAGCAACTGGTCGGGCGTCATTGGGCCGTCGGTCGCGCCGAAAAACACCGTCTGTTTCTGAATCTGCTGAATGCCGAAGCCGGATCCCTGAGGCTGATAGTTGATCTCGACATCGGGATGAAGCTTGTTGTATTCACTGAACCACTTGGAATAGATCGGATACGGGAACGTCGCGCCTCCGCCATTGATTGAAACTTTCGCGAGGGCCACGGCGACCAAAACCGACGCCAGCGAGAGAGCCAGCGCAATCTGAAGCCAACGCATTTTTTTATTCTTAATTCTCATCGTTTCAATTCCTTTCCTAGAAGGTAAAATTCACATGTAGCGCATACCTGCGCTGGGCGGGAGTGGATGTCCCCGGGAAGGTAACGTTCTCCACGTCGGCCAGCAACGAAGCCGCGACTGCGCCCTGATGGGGAAACCAGTACGCAGGGCCGACAATCCACATGTTCTGCTTCTTGGTCTTTCCGGTGGAATCGACAGCGCCGCGGCTCGGCGTGTAAGAGTCCCAGCGAAGAAGCAATTCCGGTCCATGCCCCTTCTCCTTGAAAATTGGAGTCGCCCAGATGGAATAGCCGCGCCCGTGCACCAGTGCTGCCGCAGCATTTACGCGGTCCGTTGCATCAAGGTAGTCGTAGCCGGCAACAATGTGGGGATGCTCGAAAAGGCCCTCGAACACAAATCGATTCCTGACGTCGTGCCGAACGTAGGAGTCGTAATCGTAGAAACCGGTCACGCGCAGTCCGCGCATGGTCAACCCGCCCCTAGGCAATGGCCGGATTGTCACCCGAGTCTGAAAGGCTTTCCGGTTATTGACCTCAGCCTGGGAGTAGCCCTCACCATTATAGACACCGGTATGGATTTCGCCGTAATTGTCCGGCAGGTTTGTATGGAAGGAGGCACCGAAATCCGATGAAGTCAATCGGCCCACGCGTTCGGTGAACGTCGTGCCCTGGAATCGGTAGCGATAAACACCTTCCTCCCAATCCACGAGCGGTGTCTGGTTGGCGCCGATGCGCACCCACGTCTGCTTAAACTTGCCGGTCCAATCGTCGAGATTGAACTGTGCAAACGCATATTTGACACGAAAAACGAGACTGTTATTGATACTCAAACCGGTTGCTGTCGCTCGGGAAACATCCGGCGTGAAACGGAAAGCCACAATATGGCTGATGTTGCCCGTAATATTGATGTAGGCGCGCCCCACGTCAAATGAGTTCTGATTCACCAAATTGCCGTCCGCGTCGGTGATTTTCGGTTTCCCTGTGTACGTATAGTTCCCGTAGAACACGCCCCCGAGTTTGACCGAAGGAGTGTCGTCCGGAGGCGTGAAGCCCGCTGCCGGAGTGACCTGTGAAAACGCTGTTCCGCCAAAGGCGAGAACCGAGACTGCCAGAAACAGCGCCGCTCTGATTTTCCAACGTTGAAGCCGAGACCTCATATGTGCCAAGAAACCCCTCCCAGTGCTGAGCCGCCATGCGCGGACCCGAAAAACCCATGAGTTGTGATTGCTGTTTTGCCCCCCAAACCATTGAAGAGGAGCATCTCTAAGTTAGGCCCAGCATGTGTAGAAGACATTTCATGAATGTTACAAAATTGTGAACGAGCGTCCTCAGGCTGGGCGTGCCTTCAAGGAAAGGCGGGGATAAAAAAAAGGCCGGCGCGTAAGCACCGGCCTTGAGTTTTGGGGGATTCTTAGAAGTTCAGTTTCAGGGCGAACTGGATCTGCCGGTTCGTGCCCAGGCCGACGCTCTTTTCCACGGTGGCGGTCATAACTCCAAACGTGGACCCTGCTACACCCTGCGTGAAGGGCTGTCCTGGTTGCAGTGCGTAGGCATTGGGATTGACCGCGGTAGTGGCGGAGTTGGTCGTCGGCAGTGACAAGGTCGCTCCGGGATTCGCAAAGTTGGTCAGGTTGAAAATATTGAAGAATTCCGAGCGGAAGTCGAGTTTGACGCCTTCACTCAGCTTGAACTGCTTGTTGAGTACGAGATCCGCGTGACGGAAGATGGCCCGTGCAGGAAGTTCCGCGACAGATTGCCGAACGTTCCGGGTTTGGGGATCGCAAACGCTGCCGGATTGATAAAGTTCCGATCGGCGTCCAGATACGGGTTCACTCCCGGAATGAGGTCCGGGCGTCGCGTCGCGCGGGTCGATCCACCGCCTGGTGTGTTGATCACGGCGGTCCGTCCTGCCCCGGCGGAGGGATAGACAACCCCGGCTGCATCCACAAACACAACGTCCGGGCGCGTGATGAAGACGCTGACAGCGGTACCGCTACGGGCGTTGACGATTGTTGAAGCCTGCCAGCCGCCAAAGATGGCATTTGCCACAGATCCCATGTTGCTCATGAACTTGCGGCCCTGTCCGAATGGGAGGGCGTAGACCAAGCTCGTATTGAAGTTGTGGCGAACGTCGAAGTTGTTGTCGCCCTTGTCGTAGTCGTATTCCTTGATACTCCTGGCATTGTTGCCCGCGGTAATCGCTTCGTTCGAACCCGTACTGGTCCCGCGGCTGTGGCCGAGGGTGTACTGCATGTTCAGGGAAACGCCCGTGGCGGAGTGCCGTACAAGAGACAACTGCATGGAGTCGTAGGAGTCGCGTCCGCCGCTGGTCTTGTAGTCGATTTCCCCATAAGGGCGGAGCGGGGTCACAGAGCCTGGAACCGGGATGTCGAATTCACGAGTCACCGTGCCGGTTGCCGGATCCACGGAGACAATCCTGTTCGCAATGCTGCGAAGGAAAAGATTGCGTCCCTGGCTTCCCACATAGGCTGCCGTCATCACGAAACCGGCGGCTACTTCCTGTTGCAGCGATGCACTGTATTGGTAGACCTTTTCCGGAACCTTGTAGTTGTCGTTATCGTAAGCGCGCGGTGCGAACGAGCGGTTGTTGGGATTGTTGGCGAAAGTCGCGCGGACTGTTGCCGGATCCAATGGGAAGCCGCCCCCATTGCTGAGAACGTTAATCAAGTCGCTTTCGATTGGCTGGATCAGGTCTTCGCCTTGCCCCTGACCGTAGAACATGCCGAAGCCGCCGCGGAAGGATGTCTTGCCATTGGGCGAATAGCTCAAGCCGATGCGCGGCCCAAAGTTGGTTTTCGAAGCCTTGTAGAAGTCGCTGGATGGGGATCGAAGCTTGCCAGTGTTGATATCGAACAGGATGTCCAGGTCCTTGGATTCACGCATCGGGGTGTAGTACTCATAGCGCAAGCCATAGCTCAACGTGACCTTCGGGGTGACCTTGAATTCGTCCTGCCCGTAACCGATGTAGAACTCCTGCTCACCCTTGCGTTCGCCCGTCGCGCCACCATTGATGAGACTGGCGTCCTGGAGATCGCCGACGAAACGGATATTGGCAGCTACGTTGTTCAGGAAGTTGGTCAGGTTCGAATACGAGTACGTGATACCACCGAAGCGGTTCATGTACATCTTGGTCTGGCGGAACTCCCCGCCGAACTTCATGTTGTGTTTACCCTTAACCCACGACACGTTATCGATATAGGACATGGTCCAGGGTGTATAGGGGGCGCCACGGCCATTCGCCTGGCTGTTGAGCCGGACCAGGCCTCCGGCGACTGCCACGCCGGTGTTGGCGGTTTGGCCGGCGATGCCGGTGTTCGCGATGCTGCCGGTGAGGCTGATGGTGAGGGCAGATGTATCGATGCCGTTGACAATGGGAGCGCTGCCGAAGCCGCGAGTGAGCGCCTCGTTAAAACCGAACTTCGCTTCATTGATTATCGTTGAGGAGATCATCGACTGCAGCGCGATCACTCCGTTCTGAGGCCAGGTCCTGATCTTCAGCACGCGTCCGCTGACGCTCTGCGGCTGGACGTTATCGGCCTGGTCGCGGAAGAATCGCGTATAGAGCGAATGAGAGTTGTTGATCTTGTAGTCGAACCGGGCTCCCACAGAGTTTTCATTGACGGTGTTTCGGGCCACGAGCTGAAGGATGTCGAAGTCCGGATCGGTCGACGCGCCGGGAATAACAAAGGAGCCCGGCCCACGGAATGCATCGAAGATCGGCAGTATCGCGGCGCTGGCTCTCAGCTTTGCATTGGCGCTGGGGACAGCTTCAACGAAGTTAACGCCATTGCGCAGGCGATATCCTTCATAGCTGGCGAAGAAGAAGGCCTTGTTCTCAACGATCGGGCCGCCGATCGAACCGCCGAACTGATTCATTCGCAGCGGCGACTTGGTGATACGGTCGAAAAAGTTACGCGAATCGAGGGCGCTATTGCGGAGATACTCGAACAGCGATCCGTGGAAGGCATTGCTTCCCGACTTGGTGACGACGCTGATCTGGCCGCCCGTTCCTGTGCCGTATTCCGCGGGGTAGTTGTTGGAGTCCACGCGGAATTCCTGAACGTTCTCGAGACTGCTTTGGAGGCGGAAAGGCGACACGAGCTCGCCTCCGACGTTACCGGGACTGGCATCGATGATTGCGGAAGCTTCGATACCGTCGAAGCGAATGGCATTCTGCTCGTTCGCTCGTCCATTGAAGCGGATGTCTCCGAAGGTTCCCGCGCCAGTGTTCTGCGCGCCAGGCGTCTGCAGGTACAACTGTGAAAGCTGGCGGCCATTGATCGGCAACTCGGCCAGCTCGCGCAAATCCACGTTTACGCCCATCGTGGCGGAGCTCGTGTCGATCGCGACCACGCTGCTCGCTTCCACATTCACGGTAGTGGCTAAACTTGCAGGTTTAAGGGTGAAATCGACATTGAGTCTCTGACCGACAGCAAGCTGAATCCCTTTGCTCTCAGCCGGTGTAAAACCGGGTAGCGCCGCCGTAGCCGTATACTCGGAAGGCCGCAGCACCGGAACAACATAGGTGCCGCTATCTCCGGAAAGTGCAGTCCGCTCCTCACCCGTGCGGATATTCTTGATGGTTATCGTCGCGCCCGGGACGAGCGCCCCACTGGCATCCTTTACATTTCCTGCGATACTGCCCTGATCGGACTGGCCATAAGAAATCGTAGCCAGGCTCATGACCAGAAGAGCGGTCCACAACGGTCTGAATGGTCCCTTCAAAGGAATCCTCCTTGGATGTTTAAACGTTTGCTCGAACTAGTTGATGCAGGTGAGTGCTGAAACCGTACGAGACAGACTAGAGAGAAGCGCTGAGAGGGTTGTGAATGGACTGTGAATAGATTATTACAGAGGCCGAAGTGATTGCGCCTGTCGATTTCCGGCCTGCCTGTTCGACTACGATTATGAAGACCGAAACACAGGAGAGAACAATGACAACAACCAATACGAACACTATCAAGCTTCACAGAGTACTCCGGGCGACGCCTGAAAGAATCTACCGCGCCTTCCTTGATGCAGACGCCATGGTGAAGTGGCTTCCACCGAACGGATTTACCGGAAAGGTGCATCACCTGGATGCAAGAATCGGGGGCACTTATAAGATGTCGTTCACGAATTTCACGACGCAGAAGAGCCATTCGTTCGGAGGTGAGTATCTGGAGCTGGTGCCGAACGAACGCATCCTCCACACCGACAAGTTCGATGATCCGAACTTGCCCGGAACCATGCAAACGACGATCGTGTTGAAGAAAGTACTCGTCGGAACCGAGGTGAACATCACTCAGGAAGGTGTTCCCGCCGTCATTCCCGCCGAGGCCTGCTATCTGGGCTGGCAGGAATCGCTCACGTTGTTGGCACAACTGGTGGAACCTGAAATTCCGGATCAGCAGTGATCGAAGTCAAAAGAACTCGCGGAATGGGCGAAGCATAATCACTGAGTCTCAGCTGAGACGCTTCGCCCCGCTGGTTTTCTTGTCATGGACACGCCTCTAATCTAACTAGCAGGCCGAATTCTGCGTCAATCGAGTGTCTCGCGATGTCATGACGGTCTCTTTTCAAGCGGCTGGCAGGAACCTGTTCGTCAATTTCTAATTGTTCTGTCTGCGGAGGTGGAAGAAAAGCTCATACGAAGGCGGTTTCCACTCGCAGTGGGTTCGTATTCAACCGCGTCCGCGAATGCCCGGATCAATCGAACTCCCTGCCCGCCGACTTGAATTTCCCCGACTCGACCGTTCGGCTCGATCTCCGGCAATTCCAGCGGATTGAATCGCGGCGCTTCATCGTCGATGGTGAGAATGAATTTGGAAGGATCGGGCCTCGAGAAGCGCACCCATATTGAACGATCGTCCGCGCCGTCATAACCATGGCGAATAATATTCGAGAGCGCTTCCTCCAAACACAGGTTCATGGCGAACTGAATGTTCTTCGGAATGACGTGGCGTAACGCCAGAGCATCCAACCAGACGGAAACCGGCGCGATATCGGAAAGACGGCTCTGGATCGTCATACATTCCGGAATCTGTTCCGTGCCCTTTTCTATCATGGTGCGCACCGGTTTTTCTAATCGTTCTTGTCGCGCTATTGTAACGCAGCCAGCGCCGCCTCCAGTTCGTGGTGCACGGGAATGACGGTGTGAACCCTGCTGCTGGTCAGCACCTTTTCGACCATTTCGTTTGGTCCAAAAAGAACGATCTTCCCGCCTCGTCTCAGGATAGCCTGAGCAGGCGCGAGCAACGCGCGCAAGCCCATGGATCCGAGGTAAGAGACTTTCTGGAGATCGACCAATACCGCCTGGCGGCTGCCGCCAATCAGGTTCATCTGCATATCCACAGCGGCGGCGCCCTCGATATCGAGCTTGCCGTCGAGGATCACTCGGGTGATTCCTCCTGTCAATTCTTCCGTTGCAATGGACATTTCACTTCTCCTAACGAAGGTAACCGGCAAACGAAACCGGAACGGTCGATCGCCGAGTCATGACGATATATCCCCCAGGTTACAAAACTATTACAGGTCAGGGCCATCGGGTATTCGTACGAATGAGGATAGCCGGTGCATTGGGGAGACGCCGACCGTGACCTTTGCCGTGATGCGTTCATGATATTGAAATAGGAATCTGCTAAACCTCGCGAATGCGAAAATTACTGGCCGGACTTCTTGCGACTGTCCTGCTTCTGCCCGTAGCGGCGCAAGCCTGGGGTGAAAAGGGTCACTTGATGATCAATCGGCTGGCGATCGATGCGTCTGCGGGCCAGCTGCCGGACTTCATGCGCAAAGCTGCCGGTCAACTGACCTACAACGGCTACGAACCCGACCGCTGGCGCGACGAAGCCGGCACGCCCATGAACACGGCGCAGGCGATGGATCACTTTTTCGACTCCGAGTTGTGGGGGCCGATCTCAACCATCGAAACAGATCGCTATGCCTTCATGGCGAAGCTCGCCGAACGGAAAACCGATCTTTCCAAGGTCGGCTATTCCCAGGGTTCTTAGCCAAGGCAGTCCTTTATTTCCGGTGCGACGCTTCCGCCTCCGCCTCGGTCATGACGCGTAATTTGTCCTGTCCGAATCCCGGGCGCCATGCTTGCATGAGAGTCCCGCTACACGATTTTCTGCGGGTTTATCCCCGATCCGGGGTATGGCTGCGACAGGGGTGGACACGTAGTGTTGGTGGACAAGACTCGTCGCATTTCGAGTCTTGATCGAAACGCGGGGTGGCCTGCACATTGGCGGCACGCCCCGCGTCCACCTTCCGATTACTCTCAATGATGCGGGAGAGCTTCTCAATGCGACAAGCCCATTTGGTAATCCAGTACCGAGTGCTGCAGCTGATAGTCATACTTGGCGCTGGCGCTGGCGATCTCGGCGGCTGTCTGACCGAGCTGCGCCTGTGTCGTGATGACGGAACAGGTTTCTGAACTCAACCTCACCGCTCAGTAGCGCAAGCGTCGATCCCGGTAGATCGCCCGACTTCAACAGCTGTTCGGTTCGCTGTGTCAGGCTCGCGATGTCGTGGCGCAACTTCCGGTGTTCGGCTTGCCTCCTTCTCTAGCACTACTGTCTGTTGGACTTGCTGTTCCGTTGCAGCCAGCCGGACATTACGACGTGGGGAGTCTTGCGATGGTTGGTCGATTTGCCAGCATGTCTGCAGCACCAGTCGCAATCCAGTACCGTCAGACAAATTGTCTTGAACCTCGAGAAACCAGGCATTGCGTTCCTCCGAGTCGGCGCTGCCAGTTTGGCGAGATCGTCGACAATCTGCAGGCGTTCCATCAAGGCTCTCGACTACCGTTCAAATTGCGCGGATGTACTACGTTGCACAGCTGTTTTCGATCAATCTCGAAGACACTTGTCTCACGCATGAATGCAGGAACCGTCGATCCGAGTGACCCCGACTATCCCAATGACAATCGTTCCCGAGGACAAATCGGTGGAACTCAATCTGCATATCGACAGACCGGAAGGAGGACATGACGATGAATGTTGAACGCTCTCTCAGGATGATTGCCGGCTTTTTTGTCCTCGCCACCGTTGGGTTGGGTTATTGGCATAGTCCCTATTGGTTTCTTTTCACAGCCTTTGTCGGGTTGAACCTGCTGCAGTCCGCGTTTACCAATTGGTGCCCGATGATGACGTTCCTGCGGTGGATGGGCGTGAAGGAATCCCACGAGTGAAGGTAAGTTGGGTTCTAACGCTGACAGTACTCGCTGTGTTCGCTGTGCAGGTTGCGGGACAAGCGGGAGAACCGCGTCAGGGACTGGGACTGGGGCTGGCGCAGGCGGTCGATGCGGCTCTAGAAAACCATCCCTCGGCGAAAGCCTCACGATTGGGAATTGAGCAGGCACGCAATCGCGCTGCGGAGGCACGCGCGCAGCGTGCACCCAAAATCAGCGTCTCGGAAACCGTAACGCGTGGGAACAATCCTGTCTTTGTATTCGGATCCCTGCTCGAACAAGCTCAATTTGGGCCGGCCAACTTCGACTTGCCGACACTGAACAATCCGGCGTCTCTTACGAATTTCAGGACAGTGCTTTCTGCCGATTTCCCCGTATTTGACGGAATGAAGACATCTGCGCGTGTCGCGCAAGCAAGAATCGGTAACGATGTGGCGCTGCTGCAGAGCCAGACGGCGGAACAGCAAGTGCGTTTCGAGGTCTTAAGGAACTACTTCGGTCTCGTTCTCGCAGAGACAGCCCTCGACGTGGCTGAAAGCGCGCTCCGCACGGCGGAAGCGGACGTTGCCCGAGCGCGGGACCGCGTGGATGCGGGACTCACCGTGGAATCGGATCTTCTGGCCGCTCAGGTACAGTTCGCGGAGTTCAAGCAACAATGTATTCAGGCCGAAGGGCAGAGAGCCACGGCGTTGGCCATGCTTAACGTCGCCATGGGTGCCGGTTCGACCACACCGCGTGCATTGACTCTTCGGCTTTTACCGAAGACTTTCGACGTCGTCGGGCCCGATGAACTCATCAGTCGTGCCTTGCTGCATCGGCCGGACTACCGGCAATCGGAGTCCGGAATTGAAATCGCAGATCGCCGTATTTCGGAGCAGCGCAGCGCGTATCTTCCGGACCTGAATGCGTTTGCTTCGCTCGGCTCGAGCCAGCGCAACCTTTCTACCGGAAGTACGGATTACACGATCGGCGCAGGCGCTAAGTTTACTCTGCTCGATCGCAGCCGCCCGGCCAAGGTTGCCCAGGCGCAGGTTGACAAGCGGCTCGCAGAGACTGAACGCGACCGGTTGTCGGATGCGTTGCGCATCGAGGTCGTCAGCGCTTATTACCGCTATCGCGCCGCGGAGCAACAGGTCGATGTTGCCGATGCGGCGCTGACTCAGGCCGTCGAGGGACTCCGAATCGTACAGAACCGCTATGACGCAGGCCTGACAACTGTCACCGAAATGCTGAGAGCGGAGACGGCCGTGGTTCGTGCTCGAATGAACGTGGCCGTTTCCGGGCACGGCCAGTATCTCGGTTATGCCACCGTTCTGCTCTCCGTCGGGGAGTTGAATGACGTTCGGGCGTTTGAGCCGTGAGGGCTGGGAGGTCCAACGTGGTTCGCAAGTTTACAGTCTTCATTACGCTTCTTGGCTTTGTGGCTTCGTCTTGCAGTGAACCAGGGAAGGAAAAGGCCGCAGAGAAGCATCCACCCGTTCCGGCGCACTCAGAAGAGATCTCTTTCACCGCCGTTTTCGATTCCTTCACGGCCCCGGGGAACATCCGCGCACGGACCACAACAGTTTTATCTTCGCGGGTTGCCGGACAGATCGAGCGTCTGGCGGTTCGTGAAGGCGATCGAGTCCGCCAGGGACAAGTCGTCGTTGAAATCGAGAACCGCGAGAGCGCCGCACAGTTGCGCCGCGCCCAAGCCGGTGTTGTAGAGGCGCAACGCGCGTTGGACGAGGCCGAAGGCGGCATTCGCGGCGCTGAAGTGGGAGTGCGGGCGGCAGAGACAAACCGGGATCTTGCTCTGGCAACGCGGAAACGCTACGACGTCCTTCGCGACAGGCGGTCGATCAGCCCGCAGGAATACGACGAAGTGGACACCCGATACAAGGCTGCGGCGCAGGAAATCGATCGGGCTCAGGAGGGGCTGTCGGCGGCGAAGTCCCGCCGTCTACAGGTCTTGGCTCGCATTGAACAGGCCGACGCTCAAGTGGAATCTGCGTCAACGGCACAGGCGTATTCTCGAATTGTTTCTCCCATTGATGGAATCGTCACCAGCCGTGCGGCCGAACCTGGAATGCAGGCTACTCCCGGGCTGCCAATTCTTACTATTGAAGACACTCGAACATACCAACTGGAAGCGGCGGTCGAGGAATCGCGCGTAGCCGCGATTCGCCTCGGGCAAAGCGTGCGCGTTGAAATCGACGCACTTGGGAGCGCAGCTATCGACGGACGAGTCAGCGAAATCGCCCCGTCTTCCGATCCCGGGGCACGGACCTATACCGTGAAGCTGCAATTGAAGGAGTCCCCGGGCGATCGCGCTCTGAGGTCCGGCCTTTTCGGAAGAGCAACTTTTACGATGGGGACCCGTCAGGCCCTGGTGGTTCCGCAATCGGCGCTGGCGCGCCACGGCCAGCTCGAAGGCGTCTATATCGTTGCAGACAATGTAGCGAAATTCCGCATTGTCAAGACGGGTAAGGCGTATGAGGAAGGCATCGAGATTCTTTCGGGCCTCACGCCGGGCACGCGCATCCTGACGGCGCCTCCGTCCGGGGTTTCCGATGGTGCGCAAATTACGCCATGAGCGCTCAAAAGAGAGGTTTCGCGGGAACGCTGGCGCACGCCTTCATTGATTCACCTCTGACACCTCTGTTCATCATCAGCGCGATGCTGGTCGGCCTTGGGGCTGTCCTTCTTCTTCCGAGAGAGGAGGAGCCGCAGATCGTGGTCCCGATGATCGACGTATTCGTGCAGATGCCCGGCGCCACGCCCCGAGAGATCGAGTCTCGTGTTACGCGTCCGATGGAGAAGCTGCTTTGGGAGATCCCCGGCGTGGAATACATCTACTCCACCTCGTCTCCGGGAATGACGATGGCGGTCGTACGCTTTCGCGTCGGCGAGGACGAAGAGCGGGCCATTGTCCGCCTCAACCAGAAGCTCGCCGCGAATGTCGACGCGATCCCGCCGGGTGCGAGCATGCCGCTCATCAAGCCCCGCTCCATCGACGACGTTCCCATCCTGGCGCTTACCCTGTCTAGCGCGGTATACGACCACTTCACACTCAGACGTGTCGCCGCTCAGCTTCATGACAGCGTGAAGGAAGTTCCCAACGTTTCTGAAGTGCGGATCATCGGAGGGCAGAGGCGCCAGCTTCGGGTCACTGTCGATCCGCAACGAATGGCAACTTATGGCGTTGGCGCAGCGTCTCTTATTCCGTATCTACAGCAGTCGAACACGGACGGGCGCGCCGGCAGCTTTTCGTCGGGGAACCGGGAATACCTGATTGAAACGAACGGTTTCTTCAAAGATGCCGGTGAGGTTGGCGCTCTGGTCATTAATGTTTTCAGTGGTCGGCCAGTCTATCTGCGGGACATTGCCACCATTGAAGATATCCCGGAAGAGGCGGCCAACTACGTTCTGTTTGGAAAAGGACCGGCGTCCGGCACTTCGAGTTCAAGCCTTTTGCCGGCCGTCACGCTTTCGATTGCGAAGCGCAAGGGCACGAATGCGATCGACCTTGCCAAGGCGGTGATCGCAAAAGTCGAACGCGCACGCGGAAGCGTCGTGCCCGCCGAGGTGGACGTCACGGTCACGCGCAACTACGGTGAGACCGCAGCTGAGAAATCCAACGAGTTGCTACTGCACATGGGGATCGCGATTCTTTCGGTTTCAGGGCTCATCTGGCTCGCGCTCGGCAAGCGTGAAGCCGGCGTCATCGCGCTGGCTATTCCGGTGACGCTGGCCTTGACGCTCGCCGTCTTCTACCTGTACGGCTATACGCTGAATCGAGTCACGTTGTTTGCGTTGATCTTCTCCATCGGAATTCTTGTGGATGACGCCATCGTCGTGGTGGAGAACATCGTGCGTCACGGCCGATTGCCGGAAAATCAGAACCGGCCTCTCCGCGACATTGCTGTCGAAGCTGTCGACGAAGTGGGGAATCCTACGATACTCGCGACCTTCGCCGTGATTGCCGCGATTTTGCCCATGGCGTTCGTGCGCGGACTGATGGGGCCGTACATGAAACCCATCCCCATCGGCGCTGCGTCGGCGATGGTGTTTTCTCTGATTGTCGCGTTTGTCGTGACGCCGTGGGCGTGCGTGCGGCTGCTGAAGCGGGAGAGAGCCGGTCACGGTGAGGAAGAGACCTGGACGACGCGCGCTTACCGTCGTGTGATGGGATCGCTGCTGCATCGCACCTGGTTGAGGCGGGGATTCCTCGCGGGAGTTGTTCTGCTCCTCGTGAGTGCCCTGTCGCTGGTGGCGTTCCGGCTTGTTCGGGTGAAGATGCTCCCCTTCGACAACAAGAGCGAGTTTCAGGTTGTCATCGACATGCCCGAAGGCTCTACTCTCGAGCAAACCGCGGCAGCGAGCCGTGAAATCGGAGACTACATTCGTACCGTGCCCGAAGTGCGGGACTATGAAATCTATGTCGGCACAGCGTCGCCCTACAACTTCAATGGGCTCGTTCGACACTATTTCCTCAGAGAAGGGCCGAACGTCGCCGACATTCAGGTCAACCTGGCGGGGAAGGACGAACGCAAGACACAAAGCCACGACATTGCGCGGCGTGTCCGCCCCCCGATTCAAAAGCTCGCGGCGACCTATGGTGCGAATGTGAAGGTGGCCGAAGTGCCGCCCGGTCCGCCAATCCTTCAAACGCTGGTGGCGGAAATCTATGGGCCGGAGTACGAGCGGCAAATCGAACTCGCTCGCAGCGTCAAGGACATCTTTAGCCAGACTGCCGGTGTGGTGGATATCGATTGGTACGTCGAAGACGATCAAACGCAGTACCGATTCGCCGTCGACAAGGAAAAGGCCGCGCTAAACGGAGTTTCGACTGCGGATATCTCCGCAACTCTGAGGCTGGCGCTTACGGGAGCGCCTGCCGGCCTGCTTCACCAGGAACGAGAGAAGGAGGATCTTCCCATTACTCTCCGTTTCCCGCGCTCCGGGCGATCCAGCATTGAGGATCTCAAGCAAATCCGCATCTCAGGCGCGCAAGGACGGATGGTGCCGCTCGGCGAGTTGACCCACGTCGAATCGCGGGTGGCAGAGCGCAGCATTTATCACAAGAATCTCATGCCGGTGGTCTATGTCACCGCCGACGTTGCGGGAGGGGAAGAGAGTCCGATCTACGCGATTCTCAAGCTGAACGATGCGATCGACAGGTTGGTCCTGCCCGACGGGTACAAGCTGGAACAGTACGTCGCGAGCCAGCCGTCATCTACAGACCGCTTTTCCATGAAGTGGGACGGCGAATGGTACATCTCCTACGAGGTCTTCCGTGATCTCGGGCTTGCGTTCGCCGCGGTGCTGATCCTGATCTACGTTCTCGTCACGGGCTGGTTTAAGTCCTTCCTTATTCCGCTCACGATCATGACGGCTATCCCCTTTTCGCTAATCGGCATCATTCCGGCGCACGGAGGCATGGGCGCATTCTTCACGGCGACATCGATGATTGGATTCATCGCCGGCGCCGGTATCGTCGTACGCAATTCCATCATCCTCGTGGACTTCATCCAACTTCGGTTGAGAGAAGGCATGCCGCTGGACCAGGCGGTCATCGACGCCGGCGCCGTCCGATTCCGCCCCATGATGCTCACCGCGGCCGCGGTAATCGTGGGTGCGGGCGTGATCCTCTTCGACCCGATCTTCCAGGGGCTTGCGATTTCTCTGATGGCTGGAGAGGTGGCGTCGCTGTTGCTGTCGCGAATGACCGTGCCAGTCCTGTTCTATGTCACCGAATCCATCCGCGCCAGGAGAGGAAAAATAGCTCCGGCAAAAGCGTCACCGTTTGAGACAAGCTGCTGGTGAAGTCGATGACCACGGCAACGAGGAGCGCTTCAAAGCCAGAGCTTGTGCACAAGGGAACCCAACGGTACCGCTCGACTGTGGCTGAGTGTTCTTGCGTTGAACCGCAATATCGGTGATGAGCCGAGGATTCCGCCCACCACCGTTCGCTTGCAGAGTTACTTTTGGCGCATTACAGGGACGTGATAATGGCGTTCGCTGGAACGGTCAATGTGGTCGCTGTCTGGTCACTGATTCTGCCGTTTTTCAAATATGTCTCCACCGAGTTGATGAAGGCTTGGAGTTGATTGATCGCTTGTTTGTTCTGCCCCGCTTGAACCGAGCCCAGCGCATTGTTTAATTTGTCCGTGAGGCTGTTCTTCTGGCCATTCGTCAGCACCAGCCCTGAGTACGAATCCGCTATCATGTTGATTAGGTTTGTGACGGCTATTGCTGGGCTCACGACGACTGGTGCGAGATTCATGGAGACAGACCAGTTTAGGCTGAAGGCGCCGTCCGTAGATGCGTTCTGGCCGAATACGCTGAGGGCATACGTGCCGGCCCCAATGGGAGTCGTGACGAGGTTCGCGGTTGTTCCATTCAGTGCCAGGAATGTTGTCGGTATGGGGCTGATAAGATTTGGAGGCGGAGTCGGGTTGGGCGCATCGACACTCATGGTAGCGGTGAATCCCGTCGGCCCCGAGACGACCGAGGTCGTAACTGTGACGCTCGTAATTTGATAACCAACCGGGACAGTGAAGAGTGGGCTGTCCTGTGTATCACCCCCTGCGAGAGTACCCGGGTTGCAGCTGCGGCCATAGGTGGGGTCGGTAAGACAGAACCCGTTTAGCGAACCGGACACCGTGTTTGCTCCCGGGTCCAGAGTTCCAACATTCGGGTTGAAGGTGAAATTAACACCGCCTGGATAATCGGTCGCCTCGATGGCATCGAACGCGAACGCGGTTACCGCGACGGCAAGGCAGAGTAGCAAAGCTAAAATTACAGTGTAGCGACTTCGATTCATTCCTTTCTCCTCTATCCTGGATTTAGTAGCAGTCTGGTTTGTAGGGCTGAATGTCTTCCGAGCTATGCCCTATGGCAGTCTGAGTCGTTTCAGGGTTTTCGCTCCTTGGAAGGACTGCTATCGGGGATCAACGTTGTTTTGGATGCATCCCCCGCCGTCGAAGCTGCGGACGGTGGAGAGTCGATTCGATCCTGTCGTGCCTTGACGGCTTTGACGTACTCAAGGATCTGTGTGGCGGAGTCCTCATTCGTCTTCAAGTAGTCTTTCCATTGGGCGTCAGAGTAGCCTAGGGGTAAGGGGCCTTCTCGCAGCTTCACGGCTTGGTCGTGTGCCCGCTGAGCAAGCTCGATCGCGCGAGCAAGATTCTTGGCTTCGATGGCGTAGTTGCGCGCCAGAAGCATCATCGCGGTGACGTTGGTGTCGTCTGCTTGGAGAACCCTCTCGCCGTATTCGTTGATTTTTCCACGGTCGCCTTTCTGGCGATAAACGTCCACTGCCAGCAGATAGACCCGTGGAAGAATTTTTGACCTTGGGTATTGCTTCTCAAATGATGCAACCAATTCCAGCTTGCTATCTGGATTGGGCTCCGATGTGATTTTGTCGAATAGCTCACTCTCGGACGAACCGGCCTTTACTTGAGCCGAAACGGTCAGGCCAAAAAGCAGGCAAAAAAGGATCGACGCAACGATTGCCGCTAACTTCATTGCAACCTCCTATTGTTCACGAGACAGAAACAGGAGCAGTGTGTTCTGATTAGCCGATGCTGTGAATACTCTGCTTGGAGTAGTTTTCTGAGTAAACTCGCGGTATAGCGCCGGTCAAAGAGCGCGGGTTTCAGGGTAAACTGCGCTCTTCGGCTCTTCTTTCCACTTTCAGTCTCCATTTTTCTGAAGCCCGTCTGAGTTTCTGCAACCTCCATCGGATCGCCGATACAAAGAGAAGAAGCCAACGGGTGATGTCGAGGACGGTCACAAATGAGTCCAAAGAGAGCGTTCTTCACCCTCGGCAATTGGCTTCGCATTGTCTTGCAGATAGGCTCTTATCCGACCCGAAGCACCTATACCGACTGCGAGACTCAACGCCAGTACCACGCCGCCAACAAAAATGATGAATGCCGTGAGGAAAACGCCGCGCGCAAAGTTCAGATAGTCGTCGGCAACCACAATCGCTATGAAGAGAGTCAGGACCCGGACGCCGGCAGAAAGGCGCCGAGGATAGAGCAGATTCTCGTGGAAGGCCCAGACCAGCATCGAGCGTCCGAGATACTGGCTGAGCCAGGCGCCTGCCAGCACAATGAATCCCGCAATGACGAGCCTGGGAATGAGAAAGACGAAGCTTTGGATTAATTGCGCGGTGAGGTCCGTGCCGAAGACGCTCAAAGCGGCCAGAACTTCGATAATCAAAGTGGACCAATACGCCGTTTCCGCCGTGATTCTGGTAGTCCGGAGGTGTCCCGAGGGATCGATCATATGCGCGATCCCTGTCCGGCGCATGAACCTGTCAATCGCGGTGCCCTTAAAGACGCGGTATAGAACGCGTCGTATAATCGTCGCGGCGAGCAAGGCCACCAGGATCACGATGCCGGCCGCAATGAGAGGCGGAAGATAGGTCGTCGCCTGAAAACTCAGGCGGTCGATCACATCTCTCAGAAGTACGCCCAGGGCTTCAGACATCTTACCTCCATGGCCGGACGCATATTTCCTCCATGCCAGCCGAGGCCAGACACGAGTCAGCCTCGCAACCGAAGCGCAGAGAAGTCCGTCATTTCATTTGCCGAGAGGTATCCTACTGATCAAAGACTTTCAGGAGTATCCCCTGAACAGGGTACGAGCATCCCGAAAACCCTTCAGCGGTGGAGGTAAAATCCGGGGCATTGTGACGACGTATTCGAGTTGAAGATGAAGAACACCGTTTTGGTTGTGTTGATCGTGGCATCCGCGCTTCTCGTGTCCATCATCGGGCTGACCGGAGTTGTGGCCGTTCAACGTGCGAACCATATCAACGACGAGATCGTGCGAACGAATGCGAAGTTTCACGACACCGGACGAAACCTTGAGGAATTGCGTGCAGATCTCGATGCGACACGCATCTATGTGCGGGACTATATGCTCGACCCATTTGCGGAATCGGCGGACGTAAAGCGGTCGCAGTTCCGGGACTTGAGGTCCTCGATCGAATCCGAGATTGCCGCGCTCGCCGATCTTCTCGGCGCCGAAGAGGCTGATGCTGTTGAGAAGCTTCGCACGGGGCTGGACGCATACTTTGATTCTTTGAGCCAGATTCTTGATGCGGACCCCTACGGCTTTCCAGGCGGAACCAGCGCCATACGTCGCCAACTGACAAGCCGTCGAGAGGCCATAGTCGGAGTCGCGCGACGAATTGAGGGAATCGATGCGAGGCGGTTTGAACGGGAAAACATGGAGATCGAAAACTCGCGTCGCGATTTCTCGTCCTACCTTTGGCGCATGACGGGAGCGGGGGTCTTTCTCGGGGTCGTCATTGCATTTATCGGAGGCCGCCGCATCTCTGCGCTTCAGCGTCACTCGGAACTTCACCGTAAGCGAATCGAGAAGAGTGAAGAGGAACGCCGTCGCCTGTCGGCTGAACTGGTTCGTGCCCAGGAGCAGGAGCGAAAATATATCTCACGTGAACTGCATGACGAGGTTGGGCAGACACTAACTGCGCTGGGCATCGAAATAGGAAATATCCAAAGGCTGCGACAAGAAGCGGGCTTGGAGTTTGATGAACATGTCGATGCAGCGAAGGAATTGGTGCAGGGGACGTTGAAGACAGTTCGAGAGATGGCAATGGGCCTTCGACCGTCCATGCTCGATGATTCGGGCCTGGTCCCCGCGCTGCGCTGGCAGATTCGCGAATTTTCCAAGCGTACGCGTGTGCCTGTCGACCTGCAAACCGATGGCACGCTGGACGGTCTCGGAGAAAGGGTGAGCACTTGCGTTTACCGTGTTGTTCAAGAGGCGCTCACAAATTGTGCCCGCCATGCCAACGCAGACAACGTCCGCGTCGTGATTCACGGTAAAGACAATCAGGTGCACCTCGCAATTCAAGACGACGGCCTTGGCTTCGACCCCGCGGATGAGACCGACGGACTTGGAATCGTAGGAATTGAGGAGAGAGTACACGATCTGGGAGGCAATGTGAAAATCACATCAGAGGCGCATCGGGGCACCTTACTTCTCGTGGAGATCCCACTGTCGGCAACGTCGTGAGCAAAGCAAGAATCCTTCTGGCCGACGACCATGACATTGTTAGAAAAGGACTTCGCTATCTCCTCGACCGGCGTTCGGGATTGGAGGTTGTGGGCGAGGCGGTGGATGGACGCCAGGCAGTGAAGCTGGCAGAAGAACTCGCGGCAGATATCGTGATCATGGATATCGGCATGCCACTCTTGAATGGGATCGACGCCGCTGCCGCCATCGTGAAGAAGAACCCCAAGACCCGTGTGATCATTTTGAGCATGCACAGCGATGAAGACTACGTCCTTCGCGCGCTAACCGCGGGTGTCAGAGGCTATCTCCTTAAGGACACCGTTGAAGTCGATTTGATTCGGGCGATAGAGACCGTTCAGAAGGGACGTACTTTCTTCAGTCCGGATATCACCGAGGTGCTTCTTGAAGACTATGTGCGTCAGCTTCAGGATCGAGGTCTCCAGGATTCCTATGATCTTCTGACACAGCGGGAAAAGGAGACCCTGCAGTTGCTCGCTGAAGGAAAATCCAATAAGGAAGTTGCTACTGTGCTGGATGTGAGTCCTCTAACAGTCGATACCCACCGCTCGAATCTCATGCAGAAACTCAGCCTGCACAGCACTGCGGAGATCGTTCTGTATGCCGTCAGAAAAAAATTGATTCAATAGTTTCCAGGTCACCCATTCCTGAGCGCGATGGGTTTGAGGAAGATGCCGTTCCATTCTCCGGCGAATCAGGAGCCGCCTGTTCAATACCCGTATCGAACACGTAAATCGTGAACTGCATAAGAAGCCGCTCAATCCTGCGAACAACTTTACCCTTGACGTCCCCTGCGTTTGCGGAATTTTGCGAGTGCTTGCGTCAGATCGCTGGGTTCGATTGGTTTTGCCAGGTGCACGTCATAACCCGCTGCTAATGCCTGCTCGCAATCAGCAACGCTGGCATAAGCCGTCAGAGCGATAACCGGAGGACGCGACAGGGAGCGTTCCCGCTCCTCCGCCCGAAGTCGCTGAATCAATTCGTAACCGTCTTCCTTGGGCATGCCGATATCCGCAATCATGACGTCAGGTCTCTTCCGGTCGATGGAGCCAAGCGCTTCGGATAACGAGGAAGCCAACTGAACAAAAGCGCCCCGGAACTCCAGCGTTACTGATACCAAGTCCCGCGCAGGCGTCATCATTTTGAGCATGCATTCCGACGAGACGTACTTGACGCGGGCGTTGGGAGCGGGAGCAAAAGGCTACCTCTTGAAGGAGAACGCCGACGTCGATTTGAAGCAAGCAATCACTACGGTAGTGCAAGGCAAGCCGTTCTTCAGCCCCGTGATAGCCAGCACCCTGCTCGAAGACTACGTGCGCCGACTGCAACAACGCGGACTGCAGGACTCCTATGACCTGCTGACCGATCGAGAGAAGGAAGTTCCCAGCTATTGGCCGAAGGCAAAACGAACAAAGAGTCGCGATACTGCTCAATCTCAGCACCAATACCGTGGAGACGCATCGAACGCGAATCATGCAGAAACTTAACCTCCGCAGCTCTGCCGAGATTGTCCTCTACGCAGTCCGCAAAAAATAATCTCTTGAAAGCTGAATCTATTACAGGCCGCCGCGATACTGCGAACGGTGCGCGCCGATGTGTGTTTCTTTAGGCTGACGTCAATTCCCCGTCGAGTTTACCGGATTTTTCCGCAGTTTCTGCTGTGTCTACGGTATGGGATGTCAGGGGAGAGAACGGTATCTTTCCCGAGCGACCTGGCTATGCGTTAGGCCTCCGGCTGATGGTATCCCCGTCCCGGAGGCCACTTTTTGAGCGGTTACCCTGATTTTCACCGGGCGCTTACGATTGATTCCAGCCAACACAGACTTATGAAAGACGCGGTGTACGGAGCAATCTTGCTGGGATGCTGGGCGATTGGCGTATTCTCCTTCCATTATTGGCGGGAAACCGGCGTCCGCCTGTTCTGGTATTCTGGCGTGGCTTTCTGGCTGTTGGCAGCACAACGCCTGCTATTGCTCAACTTAAGTCCGAGCCGTGAGTTTTTGCCGTACCTTTACACCATCAGGCTCGTTGCCTTTCTGGTGATTCTTTATGCGGTTTACTGCCAAAGTCGGCAGCCTCCATCGACGCTATCCGAATAGTGACAGGTGTTCTCGCAGGAATTGCTCTAGCGTAGGAGGATCAGTCCCGTTAAGGTGAGAATCAAGACCAGGAAGGTAATCAGTCCGTAAAACCAATCGCGCTCTTCTACGATGAAAAGCACCATCGACGCGAAAACCCTGAGAATCGGTGTGAAGACCAGAAGATAGATACCCACTTCAATGATGGCTTTGCCCCGAACCTGACGCACTCCCTGCCAGACGAGCGACGGTCGATATTCAAACGTGGAATGCTGCATACGTGCCACGTCGACATGGTTATGAAGGAAACTCACGAGGAGTCCTGTCAGCATGACGGTCACACTCAAAATTACGCCGATACGAAGAATCCAGGCCGACACATCCTGAATGGCTACCCTGTGTTGTGGCACACCCGTATCCGTCATGCTCTGATGCTCCCCACCTAGAACCTCAGCCCAAATCCTCGCAATAGCATTTCCAGACCGACGACCGCCAGGGCGGCGGCGAAGACTTGCCGAACACGGACGTTGCTCATACGTTCCATAAGCAGCGTGCCGATAAACGCCCCGACCAGCACCGCGACGGCCACTAGAACGACGAGAAAGGGGAGCACAAGTCCGCGGCGGAGGTACACTCCCGCTGCCGAGGCGGCCGTAACACCGATCATGAAGTTGCTCGTCGCGGTGGAAACCTTCATCGGAACCTTCATCGCGATCTCATGAGCGAGTACTTTCACGACTCCAGCCCCGATGCCTAATAGGCCGGATATGATTCCGGCCAACGCCATCAAACCGATCGCGGCGGGAATCCCTGTGACGTTGTAGGCGACGTCGTGGCGGAGACGTTTGTCGTAATAGGAGCCGTTCAGGCGCAACTTCGCGGCCAGGCGATCGTTAATGACATTTTGCGGAAGTTCTTCACCCATCTTGATGACGATCGACGCCAGCGAAATCAGCAGCGTAAGGCCGAACAGGATCGACAGCACGCGAGGGTTCACGAGGGTTGAAAGAAATGAGGCGCCGAACAAAGCACCAGCGGCGGTGGATACTTCCAGAAACATTGCGATCCGAATGTTCGTGATGCGATCCCTGACATAAACGGACCCGGCTCCGCTCGAGACCGCGATCACCGAAACGATACTGGCGCCGATCGCATCTTGAATTGGGATGCCCAGGAAAACGGTCAGGACAGGAACAATGACGATGCCGCCCCCCAACCCGCTGATCGATCCGACGATCCCGCCAGCCAGAGATACGCCTGCAATCTTTAACAGCCATATCAATGAAGCGATTTCCGTGGTCACATCACTATTTGTAGTGAAAGTCCGTCCCGGGTTGCAATCAATGTCGCAGTATCCACAGTTTCGGGATTGGGGTTGAGAGTTTCAGACATTTCCGACGTCAGGAAGACGACACTGCTGACCACTTGCTGCAGCATCGGTTGGCGCGCGCAGCCGTAGCTCAGTTGATTAAAGAATGTGGAAGAAAGGAAAGAGTCACGCATTTATGAGATTACACCCTTTCTTACGGCGTAGAGAATCAACTCCGCGAAACTATGCAGGCTTAGCTTTTCCTGCAGGTTGCGCCGGTGGGTCTCGACAGTAAAAAGGCTCAGGGTGAGCATCGCGGCAATGTCCTTGTTCGACTTGCCCTCGGCCAGTAACTGCAGAATCTCCCGCTCGCGAGCGGTCAGCAATCCGTAACTATCTTCGGCGTCCCTTGACCGGAGCTCCCGGACGTAGTCTTCGACCAGCATCCGGCTCACTTCAGGACTGAAGAACGCTTTTCCTTCACTGACAGCTTTAATCGCCTCGACAAGATCGCCCTCGGATGAGTCCTTGAGCAAGTATCCCCTCGCTCCGGCCTTGAGTGCCCTCAGGAGATAGGCTTCGTCGGAGTGCATGCTCAAGACGACAACGGCTGTATTAGGCAGCATTTCGGTGATGCGTTGAGCGGCTTCGGTGCCATTGAGGTGAGGCATCGCGATATCCAGAACGACAACGTCCGGCCTGGTGTCCTGCGCCTGTTCCACGGCCTGGCGGCCATCCGCCGCTTCGGCCACGATCGTAAATCCGGGCTGACTTTCCAGAAGCAGCCTCAGCCCACGGCGCATCACATTGTGATCGTCAGCGAGCAGAATGCGAATTTCCTTCATACTCTGTGCTCCTCAAAACGTTTGAACCATTGGGGAACGGAAGCTCCAGCATCAGAGTCGTTCCCGCGCCGGGGCCCGATTGCGCTATGAAATTGCCGCCGAGGCGCGTTACACGCTCTTCCATACCCAGCAGCCCGAGTCCCTTCGACTGCTTCACCTCGAACCCCTTGCCGTCGTCGTGAATTGTAAGAGCGAGCGACGCGGGCTTCTGTTCCACTCGGATGCGCACGGTCGTTGCGCCTGAATGGCGCGAGCTGTTATGCAAGGCTTCCTGGACAACGCGGTAGATGCACGTTTTGTATTCATCCGGCATATCGTCGGATTCCAAATCCGTCGCAACGCTCACGTCCATCGACGTGCGCTTCGAGACTTCCCGCGCCTGCCAGCGAAGGGCCGGCAGCAGGCCGAGGTCGTCGAGCATCGAAGGGCGGAGAAGCAGCGACATGTTGCGGATGACGCGTATCGTGTTTTCCACGAGGCCCTTGATCAGTTCAATCTGGCTTCTCCATTCCTCCGCCGAGCGCGTGGCGAGCACGCTGGACAGATTTCGAAGTTCCACCAGCAC